>ERZ772816.2074-NODE-2074-length-14539-cov-4.156656_pt1 | contig 14539 bp, 9 predicted proteins | sample MGYA00511359_ERZ772816 | MGnify/ENA primary metagenome ERZ772816 (study PRJEB29015, sample SAMEA2737710) | human gut metagenome | biome: human gut; feature: human-associated habitat; material: faeces | place: China | collected 2012 ...
CGGCCCCCAGCCGAGCGCGCTACCAAGCTACGCCATACCCCGGGAACAAAAACTATTATACCAGAAACCGGCAAAAAAGCAACCGGAAAATATCGTCAGAAACATACAGAACAGGAAAAGGACCCGCAGATTCCGCAGGTCCTTTCAAAACCGGAGCCATCCGGCACGTTCAGTGGCCACATGGAACTCACGCTTCTTCCTTCATCACTCCATTCACCGCGCGGATCACAAACATTGTGGCCACCATAAGCGCAATGGCGATCGGCAGGGCAATCCATGCGGACTGTACGAAGCCCGCGATAATGTAGGAGACGAAGGACACAACCGCCGCCGTGACCGCATACGGAAGCTGGGTCGTCACATGGTTTACATGTTCACACTGGGCTCCGGCGGATGCCATGATCGTCGTGTCGGAGATTGGAGAACAGTGGTCACCGCAGACAGCTCCTGCCATGCAGGCAGAGATGGAGATGATCATAAGATCCGGGTTGCTGTTTTCAAACACAGCAACAACGATCGGGATCAGGATCCCGAAGGTTCCCCAGGATGTTCCCGTCGCGAAAGCCAGAAAGCACCCCACAACGAAAATGATCGCCGGGAGGAAATTTAAGAGGGAACGGGCGCTGGACGCAACCACCGTCGCCACATAGACATCTGCGCCGAGGCTGTCCGTCATCGCCTTCAGTGTCCATGCGAAGGACAGGATCATAATCGCCGGGACCATGGACTTAAAGCCTTCCGGGATACATGCCATGCACTCGGAGAATTTCAGGACCCGACGCACCTGATAGAGACCGATGGTGATCAAAAGTCCGAAAAAGCTTCCCATCGTAAGTCCCAGGGACGCGTCACTCTGGGAGAAGGCTGTCACAAAATCCTCTCCTGAGAAAAATCCCCCCGTATAGAGCATGCCGACCATGCAGCAAATGATCAGGGATATGATCGGGATCAGAAGATCCAGAACGGTTCCCCTGACAGAGACCTCCGGCTGTTTCTCCGTGTCATACGGACGTCCCGGCGTGGTAGAAAGGCCCCCCCCGAGCGCATTCTTCTCATGAAATTTCATAGAACCGAATTCTGTCCGTAAAAGTACCATTCCGATCATCATCACGATCGTCAGGATCGCGTAAAAGTTGTATGGGATCGCCCGCACGAAGATAGAAAATCCGTCCTCGCCCTCAACAAATCCGGTAACCGCGGCCGCCCAGGAAGAGATCGGTGCGATAATGCAGATCGGAGCTGCCGTCGCGTCAATCAGGTACGCGAGCTTTGCTCTTGAGACTTTAAATTTGTCTGTCACAGGGCGCATCACGCTTCCCACGGTCAGGCAGTTAAAATAATCGTCGATAAAGATCAGACAGCCCAGCAGGATCGTCGCAAGCTCCGCGCCCACGCGGCCCTTAATATGATCCGCCGCAAACTGGCCGAATGCTGCCGACCCGCCGGCCCGGTTCATCAGGCACACCATCGTGCCAAGGATCACAAGGAAGATCAGGATTCCCACATTGTAGCTGTCAGAGAGAACGTTTATCATTCCGTCCTCAAAAATATGGGTGATCGTTCCCTCAAAGCTGAAACCGGAATACAGGATTCCACCCATAAGAACACCGATGAACAGGGAACTGTACACCTCTTTTGTGATAAGTGCCAGCCCGATCGCCACGACCGGCGGAACGAGCGCCCAGAACGTCGCATAGACCGCCGGCACATACTCTTCTGTCTGCTCCGCGCCAAATACGGTTATCGCGAACATCAGGACCAGCACCACAGAAAGCACTGCTGTCCTTTTTATATTTTTCTTCATATCCGTCATAACGGACTCCTCCCTCCTGTCTCCGGAGAGTTCCACGCTCTCCGATTTTCCTGTTACATGAAGAAATCCCCTCTCATCAGTACAATTCTGGTGAAAGGGGATCACAACATACACAATCACGATTTTTTATTCATCCCAGTTGTGGTATACAGCCTGTACGTCATCATCCTCGTCAAGGAGATCAAGGATTCTCTGCATCTTCTTGATCGCTTCCTCGTCAGTAAGTTCTACCCAGTTCTGCGGGATCATAGTAATATCAGCCTCTACCATCGGGATTCCGGCTTTCTCGAGAGCCTCGCGGACTGCACTGAAGTTGTCCGGATCTGTGATAACCTCGTAGCTGTCCTCCTCCTCGGAGAAATCCTCAGCGCCTGCATCGAGTGCAGCCATCATGAGCTCGTCGGCATCCATATCACACTCTTCTTTGTCGATCACGATCTGGCCCTTGCGGTCGAACATGAAGGAAACGCTTCCCTGTGCGCCTACGTTTCCGCCGCCCTTTGTGAAGGCGCTTCTTACGTTTGCTGCGGTACGGTTCTTGTTGTCAGTCAGTGTGTCAACGATGATCGCAACACCGCTCGGACCGTATCCCTCGTATGTTAAGTTTTCGTAGTTTACGGAGTTTAAGTCACCGGCTGCTTTCTTGATACCGCGGTCGATGGTATCGTTCGGCATGTTGTTTGCTTTCGCTTTTGCAATCACATCACGCAGCTTGCTGTTGTTAGCCGGATCAGCGCCGCCCTCTTTAACTGCGACAGCAATCTCTCTTCCGATTACGGTAAAGATCTTACCCTTTGCTGCGTCATTTTTCTCTTTCTTATGTTTGATGTTGGAAAATTTATTATGTCCTGACATCGGTTCAGCTTCCTTTCTCTTCGCATCTCGCTCTTTTTTATCTCTCGTGCACCAGTCCCAAGGATCTTTTTGTGCGCATTATACATAGTCTAAAATATTCTAACATCATTTTTCTGATATGGCAAGCGCTTTTTCCGGATACCCCTGCTCCACTTTTCCTTGACACATTCCACTCTGAGTATTTATACTCATTTCATAGCGATCCAGTGCCTTCCGGCCTATGATCTTCCGGGGTCAGCCCGGCAGATTCTGTGGATGGATGCATCTGACCTGCATTTTTGCGCAAGTGCGCATCATTGGCACATTAGTGCCTGTTTGTATAATAGGGAATTCCTCGGATTTCCTGTTACAAAATACTAATTATGGAGGACATGACGATGAAGAAGATTGAGATCGACACATTCCTGAAGTTCCGTTTTTTGAGCAACCCACATTTCTCACCCGATGGAACGAAGATCGCCTTCACGGTATCCGTACCGGACCGGGAGACCAATGGCTATCTGTCTGACCTGTACCTGTATGATCTCGGGAAGAAGACTGTCTCCCGTGTCACCTGCAGCGGTGACGCGAAGACCTGGAGCTGGACCGCGGAGAATACCCTGATCTTTACCGCAGCCCGGACTGCCGCCTTAAAAAAAGAAAAGGAGAACGGAACTTCTTTCCTCTATGAGATCTCTCCGTCCGGCGGAGAGGCCCAGTGCATCACGTCCATTCCGGCTACTGTCACAGGGATCCGCCTTCTCCCGGATGGACGTTACCTTCTGACGATCCGTCATGATAATTACAGAGATACGAGAAAGAAATCTTACGAGGTCTTCGACGAGCTTCCGTTCTGGGGCAATGGTCAGGGATACACGAACGCGAAGAGGAACCGTTACGCCATCTATGATATGGGATCCGGTAAACTCACTTACGTGGCGGACGACTGGACCGACTGTTCCCAGTATTCTGTCCTTGGAAATCTCCTGCTCTACAAAGCATATCCGTGGAAACAGGGTGTCATGGGGATTCGTCCGGGCGTTTATCTTTATAACCTCTCCACCGGAGAGACAAAAACCTTGATCGCGCCGGATTCCATGCGCACCGGAGTTGTCTCCCTCTTAGACGAAAAGACTGCACTCATTGCGGCAACGGATGACTCCTATAAGGATACGACGAAATACTGTGACTTCTACCATATGGATCTCGCGGACGGATCCATGAAGCTGATCCATCCTTATGAATCTTCCATCGGCGGCTCCTCCGTGGGCTCCGATTCCAGATTCGGCGCAGGACAGACATTTAAGGCTGTGGGCGGGGAATTTTACTATATTTCCACCGTGGGAGATTTTTCCCATCTCTATAAGATCTCCCGGGGCGGCACCGTCTCCGGGCCGCTGACGGCAGGAAGCTCCTGCGACAGCTTCGATCTCGCGGGCGGACACATCGCCTCCATGGAATTCCACGGACTCCACATTGCGGAACTCTTTGTAGACGGCGAGCAGGTGACCCACATGAATGACTGGCTCACCGACGAATATGACGTACAGACACCGGAGGCGTTCTCTTTCACCGCCAGCGACGGCTACGAGATCCACGGATGGGTCTTAAAACCGGCAGGTTTCGAGGAAGGAAAGTCCTATCCCGGCATCTTAACTATCCACGGCGGTCCGAGAACCGTTTATTCAGACGTCTACTATCATGAGATGCAGATGTGGGCAAACCGCGGATATTTCGTGTTCTTCTGCAATCCGAGAGGATCTGACGGACGGGGCACGGATTTTGGAAATATCAACGGAATCTACGGAACTGTGGACTATCAGAACCTGATGGATTTCACGGATGAAGTTCTGAGACGGTACCCGATGATCGATCCGGAACATCTCGGTGTCGCAGGCGGCTCCTACGGCGGATTCATGACAAACTGGATCATCGGACACACAGACCGTTTCCATGCCGCCGCTTCCCAGCGTTCCATCTCTAACTGGGTATCCTTTGAGCACAACTCCGATATCGGACACACCTTCATCTTAAACAACCAGGGAACCAACACGAGGACCGATGTGGAGCTTCTCTGGAAGCAGTCTCCGCTCCAGTTTGCGCCGAACTGCAAGACACCGACACTCTTTATCCACTCTGATGAGGACTACCGCTGCTATATGGCGGAAGGACTCGCCATGTTCAGCGCCATCAAGCGGAACGGCTGCCCGTCGAAGCTTTGCCTGTTCCATGGAGAAAACCATGAGCTGTCCAGAGGCGGAAAGCCGGAGAACAGGATCGACCGGATGACGGAGATCATTAACTGGATGGATGAATATTTAAAATAAAGGAAACGATCCTACCGCTCTTTTTTATATGTGCCACAAGATTTCAAATGGCTGCAGGGTCGTATTCCCTGCAGCCGCAGTTCTTATCATTATCGATTTACATAATTCAGCACCAATGCAAGAATCAGCATATGGACCGGATAAAACGCATAACAGCTATACTGGAAGACTTTCGTATGGCAGCCCTGCCGTCCACGATACAACCAGATCAGAAGCAGTGAAAGCAATGCAAGTCCCTGCTGGCAGAGTTCAAGGTCCATCCCAAAAAGACGGATGGGATACATCAGACCTCCCAGCAGCTCTACATTGACCCAATAGAGCGCCAGAATCTGTCCGGCAAAACACCACCATTTTCTTCCCCGGAAAAAGTAAAAAATAAACAGTGTCAATACACCGGCACCATAGTAATCTGCCATTCCTACCGTCCCAAGTGCACTTCCAACCAGCACGACCAGAACCGCCGTCGGCAGAAAGATCCACAGCTTCTGTTTTTTTCGAGTTTTTTCCATCAAATGGATTCCAGCGAGTCCTATCAACAACGTCCAGATCACATTCTGATGAAACGGATAGAACCAGGTTCCGCCATACATCAGATCAAAGGGTATCTCCGACAGCACCGCAAACAGCAGCAGCCGGAGAATGTACTTTTTAAAGCTGTGCGTGTGAAAATATCCTTCCACTGCCATAAATGCAAAGATGGGAAACGCGAGCCTTCCTACGCAGGTCAGCCAGTCCTGAGCCGGAAGGAGCGTAGCCCAGAGATGATCCATCAGCATAAATGTCATGGCGATGATATGAAGCATTGCCGCACTGATGTCAAAGGTTCCTGACTGAGATGAATGTACTTGATTTTTTACCATATTGTCACTCCTGTTGTTTTCTCTCAGTCCAATTATACTTCCTTTTACCGTCTCTGGTCAAATCCTTATCAGTGACAACGTTTCTTCTACCTGCCGGGCTCACGAGTCAAGACCATCGGCTTAGCCGGTGGCTTTATAATATTAGGTTGTTACAGTGCGTTGATTTCTTTTTCTAATTCGCTGACTGCGCTCATGACAGTCTCAAAGGTCGGCACATCACCATAGAGCATATCCTTCATTGCTTCGTAATCTGCGGCCAATGCTGCAAAGCGATACTCCGGGGGAACAAGCTTCAAGGTGCCGGGAATAGCTTCCTGATACTTTGCCCAGGCTCTCGGATAAAACTTCATCTTGAAGTCCACCACTGTCTTCAGCAATTCCACCCGGGCAAAGGCAGCTTCTTTCACAGGTGTCATGGACATACGGTACAGATCATAGTAGTGCCGGGAATAACGCTGCGGCATTTCCGAACTCTCGGGTCTGTTGGCTTCATGGTGCAGAATCGTTGCCTTCTCCCAGAAAGTCCGCTCCGGCGCAACGGTCAGAATAGCCGTATCCTTTTGTGCAAAGACTTTCGGATAATAGATTGCGGCATAGGGCTCGATCCGAGCGATTTTTGCGGGCGTCCAAGCGGCCAGCGCACCGATCTCCAAACGAATAACCTGCAAGGTAGCGGGATTTGTAAACAGGTGCGGATAGGCAAAGGTAACTGTCTGTTTGTCCTTTTCGTCTATGTAAATATTCGCCTCACAGCCAAGCTCCTGAGAAAGTTCTGCCTGAATGGTGGGACAAAACTGCTCCGCAAGAAAAACCTCTGCCCGAGCATTGGCTTCTTTGTTGAACGTATCCTGTTTGGTGTTGGAACGTTTTTCCCATGGCTCGTCCTTACCGTATCCCAGCACTCGCCAATCCAGAATCAGATCAATATCTTCGGAAAAGCGGCTGATCAGGTTGAAAGCCTTGGAAAGGCTGGTGCCGCCTTTGAAGGTAATAGCATCTTTCCAGGGACAGCGGTGGAACAGATAATCCAGCGTAAAGCATACCCAAAAATCTTTTTCTACGATGGCATCATTCAAGCCCATTTTATCGGCGGTATTTCGGAACAGTTCGCGCCGATCACTTTCCGGCAATCGTGCTACATTCCTCATTGTGTGTCACCTCCACACATTTTTCGTATCGTATCATAAACCCAATCCGTGGATTCCGTTGCCTCTTTCAGACAGGCTTGCTTTTCAGCCTCGGACAGCTTTTCAGAAAGCGTCTGTATGATCTCCGGCGTCACGTTGGTCCTTCCCAGAGTTTTCAGCGCCTGGATCACCAGACTCGTCATGTAAGACAGGCCAGTGATTTCCTTGTTGGTCCTATGCTTAAATTCCAGCTTGGTGGAATTCCACTCATAGGTCTTATACGGACCGTCGCTGATGTAGGACCAGACCGCTGTTACCTGTGTAGAGAGACCCAACAGGTTCAGGGCCGTATTTCCACATGGGGCAATGGTCCAGTGGTAACACCGTGCCAATGCTTTGGCAACTGCATCCGGGTCGGCCGCTACATATTCATCAAGCAGTTTGCTGTACTTTGGCTTTTCGTAAATGCCTCTGATAATTCTGCGGATAATGCCAGATTGGTAAAGCCGCTTCAATCCTTGGCGAATTGTTGCGGTGTCCGCAATATCTGCAAAATCAGGAGCAACAAAAACTGCACCATCCTCAGCAGCAAGAATTCGCGCTCGTATTTCCTGCATATATCCATTGTCCACAGCTGTGCCCTCCTTTCATGATGTCACGAATATTATATACTATTCGTGACATGGTTTCAATACAAACATCGGAATTTTCACTTTATTATTTTCAAAATCTTGAGGTTTATTCGGAGAGCGTGATATAGCATAGGGTGCATATTCCGCAGGTGATGGTTGCACATGATGGTAAAGTCTTTCGTTTTTTCAACTCTGAATACAGCCATTACAAGACCTCCTTTCCTTTGAAAATGGGTATGAAAAAAAGGGCATCCACTGGTTAAAGTGAAACGCCCACGTTAAGAACAATATTGACTTTTCTTAAATCTGAGACAGGATTTCTCCAATATCTCCATTGATACAAATGGACTTCTTTCTGATTTCGTCAGGCGCATACGCCTCTCCATAATTGAGACAGGCATAAGTGGCATCTTTCCAGTCATGAGCCATGCGCCAGAAACTGTACTTCACTATGGTTGGGGTGTTGTAGCCGACACCCAGCTCCAGAAAGAGAATTTTCTGCTCGCTTCGAGTTCGGAGAAAATTTTCGTACTGCTCCGCTGCCTTGTGCCAGCCTTCGTCCTCCACAAAGGTATCATCGCAGCGGAGATTCATGGTCATGGGCTTGCCGCAGTGAGGGCAGACGGGTAAAAGTTCTGTCGGTACTTTCATATTCTGCTGCCGCTTGACCATTTCACGAATCGCAGCTTCGTTATCAAAGGTTTCCTGACAGCACGGCTCACTGCACTGGAACAGGCCGTAATCGCCCTGCGTGTAAAACAGCCGCTTTTTATCAAAGCCTGCTTTCTGAAAACAGTGATCCACGTTGGTCGTGATAACGAAATAATCCTTGTCAGACACCAGCTTCAAAAGGTCATCGTAGACCGGTTTGGGGGCATCCATATAGCGGTTGATGTAGATGTATCGGCTCCAATAACTCCAATGCTCCTCCGGCGTGGCAAAGGGATAAAAGCCGCCGGAATACATATCTTGGATGCCGTACTTTGCCGCAAAGTCGGAAAAGTATTTTTCAAACCGTTCGCCGGTGTAAACAAATCCGGCTGAGGTGGAAAGACCGGCTCCGGCACCGATCACCACGGCGTCACAGTCCTGCAATGCAGCTTTCAATCGCTCAATCTGCTCTGAGCAGCTTTTCGTATATGGCTTTGTCCAAATCCTTGAAAACATTGAAGATCACCTCCTTTACACTGGTATTTCTAAGTTATCAACCACCACTTCAAGTGGTGGTTTAATATTAGCCCTCCAAAGGGCTATTACTACTGCTCGCCCCGAAGGGCGGTATCGCAAGCACTGTTACTGGCTCCGCTATAAAGCGGTACTACTGGAATCCTCTCTTCTTGAGTCTTCTGCTTGCTCTCTTATATATTTCTGTACGGCTTCCTCTGTTATTTTCATCAAAAGGATCTGTCTCAGGACGAACCAGTTCCCGGGATATCCGATGATCCTTTCCGGTCTTTTTAGCGCAAGAAAACCAAACAGCCATCACAGCCATTTGGTTTTCTTAAAATTACTTCTTCTTTTTTACTTCTTAGATCCTTCTGTTCTCATGGATTCCCAGCACTACTGCACATACTGCTGCGATCACAAGTCCGATCCAGAAGATGAATGCGTCTGCAGCACAGTGCTTTTCCGTGACGAACAGCAGGACACCTATCAGGATATATACTGCAAACAGTATGACTTCCACTACAATGTATAATTTCTTATTCGGTTTCGTGTTTTCCATGTCTGTTTTCCTCCTTAGGCTTCTTCTGACTCATCACGGAGCTTCTTCACACGTACTACGGTATAACCCAGGATTACAAGGAGCCATACAATGGGGATCCAGTGGAAACCACATTCACCAAACGGTATATGGCTGTCACTGTCCGTACCATTCTCAACGCTGTCGCTGTCTGCATGGATGCTCTCCTCTTCCTGTATGCCATCTGCATCACTTCCGTCTGCATCGCTGCCATCTGCATCACCTGTCAGGCTGCTTTCATCCGCAGCATCGTTCAGGCTGTCATCCTCTGCCGGATCCTTCTGCCCGGCATTACTGTTGCCGGTACTGTTTCCTTTATTTCCTTTATGGGCATTATTTCCGGAATCATTGCCGGCTGTATTACCTGCATCTGGTGTATTACCTGTGTTACCTGTACTTCCGGAATTGTTATTCCCATTGGTATTGGAGTTATCACCACCGTTATTGCCGCCGTTGTCTCCGGAGTTATTTCCGGAGTTATTTCCGGAGTTGCCTCCGCCGTTGTTACCGCCGTTTCCTCCATTGCCATTGTTGGAGCCGCCGCCATTTCCGCCGGGTCTGTTACCGTTACTGCCGGAGCTGCCGCCGTTTCCATTATTTCCGCTGTTAGAGTCTCCGCCGTTTCCGCCGTTTCCTCCATTGCCGTTGTTGGAGTTACCGCCATTTCCGCCGTTTCCTCCGGTGCCGTTGTTGGAGCCACCGCCATTTCCGCCGTTTCCTCCGGTGCCGTTATTGGAATCTCCGCCATTTCCACCGTTTCCTCCGGTGCCGCTGTTGGAGTCTCCACCGTTTCCGCCGGATCCTCCATTGCCGCTGTTGGAATCTCCGCCATTTCCACCGTTTCCGCCGGTGTTGTTACCACCGTTTCCTCCGGTTTCGCCTGAGCTTCCTCCATTACCGCCGGATCCGCCGTTACCCTTGTCAGAGTCGCCGCCATTTCCGCCGTTGCCGCCACTGCTGGTGCCGCCGTTGTTATTATTTTCCCCTGTGGAGCCGCTGCCGCCGTCTCCTCCGTTTCCACCGTTGCCGTTGTTGGAAGTTCCGCCGTCACCGCCATTTCCACCCGATGTTGTACCACCGTTATTATCGGTCTTTCCAGGCTGTGTGGTCTCGGTTCCTGTACCGCCGTTTCCACCGTTTCCGCCCGGGTTCGTGTTATCTCCTGTTGCGTTTCCGCCGTTTCCTGCATCACCGCCTTTGACAGTTCCGCCAGGATTGATGGTGATGGTCTTATCGCCTGCGCTGATTCCGGTTCCACCGTTTCCACCATTGCCAGGGATACCGGCTGCGGAATCTCCGCCTTTACCGCCGTTTCCACCGGTTACCGTTCCACTGACCGTCGGAGTGAGCCTGCCGTTACCATCGATACCGGCTCCACCATTTCCTCCATCTTTGCCTTCTGTGCCGTTTGCACCGTTACCACCGGTCACGTTTGCATTGCTTCCGATGATAATTCCGGCATCTGCTGTATCACCACTGGCTCCGATACCGGCTGCTCCAGCTGGATGTTTAGCAGAACCGTCTCCACCTTTGATCGTACCGTTTACGATTTCAAGATTCGTTCCCGGATGTTCGTTGCTGTTAACATCCTTGACAAATTCCAGTCCCGGTTTTGCCTCATTATTATCATCTGCCTTGTCACCTGTGATGGTCTTATCATTTAAGTCGATCTTGACCTCACCCCATGTGTCAGGGATCTCAACTGTGTGGTCGATGTCTTTCTTCACAATTACCTTGTAGTTGCCGTCATCATCCACTACAACCTGTACATTGGAGTTTTCTGCTTTTTCCGTTCTGTCCGTAGCATTATTGCCTTTTGTATCACCGGCACCTCTGTCCTCGAACTGCTTTGCGATATCCTTTGCATCCACGAGGGCTGTTTTGCCGTTGACAGAACCATATTTCTTATGACTGATCTGATATGGTGTTGCTTTCTTCAGACCCGTGATGGTTGCTTTTCCATCTCCATCCGTCAGTATAGTTAATACCTTACCTGTCGGGGTTCCCTGGGCATCCAGCTCCTGATACTTATAAGTCTCATTTGCTCTTCCCTTGAAAGTCAGCGTATATGCTGTCTTTCCCGTAATGGTCGGATTATCATCCGTCACTTCCACTTCTACGCCTGTCGTCAATCCTGATGCTTCAATCATAAAGGTCAAAGCATCCACGTATGTTCCCTTAGTCTTTTTCTTTAATTCCTCTAATTTTGTTTGTTCCACAGTCACCATATTACTGATGTCTGAACCGGAATGATCATAAGCAGTCACATTTGCGAGTGTCACTGCCTCTGTGTCCGTAAGCTTTCTGACATCGTTCACATGAATGACAAAATCATCTGCTGCAATAACGCTTCCATCTGCCCCCTTGATCACGTTCATCCGGTATACCGAGATTAAGTTCACGACATCCGCAGTCTGTGCAGTCATCACAGTTGTTTCATTATAGATCTTTGTTCTGTCTGTTTTATCAACCCATACAAAGAGGCTCTCATTTTCAGCCTTTGACTTATCTGCTTCTTCCTGCATTTTGGTAAAGATTGCTGCCGGAATCGTATCTCCATCAATCACTGTAATATGCTCTGTCTTATTTAAGATATTGCCCTTTTGATCTTCAAAAACGATCTCATGCAGTTTTTCAAAGTCCACCGTAACATTCCATGCCTGATAAACTTTTGCGAATGTATGGGAATAGGTCTTCGTTATACCATCCCATGTAATTTCCCCACTCTTGATTGCCGCATCAATATCAATTGCCACATTATTAACCGTAATGCTCTTTAATCCGTAACCATCCTCTGGCTTAATATTGACCTTCAATGCTCCATTATTCTTCACAATCGTCTGGTATGTACTGTTTCCTTGATCATTCCACGCCACACCATCATTTCCAGTCACAAGTTCTCCATGTGTCACTTTTACATCTACGCTCTGTCCCTCTTCAAATGTAATATTTAATGCCTGTGGTTTGCCTACCGCCTGTGTTGTGTAAGTATAGCTTGTTCCATTTCCTATGAAAGCCTGATTGGATACATCAGTATCATCACTGCCATCCACGTTGCTCCAATATGCCTTTTTATAAGTAGTGGCTGTTCCTGTTGTATCTTCTAACTCCAGCTCTACTGTTTCATTGTCTTTCACAATGACATGCTGGAACTGGTCCGCACCTGATTCTTTTGTTACAAGCCCTGTATCTTTCACTTTTGCCGTACCACCTGTCACATGAACATGTACGATATGGGACGGTGTGAATACAGCTTGCAGTGTCACATCTGAAGTTGTCGGTGTGTACTTTAATTCATAACTCTTTTCTTTCCAGTTAAACGTTTTTGCTCCTGCAAATAAATCTGTATTGTTTGTTGTCTCCTTCAATGCTGTCAGGATAGAGAAACTTTCTCCCTTCTCCCCGGTAAGATCTGAATAATAAAGATTTGAAAAATCATTTGGCGTAAATATAAGGGTGAGTTCCTCATTGCGGTTTACATTGATGCTGCCATCCCGCTCCAGTTTGTATTCATTACCAGATGCATCTACCGCCTTGAAGCTTCCCTTTGCATTTCCTGCTACAAGACCTGTTACTTTTAAGGTTGTCATCTGCCGTTTTGCCGCAGCATTCACTGTAATGTCTCCACTGACATTTGAAATCGTAACTGTAATGCTTCCATCTGCCGGATCTACCCTGCACACATCTCTAAATGTCAAATTCTTAACAATCCCTGTATCGCTTTCCTTCATAGTAACGATAAAGTTGTCCTGATCCAGATCATAATCTGCTTTTGGACTGATTTTTACAGTATAAGTTTTTAAATAACCAACATCAGTCTGATCCTTACCACTTGTAATCTCAGCATTGCTTCCTATGGTTACGGTTGCTTTAAATGTTCCAAGATAAAACTTCTGTTTGTTTTCCGTTGCAACATATTCAATACCATCTACTGTGACTTTCTCTCCCGCAACAGCTATTACGATATAATTCCTGTCCGGATATCCTGTATTTTCTGCACTGCTCTGGCTGACTGTTACGCCGCCTGCCGGAGCTGCACCTACGGCATGTCCAAAGATTGTACCTTGTGCGCCTGAAGGCAGTTTTACGTCCACCTTCGAATCAGCTGTACGCCTCTTAACAGTTACGGTATTGCCTTGAGATCCAGTTCCTTTCAATACTACTGAATTCGCGTTGTCCACCTCAATGGTTACCTGCTGATCTGCTGCGACTTCAGCTTTTGTTACCTTATCATTATTCTTCATTCCCTGTGGAATGTTGACATGTGTGAACTGACCTTGACCTGGATTCTCATACGAATAGGTCACTGCACCTATTTGTACATCTCCATTCGTCTCTCCCATAAAATAAGGGGAGCCTACATTCTTATCTACTGTTACCCATGAAGTGCAGGTTGGAGTCGTTACTGGATAAGTCTGCCTATCGGTTGGATTGAATACCTTAAGGGATGCATTATTAGAAAGCTCTAGTTTTCCATCCATCAGGGTTACCACGCTGTCCCCATCCACGGCAATCTTCGAGGAAACTGTCGTCTTATAGAATCTGGTGGCATCGTTATAATGCTCTAACGTAACATCCTTTGCTGCCTCTACACCGTCTGCCGTGGTCGGGGTTATTTTTCCAGCTTTAATGATCTTGACCGTGTCACCGGATGCAGCATCTTTTAAAGCCTGTTCAACAGAAGCATATTTCTGGGCTGCTGTTGTCCCGCCTGTAAAGATCTGTGCCTGTTCCACACCATACTGTGCCGTAAAGGTCATGATCCCATAAGCATCCTTATACTTCAGCGCTGCCACTTCATCGTCAGAATATAACTTATTGATGTCTATATCACCATCCGGAGTACCGGAAACAGCTAATTTCCATCCTTGAAATTTTTCGTTGTTATTATTGGGTCTAACAGCAGGGATCTTCTCAATAACCTTGTTGTTGTTTATCACAGGAGGGTATACCTGCTGCGTTCCCAACACTTCATTATCATAAAACACATACTCCTTTTTGCCTGGCTCTGTGAAAGTTCCATTTCCGGATTCAAACTCGACATTTTGAATAACAATGGAGCTATTTTCTAATGTTGTCAGCGAAAAAGATAATAAAATATCATTCTTATTTTCCCAGCTCAGAGAGATGCCTGCATCTTGTGAACTTTCTGTAATAGGATTACTCACAAAAAAATTACGATCATCGTAACTAGCTGCTGCC
>ERZ772816.2076-NODE-2076-length-14528-cov-12.465626_pt1 | contig 14528 bp, 18 predicted proteins | sample MGYA00511359_ERZ772816 | MGnify/ENA primary metagenome ERZ772816 (study PRJEB29015, sample SAMEA2737710) | human gut metagenome | biome: human gut; feature: human-associated habitat; material: faeces | place: China | collected 2012 ...
AAAGTTGAAACAGACGCAGCCGGGAACTTGTATATAACAAAGGGGGAAGCGGAATGTATGAAGACAGGAAGATTCTGTCCTAAGTGCGGACGTATGCCGAGTAAATCTAAAATAAAAGGTTACTCACTTCAATGTAAGAGCTGTAATGAAGACTTTTACAGAATAGAGGTATTAACCGGGAAACAAATAACTCAAAAACAAATAGCAATGGAAAAGATTATTGAAGACTTCCTTTCCCGTATACAAAATGAGACAGGAAAATACCACCTTACAACTATTGAATGTGGTAGATGTCAAATACGGAAGATTCTTTATCTGTCCGGAAAAGAAACTGATGAGAGGACAGGCTTTTGAAGAATTTTATGAAGGACGTAACGTGGACTGATATGGAGAACAAAAATTATGATCTGAAATTGGCAGGATATATATGGTCAATCCTAAAGACACAGCCCTTTATAGTAATGTCATGGGGAGTGGATATGAATACGATAAAACCGGTCGAAGAAGGACCGGAATTTCATGTACAGGGATTCATACATACAGGAATGGTGCGGATCATTCTCGATGAAGGAAAGGATCTCTTTGAAATACATCTTATCCCCGATTCTGAAGGAGAAGAAAAAGTGATAGAAGATGTTTATCTGGACATGCTTGTTTCCGTGATAGACAGGAATGTGGAAAAAACGGATGACTATGAGAAGAGGATTTCCGATACATACGATATTATAAGGTATTAGGAAATCTTAGAGAAATTCAGAATCTAAAAAGACGGCTTTCTGTGAGAGAATAGAATTTATAGCAACTCGAAATCTCACGGAAAGTCTTTTTTATAAACCTTATTCTTCCAGTTTAAAGGTTATTGAACGGTCGTTTAGTAACCGGAAAGAATGTTAATTGAATGTTAAATATGAAACAACAGAAGAATTATATAGCTTATCTACGGCAGTCAACGATGAAACAGGAAATATCAGGACTTGGCGTAGAGGCACAAAGAGAAATTATACAGAATTACCTGAAGGAGAGAAAACCGGTCGCTGAATATATCGAAACAGAAAGCGGTCGTAAATCTGACAGGCCCAAACTTACGGAAGTTTTGGAGGTATGTAGAAAAACAGGTTCCATCCTGATTGTCGCAAAACTGGGCAGACTAAGCCGAAACGTTGCTTTCACCAGTAAATTATTGGAATCCGATGTAGAAATAGTGTTTTGTGATTTTCCGGAGGCGAACAAACTCGTACTGCATATAATCAGCAGCATAGCGGAATATGAGGCGGGACTGATCAGCCAGAGAACAAAACAGTCTCTAAGGACAAAGAAAGCAAGAGGATGCAGGCTTGGCAAATCTGAAAACTTATTGAGCAGATTACCACAGGCAGTAGAGAACAGCAACAGAACCAACAGACAGAAGGCTCTCGATAATCCAAATAACAAGAGGGCTGTTGCGTTATTGAAAAATCTGGTAAAAGAAGAGAAGTCATTGTCAGAGATGGCAAGAATCTTAAACAAGGAAGGATTTGTGACAGCCTGGGGATGTCAGTTCAAAGCATCGCAGGTCAGTATATTGCTTAAAAGACATAACCTAAAATAAAGGAGAAAACCGAATCATGGAAACCGAATACATTATACTCCTAGACTTTTCAACAGGAGAAATCATAAAGATTAAATTAAGTGAGCGGCAGAGAAAGGAATCAGAACAATACGATGATTTTGAAGAGTATCTGGCAACACTGGAAAAAGAATATGGATTCAGACTGGATGACTGCCAATGGATGATTACTGAAACTTATCTGGAACGCAAGTATGGATTCTGATATAAAATGACCAAAAAACTAAGGGAAACTATGTGGAATGGTTTCTCTTTTTTTTCTTTCCTCCATTACTTTAATGAAAAGAGTGTAAGACTTTCTTTTTGTGATTAACCGGTAAATATCAAAAAATGTAAACATTAGGCATAAGTTAGATTATTGCACTTTTCCCCCAAATGATATAAAGTGTGAACGTTGGTATTTCCTATAGCATTAGGTAGCTGTTTGTGAAAATAGTTACCTGATTATAAGATTTGGAAAGTTGGCGGAAATACATCTATCTTATCTAATCTTTTAAGTATATAAGGTCTAGGATGGTGGAATACCCAATTACTTTGTAGATACATAAAGGTTAATATATCAAACTTGTCATAAACCAATCCATTACTGCCAAAAATTTCTAATACCCTATATATGGAATATAAGAAAGAAAAGAAAAAAGGTAACTCTATTTGTCTTACCGGATTTCAGGATATTCAAGGTAAAGATAATCGGAGTTGGTCAGAGACGAAAGTATGAAGCGAAGTGGAATATAAGACATAGCTGAAAGACAAGAGTGGAAGTGTAAATAAAAAATCTACAAAAAAGGTACAAATGCTTAAAGAATAGTGTTTATTGTAGTTTTTTTATAACATCCTTCGGTTATGTAAATACTCTCTACTATCGTATCACTTCTGTCTCTGACTAACCCGGAATAAACTATGAAATGAAAGCATCTTGAAATATGATGTTCTCAAATTGTACCTCTTAAGATAAATGAATACAGGCTGTTTTTGATATATTTTACTTATCCCAACGAAATAAAATGATATTTTTGATAAATAATAAATGTCTATTTTTCTGTAAAATTAAATATTTTATTTTATATTTGTGACATTACTAAAAACAGAGGGCTTATCTATGAATGATAATTATTCATTTGATTTTGAATTGATAGGATTGATCATGTTTTCATTACTTCCAATATGTATCGTGTTACTTAAAAAAAACGAACATGTAAAATCTTATTTACAGAGGCATTTACTATTAGATTCTATTGTCACTTGTTTATTGCTGATTTCTATTTGGTTTATAGGAAACGAGTTTGTAAAATGGTGGATATCTATAATTATAGCATTATTGATAACATACAGTATGGATAAAATAGTAAAAGGGAAGACAAAAAAACAATAGGCGTATGATATTATTGGAGGTATCACCAACATTTTTTTTAAAGTAACTCTAAGGTAAAGTATAATAAGCTGAGGTAATTCTCCATTATAAAAATAAGGAAAACCGAAAGTCCTGCACAAAAGAAAGGATACAAGCTATGAAATAAATGAATTGTGAACAAAAGAAGAGATACTATTAGGATATTTCTTAAAGTCGGAAAGTACTGTATTACAATTTTTTATAACATCCTCCGGTTATGTAAATGCTCTCTACTATCGTATCACTTCTGTCTCTGACTAACCCGGAATAAACTATGAAATGAAAGCATCTTGAAATATGATGTTCTCAAATTATACCTCTTAAGATAAATGAATACAGGCTGTTTTTATCTGTCCCAATCCGGCATTACTCCAACCTTCTATTTGGTTCCTATTTACTTTGTTTATTTCAGAGTAGATTGTACTTTTGCCAAACATTTGGATTTGTAATAAATATATATAAATGGTTTCTGTATACAATTCATTACTCATTCTGGGGCGTGGAATAGGTCAAGTAATGTTTCAGAATAATGCACTATCCGGATTATTAATGCTGATCGGAATATTTCTGGGTTCATGGCAAATGGGAATACTGGCTGTCTGTGGTAACATAGTAAGTACATTGACTGCGTATTTCTCCGGATATGAACGTAACGACATAAGAGAAGGATTATATGGATTTAACGGAACTCTAGTCGGTATTGTCTACGGTGTCTTTATGATATTATCGGTAGAAAGCTTAATCCTTTTGATAATCACTTCGGCCTTCTCTACATGGATCGCTTATTTATTCAGCCGACAACATTTACTTTCCGGATTTACCGCCCCTTTTATTCTTGCTGTATGGGGAATGCTCAGAGTCTGTACATGGTTCATACCTGATTTATTACTGGTCTCTGATACAATTACCAATACGACACAGAATATTGATTATTTCCAGGCTCTATGTTTGGGGATAGGTCAAGTAATGTTCCAGGGAAATACAATACTGGCCGGTCTGTTCTTTCTCGTAGGGATTCTTGTCAATTCTTTCCCGAATAGCCTTTATACAATATTGGGTACACTTCTTCCTATTCCTGTTGCTATCATATTGGGAATAGACACTGAAAGTATAAATGCAGGTTTAATGGGATATAATGGTGTGTTATGTGCTATAGCCTTGGGAGGAACTGATTGGAAAAGTTGTATATGGGCAATGGGAGCTGTTATATTGTCTACCATATTACAGATTATCGGAATGAAATTAGGGATAACGACTTTAACCGCTCCCTTTATTGTATTTGTATGGATCGTGATAATGATACAGAGAATGATAAGGAAGTAGAAAAACTAGAAGTAATAAACAAAATGAATATTGATTATAGAACAACCATCTCACATTATTCTTCTAAAACAAGACCTTCGGATGACAGGCAAGAATATAGTAAAAGATGCAGAACATAATACAAAAACGTCTTATACAGCAGATATTACATCCGGTTATAAAAAGATATGTCCCTTTACATGCTATCATCTCCCGCCGGTTCCTATACACCAACAGGTTTATACAATCTTTCTCTACATCCAAACCACTCTTTAACCGGTAAACGATACACAGCACCTTTTTCCATCATAAAACATTTCATTTTTAAGTCAAGAGCAGACCTTCAATCGACAAAAGAAGCCAGAGATTACCATCACCATACTATAAGGAAATCACAATCCGTCAACAATCATATCAGAAAATAGACAAAATAATCCATTACCTTGAGAACATTCTGATTTTTAATAAGTATCTTTGCCGCCCATTCAAAGTTTTGTATAATGGTAACAATAAGGGACATAAATGACTTGAATCAGGCTTTCCGAATGAGGGCTGACAGTATCGTTGTTTCAGACAGTCTTATCGGCGGTTCATTATTAATTGCCGAACGGATACAAAACAGACGCTTTCCAACAGTAGTTCTAAAGAGAATCACTGATGGAGAAAGTTGCAAAGTATCCATGGGTGAAGGAGTTGTTATTCCTGTGGATAGGGAAATGGCAACGGAAACATTGGATATGCTCGAACAATTGGAAAGGATGAATATAGAACTGGACGTGGAAGAAGTGGTGACAAGAAAAATCAATTTATACTACGGGAGTTAAGAAATAGGAACAGAATATAGCAACGGCGTTTCCGTATGTTCTTATGATACAGGTTATAATCCGGACACCGTACTGAATCTCATGAAAAAGGACAGCCCGGAAAAAGCCATCCTTCCCAACAGTTCTTCCGTGACTGATACGTTTAATAGTAGACATTCAACATTAGATATATATGTGCACTCTTGTCCTTGCTTTGGTGATGTTCCAGTTCAAATTGAATCTTGTCTTCACGAGCCAACCAGCCAATAGCACTGCCCAATTCGGAATCATCAAAACCTGTAATGTTCTTTATTTCCGAATATTCCCATCTTTTCTGTGCATCTGTATTTAACAAACACCATAAGATACCGGCATTTTCTCCGATTATGTGTTTATCCATATTTAAATGACACATAAAATTATTATTTTTCTTCCACAACAGAATACTTTATGTAATAATATGACGATAATTAATACCAATATGACATCATTAGCAATTAATTTCAACAATATGAAAGGTTATTGCTACAATCTAAAGAGAAAAGCAATTCTTTTATTTTTTTGAAGACAGAAATCAAACTTTTTCCTATCTTTGGTTATCAGTAACAATAAATACGAAGAATATGAAATGGGGATATATTATATTATGTATCGGGGTCGGTATTCTCATCTCCTGCCAAAAAGAAAAGAGGAGGCAGACCGGTGCCAAACTGGAAGCTTACAGCGCAGACTCAATACTACAAATTATCATCACAAACATAGGCAGGGATACGCTGACTTTTAATGACCGCTTCAAAAAACAGACGGAAGGAAATGGAGAAATATGGGAACCGGTAACAACAGAACGACCCGATGATGAAACAATATACTACCGTTTACTTCCGGAAGCCAAAGCATACCTGGACTACAAACTGGATACAGCATATATCAGAAGTAGAAAAATAAAAATGGATGTGGTGACCTCCGGCCATGACACCTGCTCTGCCATGGCAACCGTTAATACAGATTTTGACATAATCTGTATGGACATGGAAGTAATCCCTTTGTACCAGGTCGCAATGTTTGCCAATATACACAACTACTATCATTGGAATACAAGAATAGACAACAGGACGGGCAAAACGGCTTTCTTATCCCATGGTCTCCAAATAAGCTACCACCCTTTACCAGACAAAGAAAAGAGAACTGACGGAACAGGAAGCCGAGAAGAAATATACGAAAGGATCAGGGAGAAGGACTGGGAGATCCTGTTTTCTCAGGCAAGGGACCCGGGCGCCAGAATAAAGGGACACTGTACGGGTGATTATTCCGGAACTCCCATCTTTATAAACAACAAATGTAGAAAAGGAGTTTACAGGTTTAGGACAGCCATGCATTTTGAAGGGGACGGAAAAGATACCCTCCTGACAGCCTTTCTTGAACTGGATAATGAAATAGAAATTGACAGTTCGGGAAGGAGGATCGTAACTATAGAACCCGAAAAGGAAGAAGAACTGCATTTCATAGAACATAACGGATGGATATGGAATACGGATTGTCCCGGATTACAGTAAGAGAAAAAGGATATATAGAAAGAGCCGAACAAGCATATTTATATTATATCATGAGAATCAACGGGTCAGTCAGAGACGAAAGTATGGAACGGAGTGGAATATAAGACATAGCTGAAAGACAAAGAGAGGTGTAAATAAAAAATTCACAAAAAAGGTACAAATGCTTAAAGAATAGTGTTTATTGTAGTTTTTTTTATAACATCCTACGGTTATGTAATACTCTCTACTATCGTATGCTTCCGTCTCTGACTAACCTACAATGGACTGTAATAAGGATACAGGATCATGATATAATATATATTTCCGCCTGTAATAGTACTGAAATTCTTATATTTGAAGAAATAATACTCATAATAAGAGCGTTACATTGAACAAAAAGCTTTATCTTTGCAACGTCTGACTGGAGAAATGGTCAGATATATAGAAAGCGTTTTTTGCTTTTATCCTAAGATCGAAATCGCCAATTTCAAAGTGAAGGGATAGAGACAATGTAACGCTCATTCTGTTTTGTATATGTACTTGATACAGCCAATGTTGTATCTATGCATAACATCATAGCGTGAGTATTGTTTCTTCATTCATTTTTCACAAAGCGTTTGGCGATGCTTGATCTTAAATGAATAGCAGAACAAGTCCTCACGCTTTTCTTATATGGTCAAATTAATGCTGACTTTGGGGGGCTTACAAGCACATTAGAAAAGATATGAAACTGTATGTTTTATTAGCAACATTAATCATTGGTTGCATTACCTTCAGTTGCACTAAATCCCCCAAACAGCAAGCAGAGACAGCTACCCAACAGGTAAATCCATTAGAAAAAGTTTTCAAAGAAGCTTTAGCACAAGAAAAAAATTTATATGATCTTGTAAGAATGGACATTATTAAAGAACGTATTATCACAGAATATAGTCAGAAGTTTTATGATAAGTTCTTTCATTATGTACAAGTTGTACCTTCTATTAGCTATGAAGATAACATGTATAAATGCGAAGGTTGGGAAGCACATCTATCTGGAAATATTGCAAAATTAACCTATAACCCTACTAATGACCAGTTAATAGCAAGCCTTACTTTGGAAGGTAGAATCGTTCAGCCAGATGGAAACATACATTACAATACAGAAGGTTGGGAACAACGCTATGATAAAGATGAATTTGACGAAGACATAAAGTCACAACCTATGGCATATTACGATTTAGTCGCTGATTATAATTTAGTCCCATACCATCATATATGTATTATAATAGCCAAAGGAGGAATGATACTATCGACAAATGATTTTGTTTATTCAAGTGCCAATATTTCCAAAATATTAATCAAAGATAATGATTCAGGTAAGGTCTATAACATAGCATTTGATGAAACCTATTATCAAGGAGGTGGTGCTGGTAGCATGAGATATAACGAAGTTGGGGTAATTATGAGATGGGAAAATATTAGCAAATTTGTCAATATAGTTACCAGTCTTACTAATTATTCTATTGCTTTTATTAATGAGAATGATGAGAATAAAGTTGTAAAAAATCCTAAAGACCTAAAGAATATACGTGATGCTATTCAAAAATTTGTAATAGACAAGTTGGAAGAATTTTCATAAAGTATACATATACAATATAGCAATACATAAATTAAAATTTTAGAATTAGACTATGAATAGATTTTTATTTTTATTACCTCTATTTTTTGCGTTACTCATTCCAAATACTGTAGATGCAAAGAAAAAAAAATATCCAAATGGAGACTACTATGAAGGTGAGTGGAAAAAAGGAAAACCTAATGGTATGGGTAAAATGATATATGCAGATGGACGCATATATGAAGGAAACTGGAAAGAAGGTAAATATTATGATGAAGGTAAAATGTTTTATGCTAATGGTGATATATACGAAGGCTTTTGGGAGAACGGAAAAGCTAATGGATATGGAGTAATGAAATATTCCAATGGAGGTATTTACGATGGAATGTGGGTAGATAATATGAGAATGGGAAGAGGAAAACTAGAACGAGCAAATGGAGAGAGGTTTGAAGGCGAATGGAAAGAAGATAAATTATATAAAGGAAAGGGTAATGGTTATATGGACTCTAACTTTTATGATGGAGAATGGATAAATGGTGCATTTCAAGGTAAATGCAAATTGAAATTTTCCAATACTACCGAGGGGGAGCAAACATTTGATGGAACTATTGATGAAAATGGAATAATGGAAGGAACAGTAAAATGGGCGAATGATATAGCTACTTATAAAGGTTCTTTAAAAAATAACAAGAGAGAAGGTTACGGTACGTTATCTTTTTCAAAAGGAAACATTACGATTGAAGGACAATGGAAAGCAGATGATATTATTCAAGGTGAGGGAAAGTGTATTTATGTAGATAATGCTACTTATTCATTCATCATTAATAAATATAGCACTTATATATTCACCATTAATAAATCAAATGATACCTATAATATTAAAATGGAAACAGAAAAAGGTAATATTGCATGTGAACAGAGGAAAAACTGCGGTATTCAATCACTATGTTTTGAGATAATTAATATTACTTCTGATTTAAGAAGAAAAGACCTAGAACAGGCAAAAAAAGAACATGAGCAGGAAAGAGAGCTAGAGTTGGCAATAAAAAAACAAGAGCAAGAAAAAGAGCAAGAAAGAGAGAGACAAGAGCAAGAAAGAGAAAAAGCTATCTTTTTACAGAAAGATATTGCTAATGTTAAATATCATTATTGGACACCTTCTGAAATATATAGATTATATAAAGAAAACCCAGCCAAATTTGATGAAACTTTTTACAGCAGATTTTTAGGTAATGCGACATTGATACGTGCTAAAATCACAAATATTAGAAGAGAGACAGAAATCGGATTTTTGGGAGATGACATTTATTACGATGTCTATCTAGAAGGAGGAGTTGTCATAAAGACCTATAAAAAATCCGTTGTATCACAAATACAAAAAGGGCAGACGGTATTTATGTTAGCAAAATACATGAATGAAACAACTTATGGATATACTCAATATCCTATTTTCCAACTGATGAATGACGATTTTATTGAAAATACGTTTGATGCACTCATTAGATATTTTAAAGAAAAACGAGATGCAGGACATAATTACTACTTTAGTAATTGCGTGAGAAATATATATCGTTAAATCGGAGAATAATATAGAAAAAACTTAAAGTGCATCAGGATGTAAAGACTTGGTGCACTTCTTTTTATTTCCACTCCCAAATCGCTAAAACGCTATTCCCAACCCTTCAAAACCTAATATCTGAATTAAATAGCATATTATATCTATGTTCAAAGAATATTTAAAAAGAATATTAGGATCTGAACGGGGTTCGGGTTCTAATCGTCAGGTTTATGCTACACCTGATGTTATCGAAAAAAGTAGTATACCGTCTAAACCTATTCCTTCCAAATACGAGAAAGACATAGAAGCTCTCAAAGGAAAGTATGGTAAGGAACTTTTCTCTTCTACCGGACTCTGCATTATCAGGATGACTTTACAGGAAGCCTTGTCTATCATGCCAAGAGAAAGAAGAAGGATTGACGCATACAGAGGATTGGTGTCATATCTGGAAAAAAACTGGAGAATTGAGCTGAAGATTACATCACAAAAGACGAAGGAGGAAGGGAAATGAATAGAAGAATTATCTACCGGGAACAGGATAATAAACCGTTCTATCCAAAGTTTTCCCTGTTACCGATAAAGGACCTGGCTATCCTAAACTTCACAACTGAAAACGAGGTCAGGAGATTTTATACGGGGGAACTGGAATGGATACCTTATAGCGTAGTTGAATTAATGCTCGATACAAGAATCCAAACTCGTAATCTGGGAATACACAAGATTAGCAGCGATGAAGAGGCTCTTTACATCTTATACCAATATTTCACAGAGGTTCCTATAGCCGATAATCCCAGGTTTCTACATATTACAGTAGCAGCGGATATTCTGAACCTGACGGAACGACATATAATAAGAAAGGCGAAAGAGGAGAACGGGTTATACGCTGATCAAGACGAAGGGAATTATTTCATTGATTCACAGTGGCTGATTGACACCTATAATGATACGATAAGGGATCTGGGGATTGAAGCGGATATAAGACTAGCGAACAATGGAAAAGGACAAGTTGAATTAACCATAAAAAGAAAATTATGAAAAAGAAAATATTTATCGTATCAAAAATATATGATACGGAAAGAATGACAGATGAGGATATCAGAATAGCAGTACAGGCAGACATAGACAAGCTGATCAAAAGAGAAGGAGTAGTTGAATTTGAGATAATCAGACAGGCGAAGGAAATCGACCTTGTTTTTTACAGGGGGCTTGAATATCCCGATAATAAACTACAACAAGGATTGATGACTGACGCAGACGGTTACTTGGTATGCGGAATTGGCCTGGATGGATTCAGACTGCCCAAGATGTGGGGAGAAGTACCTTTCGGTTGTTCATACTTTTTTGAACAGGCAGTATTTAAAGAGTCCTACAAAGAAAGTGCAGTAGAACTCGGAGCCAGCCTGATAAAGGATTTGGAACTGGAAGTTGGGAAAAAAGCTTTAGTCTTGGAATTGAAGTGGGGATAAGGAAGAAAAGGAAGATAGCGTAGTAGAGCTACCTTCCTTTATTTTGACATTGTCCATGACCAACAATTCGAAATTTCTCAGGTTTCAGAAAGCCACAAGACAAAGCATCAATGACGCTTTTACATTATGTAATATATTACCCGCCACCATTGCTGATGCCACAGTGTGAGCAATATTGTTACAAAGATATGGAAATTCAATCATTCATGCAAAAAGCAAAGCAAAAAATTAGAATTAACATTATAAATTAGAGGCTATATAAACAAGAAAAACATTCATAAACATTTTCTACTTTTGAGAAAATTGTATATCTTTACAACAAAGAAAATTATTTAACAGCATAGCACCGCAAATCGTTGAAATTCGCACGGTTACTAATTCGTTACCTCTGTTTTTTCAATTGCTCCGCTAAAAGTTTATTTTTTAATCGGTTGCATCAAACCAATGAAAGCCTAAAATAGAGTTTGACTCAACCTGAGCTAGTTCTTCTATAAAGTTATCAATTTTATCCATATCACTTCTTTTTTATAACAGGACCGTAATATAAAAATAATTGTGTTAACAACAAAATAAATGTACACAAACCGTATTCTAAACGGGCATTATGATATTAAAAAAGGAAGATAGTGTAGCCACCTTCCTTTATTTTTTACTATTTCAAAGGAGTAAGTTCCTTATATTCCCGATGAAGGAATGGTAAAAAGGTGGAATAAGATTTTATATTTACAAAAATAAATTACAAATCAACAAAGCATATCGTTCTGCACACTACGACACATCTATAGCTTCAATCTTTTATTATATCAGATAGTTTTACTCCTAACAGATCCGTTAATCTCACCGCCTGAAAAGTCATGTGTGCCACACTACTCTCATATAGAATCCCGATTGTTTCTTCATCAATCATTGTCAGACAACTATATCCCCAACCTTCTGCTTCGTTGAGTATGATTTGATGTTCGGGCAACCAGGTAAGACCTTTATCCAGACTTGCTTTTATTGTTATATGATTGCGCCCTTTAGTCGTATCCGGATTTGAAAACAACAGGAGGTCTTTATTCAAAACGTTGTCCTTGGCATCGACATGAATCAGACTGGCCATACATACCGGTTCCTGAAGTGCCTTACGTGAAGATGGGTGTTCTGTCCAGGTTTTTCCCAAATCTTTCGTTATGGCAATAGCCCGGCTTCCTCCTCTATTATCACGCATATTCAGCATCAATACTCCCGGTTCTATTTCCGCCACTTGCGCTTCCGTTGTATTGGTTCGTGCCATATTGTGCATTTTCCATGTTTTCCCCCGGTCTTTACTATACATGATTCCTGCATTCGGAACACGGGTAGAGTCTATAAATTGCGTTGGAAATACCAATGTGCCATCACTCATCGTTATTCCACGTCCGGGACCTTGAAGCAGGAAGTACCAGGAAGGATCTTTCACCTGCTCTGTTATATTGATAGGCTTCGACCAGGTTTTACCATCGTCTGTGCTTTTAGCCAATACTAACTGTGCCGTATGATTCAGATCCATTCCCGGATGGGAACTCCACCAGGCGCGTTGATTACCCATACCATGTGTCCATGCGGCAACCACCCAGACGGTATTCGTCTTAGTATCTACCAAAATAGAGGGATCTCCTACCCCATTCTGTGCTTTAGGCAGACCACCATACTCGCCAAATGAAAGCGGAAGACGCATCTTCTCCCAATTCTTTCCTCCATCGATGCTACGGCTCAAACCCACGTCAACATATTCCTGTAAATCGACACTACTGTTGTATCGAACATCATACACGCCTAATAAGGTTCCTTTATTGGTAGTCACCAACCCGGGAATACGGAAAGAAGCAGAACCGTCATCACCGGCATGACGAACTCCAACTGCCATCCGGTGAACAATATTCTTTGGAGAAATAGATTTACAACATAGTTCTTTCCCATCTACTTTAACGGCACACAATTCAGAGAGTATCTTAGTCTGCAAAGAGGCATCTTTTTTCATCTGCAAACTAATCCAAAAATAGTTTACACCCGGAAATAAATTGTAATTACCTTTTAATACAACTTTTTCTGATGATCCCACCTCTGCACATTTGATCGAATAGGAAGGAATAGCCGCCAATGTCCCACCCGGACGGTGGCTGGATATGTACTCTACTGGAGCAAAGCGATTTTTGTCTTTGTCCTGCAACGCCTCTGTTCCTCCATAATAGAGTTTGATTGCCTGAATATCAGTCAGATTCGTACTTTTACTAAAATCTAAAATGATTTCATCGAGCTTCTTACTTTCTTTTGCATCCAAACGAAGATAGAACAGAACATTGTCTTGCCGCTCTATCAAAACCGGGATTTGTGTTTCATGGATAAATACTGTGTCTGAAGCTTTTACGTCAAAAGAATATCCTAAAAGGATAAGGAAAAGTAAATAATAAATTCTTCTCATAATGGGGGTATTAGTTAGTTTAACGCGATAAAGATAAAACTTTTCTACTATAATATTACTATGCAAACAGTAAACTTTGATTTTACCAAGTTCTGGTAGGACTAGTCAATACTTTGACCACGGTTCTGGCTCTTGTCATCATCGATAAGGTGGGCCGCAAGAAGCTGGTTTATTACGGAGTTTCGGGCATGGTGCTCTCTCTGGTCCTTATCGGTCTTTACTTCCTCTTCGGAGATTCCCTAGGAGTATCCAGCCTCTTCCTGCTTGTTTTCTTCCTGTTCTATGTATTCTGCTGTGCCGTATCTATCTGTGCCGTGGTGTTCGTACTTCTCTCGGAGATGTATCCCACCAAGGTTCGCGGACTGGCCATGTCGATAGCAGGATTCGCTCTGTGGATCGGAACGTACCTGATCGGACAGTTAACCCCCTGGATGCTCCAGAATCTTACCCCCGCCGGAACATTCTTCCTGTTCGCAGTCATGTGCGTGCCGTATATGCTCATCGTATGGAAACTCGTGCCGGAGACCACAGGAAAGTCACTGGAAGAGATTGAAAGATACTGGACCCGGTCGGAACAGTAGAAGAAAGAAAGAGACCTTAATAACAGTAAACTAACAACAACTGAGAAGTATAGAGAAGCCGCAGGCGGTTTTCTGCATGGCCATTCAAGAAACGTTTCCCCGCCTTCGGTGTACCCTATACCTATCTATAATAAAAACAATATTATGGATTTTAAGAAACTAGCGAATCAGTACCGGGATGAATTGTTGGACAATGTCCTTCCATTCTGGCTCGAGCACTCTCAAGATATTGAGTTTGGCGGTTATTTCA
>ERZ772816.2079-NODE-2079-length-14524-cov-3.307554_pt1 | contig 14524 bp, 12 predicted proteins | sample MGYA00511359_ERZ772816 | MGnify/ENA primary metagenome ERZ772816 (study PRJEB29015, sample SAMEA2737710) | human gut metagenome | biome: human gut; feature: human-associated habitat; material: faeces | place: China | collected 2012 ...
ATCAAGGTACTCGGAAGTGATAGGAGCGATTTCGGGACCACACTGCATATGCTTGCCGTTCTTGTCCAGATGCTTCTCATCCTTACCACCGTTGATAGCGTACAGTAAGCACTTAGCCAGGTTAGCACGAGCACCGAAGAACTGGATCTCCTTACCGGTCTGAGTAGCGGATACGCAGCAGCAGATGCTGTAGTCATCACCCCAGATAGGCTTCATAACGTCATCGTTCTCGTACTGGATGGAAGAAGTATTTACAGAAATCTTAGCTGCGTACTTCTTGAAGTTATCAGGCAGAGCGCTGGAGTACAGAACGGTCAGGTTCGGCTCGGGGCTGGGTCCCATGTTCTCCAGAGTATGCAGGAAACGATAGTCGTTCTTGGTAACCATATGACGACCATCCATGCCGATACCACCAACTTCCAGAGTAGCCCATACAGGGTCGCCGGAGAACAGCTGGTTGTAAGAAGGAATACGAGCGAACTTAACCATACGGAACTTCATGGTCATATGGTCGATCAGCTCCTGAGCTTCCTTCTCGGTCAGGGTGCCTTCTTTTAAGTCTCTCTCAATATAGATATCCAGGAAAGTAGAGATACGTCCTACGGACATAGCTGCACCGTTCTGGGTCTTGATAGCTGCCAGGTAACCGAAGTATAACCACTGGATAGCTTCCTTAGCGGTGGTAGCGGGACCGGAAATATCGTAACCGTAGATCTTAGCCATTTCCTTCATTCCCTGCAGAGCCTTGATCTGATCAGCGATCTCTTCTCTCAGACGAATGATTTCCTCGGTCATAACGCCGGTACCGCAGTTCTTCTTATCCTTCTTCTTCTGCTCGATCAGGAAATCGATACCGTACAGAGCAACTCTTCTGTAGTCGCCTACGATACGTCCACGACCATAGGTGTCGGGAAGACCGGTAACGATATGGGTATGACGAGCAACCTTCATCTCATCGGTATAAGCATCAAATACTGCCTGGTTGTGAGTCTTGTGGTATTCGTTGAAGATTTTGTCATATTTAGCGTTTACTTCGTAGCCATAGGTGCTTGCAGCCTGCTGAGCCATCTTGATACCACCATAAGGCATGAATGCTCTCTTTAAAGGCTTGTCTGTCTGCAGACCAACGATCTGCTCCAGATCCTTCATAGATTCATCAATATAGCCAGGGCCATAAGCGGTCAGACTGGATACGACCTCTGTTTCGCATTCCAGAACGCCGTTATGCTCACGCTCTTCCTTCTGTAACTCCTGAAGTCTGCCCCAAAGCTTATTAGTTGCTTCGGTAGGTCCCTCCAGGAAGCTCTCATCTCCATCATACGGAGTGTAGTTGGTCTGGATGAAGTTACGTACATTGACGTCTACATCCCAGTGGCCATCTTTTTTAAAACCTCTCCATGCTTCTGCCATGAAAATTTACCTCCTTCTGGTAAAAACAATTAATATTATCAACTGAGAGTACCAGTTGCGCTGGCATCCCAAGCTGTTTCTTTACGATAAAAGTGTACTACCTGACAAGGGTAAGTGTCAACCTTTTTAGGAATTGTTCCGAGTTTTGTACATCAGCTCTGACATGAAAAAGAGGTTGACGTGCGTGGGTGCTTGCGCACAAAGCACGAAAATCTCTTTTTCATGGACAAAGCACACCAACATGAAATAAAAGATGAGCTGCGAAGCGGCGCCATTTGCAAAGCAAATGCTTTTATGAATGTGGTGTGCGGCAGAGCTGATCTTCGGGGAAGAACAAATGCGGATGTACAAGAATAATCTTGCCTTATTCCGGGGAAAGTATTATACTAAAAAAGCCTTATACGGCAGAAAGGAGACCGATATGACCGGAGTAACAAAAGACATGACCATTGGTGAAATCTTACGTGCCAATCCTGAAGTAGCTCCCGTACTCCTCGATGCAGGAATGCATTGCCTGGGATGCCCTGCTTCACAGGGAGAGACCCTGGAAGAGGCAGCTATGGTACATGGTATTGATGTAGATGAGCTTATGAAAGTGATCGAGGAAATGTAATTTTTGTATTTCTGTTTTGGAAACATCGCCTGACCGGGGCACACAGGTGAAACAAAGTATTTATGGAATTTCATAGCTCAGATTTCCGCGCAATCGAAATGTGTCCGTCGATTGCGCGGATTTGAGAAATCAAAAGAATTCAAGGAATTCAGATCATCGGCCTTTGGCCGTCTTTTTTTGCCTTTTTCCATTAGATATTATGAAGTATGACTGGCACGGTAGATTCTTTCAGGGGAGGCTAATCCTGTGGTACTTTCAGTTCCCAACCTGAATGAATCAGAGCAGGATTGCGGATCAGTTCCCGGTTCAGGGAAACGATTTCAGCCACGGAGCAGCCGCATTTTCTGGCGATTGCCCAGAGGGTGTCGCCCTGTCTGACGATGTATATCCCGCTTTTCTTATTCTCAGGCAGGACAGCATCGGGAGTGCCGCCTGTGATAGGCGCTCCGCTTTGGGGAATCTTAAGTTGCCAGCCGGTGTGAATCCGGTTCGGGTTCTTGATCCGGTCACTGTTGGCTGCCACGATCTCGGTTATGGAGCAGTTGTACTTTCTGGCGATTGCCCAGAGAGTGTCACCCGCTTGTACGGTATAGATCATATAGGGGGTGGCGTTTTTCACGACAGGAGAGGGATTCTCACGGTCAGCCTTTTCCTCGGAGCCGCTGTCAGTACTTTCCTGTTCGGTGTCAGCATTCACATCATAGTAGAGCTTCAAAGTCACGATATCCTCCAGACTGCTGATCTTCTTCAACGTTCCGCTGGAGGTGGAGATTGCCGGATTGTAGGTAAAGCCTTCATAGGTTTTCGGCGTTGCTGTGACGGTATCACCTGTCTTCCCTGCGGAATGTTCTGTTTCCGCCAGCGTGTAGCCGCTGCCGTCCGTCTTGTAGTGCTCCACGATATAATTGATCGTGTTTCCGGAGATGATGGGAGTCGTGTTTCGCGTCCATTTTGCGTAGAACGTTTTATTTCCCGTATCGGTACCTGTGATCTCTGTGACGGGTGAACCGGAAAAGCTGCTGTCTGCGTACCAGCCGTCAAAGCGGTATCCCTCGCGGGTAATATCATTGGTGGTAGGAAGAACTGCCCCGGTGCCGTAAGTGTAGCCGGTTACTTCTTTTCCGCTGGCAATCGTACCGCCGTCTGTCTGCAGCGTTACGGAATAGGTGGAGAGTTCCCATTTTGCCTTGAGGGTCATAGTGCATTTGACTGTATCCGTGTCAAAGTTCCATTTTGTTTCCGTACCGTTGTTATCATAATACCAGCCTTCAATACTATGCCCCTCTTTGGTGGGGACGGGATCCGGTGCGGTGAGTGCCGCTCCGTCCTTGCTCCAATTTACTTTCTTGGTGATGCTCTGGTCTCTATTGTCCGGGTCAAAAGTAATCACGAGCATACCGTTCAGGGTGGCACCGCTGAAATCACCGTCTAAAACCGTACCATCATTGTTCGTAATCGCGCCGGTGAATGTGCCGCCGTTAATGGTACCACTGCTCTCATTTATGACCTCATTCGTGAATGTGCCCTTCCGGATGGTGCCGTTGTTAGTCACTTTATCCTGGAACTTAGTGCTGCCGGCAGCACCCTCACTGCCGGTGATCGTGCCGGTGCCGTACCTGTTGGTATCGTTCGTCATTGTGCCGGCTATTTCGCCGCCGTCAGCATTCAGGATGCCAACGTTTGTTATATCTGTGTAGATTTTTGCATTGCCGCATATAGTAAGAATAACTCTCTGAGAGGAAGTATTGTATACAGAGCTTGCATCATTCAGATTAGTAGGATCACCGATCGTGCCCCCTGTCATGGTGAACTGATTATCATTCCTCACCCCGCCGCTTGAAGCATATTGGGTGCTGATGCTGGCTTTAATCGTACCGCCTGACATAATAAAGGATCCAGAGTTGTCCACACCGCCGCTGTATAATCCTGTGCATGTACGGATTGTTCCGCCGTTCATGATAAAGCGGCCGATGATATTTGAATTCCACAGGGCGCTGATGTCCACACCACCACCCCCGGATTGTGCGTTGCAGTTGCGGATCTCAGAGCCGGGACCCATGGTGAATGTGCACCCCGGGGAGATAGACACACCGCCACCGTTTTTTGCAGCGCAGCCGATAATACTGCCGCCCGTCATGGTGAATGTGCTGTTCTTGCCGATGGCAGAGTCATAGGCAAGGCGTACACCGCCGCCGAGACCAATTGCCGAGCATCCGACGATGCTGCCACCGGTCATGGTCAGTGTACCGCCGGCATTAACAAGCACACCGCCGCCATCATTGTGGGCATAATCACTGCTACCGCCTGTAATAACTCCACCGGAGACGGTTTCCGAGCCGCTATCGTCCAGCTTCCACATGTCAATGTGCCAGGCCGAATCTTTATAGTCCGGGTAAAAGTTGTGTGGTGTGGATGCGTTGCTGTCCGCAATTGTCAGATTGCCGCCCGACTCTACCTTAATTACGCTACCGCGGCCGGTCATTTTTAGTACATTACCGTTCAAATCCAGTGTCACAGTACGGTTGACCGTCAGTGTAGAGCCGATATCGATATCCCCCTTTAGTGTGATCCCGGAAATACTGCTATCTGCCAGTGCCCCAGTCAATTCCGACGCTGTCGTCACCTCTGCCTCACCGTTTGCGGCCAGCACAGACAGTCCGTTCAGAACCGCTGCAGCTTCATTTCCCGATGCGCTTTCCGGGGAACCCGGACCCTCTGTGGATGTAGGGGGATTCGTCAGCTGTCCGGTTTCTGCTGCCGATACCGGCGTGGAGACCGGAGAAAATACCATGGAACTGCAAAGCAGCGCCGCATAGAACCGAATTTTTTGCTTTTTCATGAATTTTTTTCCTCCCATTGTTGTGATGCGTTTCCTTTTCCCGTGCCTTGTCTGCGGTGTTCTCTTTCCCGGAGTCTGATACACAGCACAGTGATCATGACTGCTGTGGAGAAAGAAATTACCCCAACCAGCACATAACCGCCGGCGTCTTCATGCAGCAGGATAGAACCGTACATTCCCCGGGCGGTGATCTGCGTCTGGCCGGCTGCTGTGTGCACCGTTCCCACAAGGAACGCAGACAATGCCATGCACAGGGCAGACAGCCGGCAGATCCCGCGGCGCTTCTTCCGGCGATATTTTTCGTGCACCCGTTTTTTCACCAGTTCGACCCGCTTTTCTGTATCATACATATTGCTGAAAACCTCCCTTCGGAAAGTAAAGTCATAAAATACATATGCCCTTCATCTAATTAGGTACAAAAAAGCGAAAAAACTCTCACCTGAAAATCAAATTTTTTGAAAAAGGTTGAAAAAAACAGGAGCTGCCGACAGCAGCTCCGCAAAAGACAGGATTCAGTTGTGACTCTGGGGCAGGCGGACAATCAGTTTTCCCACCGCCAGGATCAGCACAGGCAAAATGTATGCGATATACTGTATCGCACCGCCATAGGCGATCAGAAGATTATAAATTGCATGAAAAGTGATGGCTGCCCCGAGCAGACCGCAGGTTCCGGCGATCTTCAGCCAGGTGCGCTGCCATACATACGCCAGCCCACCGCCGACGATGGCACCACAGATCACGTGCATGGCACCCGTTCCAATGCCCCGGAAAAAGATAAAGGAAAAATGTCCGGCCCCGTTTTGGATCAGATAGCAGACATTTTCAAAGGTGGCAAAGGAAAGTGCAACGATGATGGCAGCATTTTTTATCGGCATCGGTTCAGGCTCAAATACAAGAAGATAAAAGAGCAACGGCAGGAGTTTCATTACTTCTTCTACCACAGGTGCGATCTCTGCGGTGGCGGTAATCGTATCTGCTGCGTAAAGAGCGGCAAAGAAGGTATTGATGTAAGCGGAGAGCAGGCATGCCCCCATTCCTGCAAGACAGCACAGAAAGAATTTAGCCTGCCGCCTACCCATGCACAGGGCAGCGATCAACAGGGGTGAGGCCATACAGATAAATACATTTTCAATATAGGTCATGTCCGCACCGCCTTTCCTGTGGCAGGCAGCAGCCCGAAAAGGCAGAACGTCAGCAGAAGATCACACCAACAATAGGGACTGAAGATAGAGTCGTCCGGCCAGAAGCAGCCGGAGGTCCACAGAGCGTATTCTGTCGCAACATAGCAGAGGATTCCGATGTGAAAATACCGCAGGTTCCGTCCTTTTCCCGTCTGTGTCTCTGCGTAGACAAGACCGTGGATGGAACGATAGGAGACAAGGATCATCATGCCGCACCAGAGCAGGTTGGAGAGAATGTCACCAAAGGTACAGTAAAATGCGCACAACGGAACTCCGATCAGTGGAGCCAACAGGGATTTCCGACAGGAAAAGCTTCTTTCCTCCGGGGAGGAGAGAGTATATTGTAGGAGACAGAGAAAAATAACGCTGGAGACCCAGCCGAATTCCGATACATAAAAGATCCGTGGTGTTTCGGAAAACAATAACAGATACAATGTCCAGTACAGGGAGCCCAGTGCGAAACAGCCATAAAAGCAAATCAGCAGAAAATATGACAGTGTCCGATGTCTCAGATAACGAATGCCGCTCAGACAGAAGCCCAGCATGGTAACGAAAAATTGCAAAAGATTAATGATCAATTCCATTGGCGCGGTCCCCCCTCTGCTCTGCCTGCTCTTCTTTGTCCAGCAGATGGACACGAAAACACAGGATCGTCACGCATACGCCGAGAAGAAATGAAAGCAACCCTATTATGATATATTCGGGTGCAGCACCTCCGCCGAGGATCGTTGCCGCCGTTTCATATCCGGAGGAGATCCCCGGCACCATTTGCCCAGAAATCCCGGACATGACAAAGGAAGCCCCGAAGATCACAGCAAGGCATGCCGCTATGCAGGTAATAGCAACGATCCGCCGCTGTTTCCGTCTTTTTTGTCGTTCTTTTTCCGCAATCCTTCGTCGGACTTCTGCGATCCGTTCCTCATGACTCCGCATTTGTTATTCCCTCCCGTTCCAATAATCCCCGCAGACGCTCTTTTCCCCGGTACATTATATTAGTGATCTGCTTCACGCTTTTTCCCATAACTTCAGCGACCTGCCGGTAACTCATACCCTCAAAATAGGTCAGATAAAGAGCTTCTCTGTAATCCGGATGCAGTTCACCCATGCATAAATGCAGGATCTGATTCCGTTCTTTTGTCCGGATCACCTCATCCACCAGTTTCCCACCTTCCGGCTCTTTGGTCAGATCATCAAGACAGAAGTGATGTCGCCGGATGCTTTTATGGCGCAAAGCCATATGCCGTGCCGCTTTATACAGGTAAGCCCTGAATCCGCCATCCCGGATAGGGGGCCTTTTGGAGAACAGGTAGGAAAATACTTCTATCATCAGGTCCTCCGCCTCATGAATGTCATGCAGATAGCCGTTGATGTATAAGGTCAGTGGGTTGCCGTATTTTTTCATCAATTCTACCAACCCTGTTTCATCGCCGCTCAAATATTGTCGGTATAATTCTTCATCGGAAATCATATCGTGTACATCCTTTCCACTGTAGCCGGCGGTTCGTCCCTTTGTAATCCCAAATGTGTATGGAATTGCGTAAGCTGCATGCCTACGGATTACTTTGTTTATTAAACATCATTATATGCGAATAAGGTTATATTTTCAAGTTATGCATTTTCCGGCTCCTTTCCCGTAGCCCCGCCGCCAGGGAAAAGAATAAAACAGCTATAAAATAAGAGAGTCCCCACAAAGTGGGAACTCTCCTGAATATTATGATCTGTCGTCACATTGAAGTATTTGCAAGACGCTGTAAAGCATGTTCGGCGATCAGTGTGGAACAATGTTCCTCAAGAAAAGTAAGGCTTGCCGGTGTGGAACGCTTGGGAATACCGTATTCAGAGATGACATTGCAGACACGGTCGAAGACCTCGCGATCTTCTTCGCCCTGCGTCAGGATCAGATAATACCCGTCGGTGCCCTCCTCGTGATACAGAGTGCTGAGCCCGTGATAATGGCTTCCGGCTATTACTGCCGCGTTGATCACTTGTTTCAGAGATTCCATACGGAACAGGCGGGAGCGTACACTGTCACTCTCCTCGGGAGTGGACGCGGAAGGAACTTCAGGAGTGCTTGCGGTATTGTCTTCGCTCTGGATGCGGCGGAACAGATCCAGAACCTCGTCTGCCGTGTTCGCATCACTGTCCTCATCACTGTCTTCCGTAACGGAAGGCGCAAAGCGGGAAAAACGGGTGTCCAGTTCTTCCGGATCTTCCACTTTGGTAATGATCAGTACGATACAATCCGCATTCAGAGGGATGGCTTCAATCATCAGGGGAATATCCTCTGCTTCGAAGCCAAATTCAAAATTGGCCTGCTGCATCATATCACGGAACAGAGATTTAGCTTTTTCTGTGCCGTAGGCAAGTTCACTTATTTTTAATTCGCGGCTGGCGAGATCCTCACGGGTCAGGGTGCAGCGAATCTGATTTTCATTTACTTTTTCTATTTTCATGCGACAACACTTCCTTTCTGCTTTCGCATTGGTATGGTATATAGCTTATACTTTCCCTATATTTTAGTCAATAGAAGCTATTCACAGTTTAAAAAAATTTAATAAAACATCTTGTCAAATAGCAGGCTGCAGTGTATAATCCGACCTATAGATGCCTCTGATACTCCGGTACGGAGAGGAGGTCGACAGTTTTCCATTTTTTCTTGTTGATTTACCAGGGAACGATTCGTTCCAGTTCATCCCCTTTTTTATTTTATGATGCAGATGGCTGTTAATGTATTTGGGAAGGATAGGTTATGCTGATCTGTAAAATATAGTATGGAGATGTCTTACAGGCATATACGTGTCTGGTCATAATATTTCAACAGATATTTTTCACGAACATAATTCCAACATTTTCACACAAATTACTACAAGTACTGTCAGAGGCATTTATAAGTAACTATTCAGAGCCACGCAAATCGTGTCAATATGTACGTCGAATGCTTGCATTCGTAAGAACATTTGACATGATTTATATTGCGAATAGTGTTCTGAATAGTTACGCTTATATGTACTAGCGGAAAAAGCAGCGTTATTTTAAAGTGTTTCACGAATCCTTTTGGTAAAATATGCTGCGGACGGGAGGTGTCTGTGGAGGACCGGGAAGCTGTGACTCCCGGGAAGAAGTTTCCCAGGAGAAAGGTGGAAAAATATTTTCGAAAGCTTCAGAAAAACGGCACAGAATTGTATGTCGACGGAGAAAAGGTCTCACCGTCGCAGGCGGCAGCGTATGCCGTCAGAGAAGAAAGCCCGTATATGGCAGACTATATATTGGGAGAACAGGGCAAAATCAGCCAGGTCCGGCTGGATAAGGTGGATCTGCGTTAAAGGGTGTCAGCTCTTGCCCGGGTAATACTTTGAAACAGAGAATGCGCTGCGGGGATGCAAAACGGGATTGCCTCTCTGGCTGTATCCCGCAGTGCAGGATCTGTCTCTATTGTTCCTTGTATTATATAGAGGAATTGTGATAGAATAAAACTGTTCTGCCGATAGAAGACGGAACGGAAGAAAAGGCAAGAATGGTGCAGGCGGCAGCCTGCGGATGGGAGCACATATGAAGAAAAGAATACTACCGGTGATCATAGCAATCCTGCTGATCCTTGTGATTGCGGGCGGAGCACTGGGAAAGGTGCTGTTGGATAAATATTCCTACAGCAAAGAAGAGGCAGACTGGAACGAATTTTATCAGGTGTCAGAGAGTGACAGAAGTGCCATTATTTTACAGGACGAAATGGTAGAAGAACAGGCACTGATCAGAGATGATGTATGCTATTTTGATCTGGCAACTGTCCATAAATATATGAACGAAGTGTTTTATGCGGATATGACGGAAAAACTGTTGTTGTACGCCAATCCGACAGAAGTGATCCGTACGACTTTCGGCGAGACTTCCTATACGACAACAGAAGGCACACAGGATGCCGGATATGTGATCAGTTTCGTGGAAGGGGATACCGTATATGTGGCGGCGGATTATGTGAAACTGTTCACAAATTATTCCTATGATTGTTATGACAGACATGTGCAGGTCTACACCGAATGGGGGACCAGACAGGTGGCACAGCTGAAAAAGGATACGGCGGTGCGTCTGCGGGGCGGTGTGAAGAGCCCGATCCTCACGCAGGCAGCGAAGGGAGATACCCTGGAGATTCTGGAGCAGATGGAGACCTGGAGCAAGGTGAAGACAGCGGATTCCGTGATCGGATATGTGGAGAACAAGCGTCTGGGAGATATTACGGAAGAGACCGAGACTCCGGTGACGGATTATCAGGAGCCGGAATATACTGCCCTGACTTCTGACAGCAAGATCTGCCTGGGCTGGCATTCTATCGGCGGTGCAGGCGGTAATGACACTCTGTACTCCATGGTGTCCGGTACGAAGGGTATGAATGTCATTGCACCGACCTGGTTCAGTCTGACGGATGAGAACGGAAGTATCCGGAACTTCGGAACAGCGAATTATGTAACCACGGCCCACAATATGGGCTTACAGGTATGGGGCGTGGTGGATAATTTTAATTACGCCAATGAAACCGGAACGGCCATCAGTACTCTGAATATGCTGTCCTCCACCACCAGCCGGCAGAACTTTGTGCGGAATGTGACAGATGCAGCAGTCAGCCTGGGACTGGACGGCATCAATGTGGACTTCGAGCAGCTGAGCAGTGACTGCGGACCGCATTATGTGGAATTTATACGAGAACTTTCCATTCAGTGCCGCAACAGGGGACTGGTATTGTCCATTGCCAACTATGTACCGTTTAATTTCAATGATTATTACCGTCTGGATATCCAGGGACAGGTTGCAGACTATGTCATTATCATGGGATATGACGAACACTGGCACGGAAGTAAGGATCCCGGAAGTGTGGCAAGCATCAGCTATGTATCCGGCGGTCTGGACAGAACATTGCAGGAGGTGCCTGCAAACAAGGTAGTCAATGCCCTTCCGTTCTACACGATCCTGTGGAAGACCGAAGGCACGGATGTGACGGATGAATATATTACCATGAACAACGAGGCAGACTTCATGAACAGAGCCGGTGTGACGGCGGAGTGGGATGAGGAGACCTGTCAGAATTATGCAGAATGGACCTCCGGAAATGCCACCTATCAGATCTGGCTGGAAGATGCGGAATCCATCGCAGTGAAGCTGAACATGATGGCTACCAAGAATATTGGTGGTGTGGCGGTATGGAGACTAGGTTACGGAACACAGGCAGCCTGGGAACTGATCAATGCCTATCTGCAGTAGGAACATAGTAAAAGCCCGGTCCCGCAAGGGACTGGGCTTTATTGTTGCCGAAAACTTTATTTCGCTTCCTGTACGTTCTTTCTGCGGATGGTATAGCCTCCGGCCATGCATACAACTGCGGCACCCAGAAGCCAGAACATTGCAGAATTTTCACCGGTCTTTGGAACGTTGTCATATTCGGAAGAAGTACTGTTCTGTGTGGCCTGTGCAGGAGCTGTGGTCTGTGTGGGCTGCTCGGTAGCTGCAGGAGCTGCTTCTGCGGCAGCAGCGGGAGCGGGAGCGGTGGTGCTGTAATACTTTGCTTCGGTCTTCAGGGATCCGTCTTCAATGGCCAGCTTACCTGCGGCGAAACTGTAGGCCTCATAGAAAACGCTCTGGTCACGGTTGTCTTTGGCAATCAGATGATTGACGGTACCGACACCGTTGATGGTGGCATGCAGATTATTGGATTTATCATCTGTCAGGCCGATCATTTCCAGAGTGTCTACATTGCTGTTGAAATTTGCCTTGGCATCGCCATATACATAGGCATGAGATACATCACCGTTGACAGCACCGGAGGTACCGCTCAGGAAATAGACACTGTCATAGCCGTTGGCATAGACTACGGGAACACCAACAGTATTCTTGAAGGTCAGGTTGCCCAGACGGACAGAAACCTTGAGGGCCAGGGCATTGTTCTCCACATCGTTGTCGATGACAATATAGTCACCGTCTTTGATATTCTGCTGCAGATAATACAACTCGCGGTCCTGAACTTCTGCGGACCAGCTGGATGCTTCCTTGTATCTCCACTCGGAACTGCTGTCGGAATAGTTCAGAACATAGGTGGTGGGCTCCGCAGCCTTTACAGTGATCTTTCCCAGACCGGGAATAGCAAAGCATACGGCAGCCAGCGTGAACAGTGTGACAAATTTTTTAAGTCTCTTCATAAGAAAACCTCCTGATTGTCTGTGAGTTATTCCTGTATGGGAAGGTAGTGATCACCGGGTTCCACTTCTTTGGCAACGACTACGAACCGGCCCTGCTCTACATGGTATACGCAGGTGGACAGTGTCAGAAAATGATCTCCGAACTCTGCGGTGACACCGGTGTCATACTGGGATAACTGCTTGATATTGTTATAAAAGTCATCAAATTCTTCCTGCGTATCCGCCTGGAAAAATTTGTAGAACTTAAATACCTGATCTGTTTTCCGGTAGACCTGGGAGCGAAAGACGGCAATGATCTCGTAATTGCGCTGACACTCTTCGGTATAGAGGATAATGTTTTTGTGTTCCTTGTAGAAATCCTGATTTTCGTAATCGGTCAGGTTGCCGAACATGGCACCGGATTTCATATTGTGACCGTGAATGATAAGATTCGTGGTCAGAGGATCTACACAGCTCTCATTGTCAAGGAGCAGACAGCCGTTTTTATTTTCGCTGCCGTCAAAAGCACGGTAGAGATAATAGGTCTCATCTTCCGGAGTCCACATTACCGGATAATCGATATTGGTGCCCGGAATCTGTAGCCAGGCCGCCATATCCTTGTTGGCAAGAAAACTGTCGGCATAAGGGTTGGACACTCGTTCGAACTCCTCGGTGGAAGCCGGGGTCTCTTCTGTGGACGGTTCCGGGGAGGCGGTAACGGTCGGCTCACCTTCGACTGTGGAAGGTGCCTGAGTGGTCTCCGCGGACTGCGTCGGGCGCAATTCATCCAGCGCTTCCTCCATACGCCGGTCTTCGATCCGCCCTTTTACCAACAGGATCACTGCAGCAAGAACACAAATTCCCGCCAGAACAAATAAAATGATAGAAAGAGTTTTTTTGCTTATTTTCATAATGGTATTATACGCTGAAGTAGTAAGGGGATGCAATAGTTTAAAACAAAAGGATTTCTTAATTTTCGGAAGATATTTCCAGAGAAAAAGGCATATAAAATCATATAGAATAAAAGAGACACCGGAGAACAGGGATGGAACAGAAAGTGTTAAGGGCGGTGATGGTATGCCTGTTGCTTATGTCTATGGCGATACTTGGCAGGGAAACGGCGACATATGTGGAAACGGTAAATGTCGTGAATGCCTTGCAGGGGAATAATGCAGACACGGACGGAATACCGACGGTAGTGATCGATGCCGGCCATGGCGGGGATGACCCGGGGAAGATTGGTATCAACGGAGCACCGGAGAAGGATATCAATCTCCGGATCACAGAGAAACTGAGACAGTATCTGGAGGCAGACGGAATCCGGGTGGTGCTGACCAGAGAGACGGAGGATGGATTGTATGATGCATCTGCTCCCAATAAGAAAGTGCAGGATATGAAACGCCGGATCGAAAAGATTGAGCAGACGGATCCGGTTCTCACGGTGAGCATCCATCAGAACAGCTATCACCAGGAACCGGTATGCGGCGGCCAGGTATTTTATTATAAAATTAAACGTCCGGCAGTAGAAGCAGGTAGAAAAGTCTATGGCTGTTTTTTGGAGTTTGATTTGAGTAACCCTCTTCATCAGTTTGACAAAGGATTAGTAGAGCAGAATCAAATACCTTTAAATGTTAGATGGGAGTTGAAAACGGATGAATGGGGTTGTTGGAGCGGATATAAATATGGCAGCTATAGTGATGAGAAATATATGTTCATTATGGATGTATGTGAGTGTGTGTATGAGGAACTGAAAGAGGAGGATTATGACAAAGTCAAACAAGCTTACAAGGAATATAGAGAAGCAGGAAATCCTCCTATTTTAGGTGAAGACGGTGATGAAATTGTTTATGAATAAGATTAAAGGAGAAACGTTATGAGGAAATATATCATCTATATAGCAAGTTTTATCGGATCAGCTTTATTGCAAACAAGTTGTTACGATGATAAGGGAGATTACGATTATCATGATGTGAATATGATGGAAATTGTAATACCTGAAATCAAGTTGCGTATGCCGAAGGAAGAAGCGGTGGAAGTTTCAATCGTACCGCAGATTTCTCAAACATTGGAACAGAATGAGGAAAATCTTGTATTTCAGTGGAAACGTCTTAAACCGGATGTTACGTTAGGTTCAAGTCGGTTATCCGATTATACAGATTATTCTGAAGGAAAAGAATGTACGATAACTGTTGAACCCAATGAATCTCAAAACATAGGTTTGATGCTGGTTGTTTCAGACAAGAGGAATGGAACTGCATGGTATCAGCAAGGGCAGGTGACAATAATCAAGCCATTTAATCCTTGTTGGTTTGTTCTTCAG
>ERZ772816.2083-NODE-2083-length-14489-cov-7.036303_pt1 | contig 14489 bp, 17 predicted proteins | sample MGYA00511359_ERZ772816 | MGnify/ENA primary metagenome ERZ772816 (study PRJEB29015, sample SAMEA2737710) | human gut metagenome | biome: human gut; feature: human-associated habitat; material: faeces | place: China | collected 2012 ...
CCCCGGCACAAGGGAGGCCCCGAAGCTCCCCGGCCTTTCAGGCCCCGCCCCCTCCCTTGACCCTCCCGGGAGTGCAAGAAGAGTCAAATACCCACTAAATCAATAATTATGCATAACAATAACATTGAATAACAAATGTATAACATTAGAAAGAATGACTGCCGGATACTAAAACAAAGCTTATATACAGCCGACTACTGAATACACCCGCACTTGACTCAAGACATAGACCTGACTGAATGCGCACATGCCAACTAGATACACTCGAATTTAGCCAAATGTTCGCGCGCTGCCCAAAAGACACAAATTCAAAAAAACACCTTCCTGATAAAAACACAGCAAAATATATAACAATAACATAGTATAACAAATGTATAACATAAACTTGACAAGAACTTTCACTCATGATATATTTATAGTAACAAATCGAACGGGAACCAAATAGAAAGGCAGGAAAGAAAAATGGGAGACATTAAGCAGACGAACTTCCGAATTGATCAGGAATCAGCGGACGCATTCCGAAAGTTTTGCGAGGAAAATGGGATGAACCAGGCACAGGGGTTTGACCATATGCTTCAGGTGCTGGAGTTAAACCGGGCAAAGGCTATGGTGCCGAACAGTGCGAAAGACATCGAGACGTTTGAAATGCATGTAAAGAAAATCATGGAATCGTATCTGCAGAGCGTGGAGGATTATAATACAGCGAGAGAAAGTGCCAGGGAAGAATTTGCTTCAGCACTGACAAGTAAAGATAAGACCATAGCTTCATTGCAGGAAAAAGTTGCGCAGCTAAAAGCGGATAAAGAGATTGCGGAGACAACAGCAGCTAACGCGGATCGAATTGCAGATCAGGCGGTTAAAGAGGCTTCCGTGGCGAAGGACCAGGCAGGAACGGCATTAAAGCTGGCTGAAGAAAAGGATAAGACGATTGCAACGCTGGCCGATAAGCTTGCTGTCGCAGAAGGTAAGGCAGAGGGATACGATGAGTTGAAACAATCCGAAGAAGCGGCGAAGGGAAGAATTATCGAGCTGCAGAAGGATGTAGAAAATTTAGAAGCGGGGTTTGAACGGGAATTAAAGGCAAGCAAAGAGGAAGCAGATCGGACATTAAAGTCTACACAGGAGGCATCCGACAGAAAAGTGGCTGAACTGAAGAAGGACCATGAGACAGAGATTCGTGAACTCAAAACAGACATGGAACGAAAAATATCAGACGCTCAGAAGGATGCTGCACTTTCCTGCGCGAATGAAGTTGCAAAGAAAGAACGTGAAATGAACATCACAATCCGGGAAGCGGACAAAGAAAATGCTCGCCTGCAGGCGCAGATCGAGAACCTCCAGGCTAAAATTGCGGAGCTGACGGCTGCGCTGAATGTCAAAACACAGGAATAATGGAAATCATTCCGAAGGAAAAGAGTCAAGGAAAAGTCATTTTAGGAGAATTTGTATGAAGAATAGAAAACACATGTTAATGCGAATTGCTGCTCTTGCAATGATTGCAAGTTTGTCTTTTTCCACAATGACTGCATTTGCGGACTGGGAGCAGCCGGAATGGGACGTATGGAAATACAAGAACAGTGACGGTACCTATGTGACCTCATCATGGAAATGGATTGACGGAAAGTGCTATTGCTTTGATCCGAATGGAATTATGTATAAGAGTACCATAACGCCAGACGGTTACAAAGTAAATTATCACGGAGCTTGGACGATAGACGGTATCATACAGACAAATGTCAACACTCCAGAAACTTCTGATCCCGATCAGTATCCATTGGCATATTTAAAAGATTGGTTTGTATTTACCGATAACGGAAGTTTAAGAACCAAATGGTCAAGATATTTTCTGTGGGAACAACATCCAGAACTTGAAAATGCGCGAAATGAAAAATATGGATATGTCGGCACGGGAGATTATGTAATGACGAAAGCTGCTAATGACCATAACATTCTTTATCAGACTGCAGCGGATATAGGTTCAGAGCCAATTTATGCAGTTGGACGACTTGCAGGAGTTCAAATGCCAGGATATCAGGCGATTGAAAATGATGCTAGAACATTAGCGTTGGAAAAAGAAATACGGGATTTTCTCAATAGCTTCGATTGGAAAAATGCATCAGATTTCGAAAAAGCGGTAAGGATCGCGCGACGTGTCAATCAGGCGGAATATGATAATACAACCGATAGGTGTAGTCTTGCAGATGGATGCCTGGTCGATGGCAAAGCGGTATGTTCAGGTTTTGTAAATGCAGCTAATTTATTAGCCTGGTGCGTTGGTTTACAATCTACATGCGCATTCGCACCGAATCACACGTACGCAGTGTATTGTATAAATGGAATATGGGTAAGCCATGAAGCAACATCTCATGATGAAACATTTCATATCATGGATCCGCAGAAAGATATTTATATGATTGGCTCATATAAGAAATATGGAGTCTTGGCAGAGTATTGTGATCGAACCGGTTACACCGTTCCAAGCAATGATGTGATCTTATCGCGACTGGAAGGTCATGCAAGGGTCATTGACAACTTGGGACGAATCGCAGTATATTTTGATTAAAATTACTAAGGCGTGGTTGTTCATTTGGTTGAGCAGCTACGCCTTTTAATGATTATATGATGAAAACATGTTTCTGGATCGCATCTTCAACTGCCTGAGAAGATCTCTTAATATACCGCTGAGTGGTCACCGTGGAGCTGTGCTGAAGGAGTTCTCGCACCAACTCTATATCGTGACCATTTGATTCATAAAGATCGGAAGCAAAGAACTTCCGGAAGGAATGCGTCCCAATGTTCTCATACCCCAGATAATCCGCAACTTTCTGCAGATGCTTCTGGACGGCCCGCGTGGTGATCGGGAAAATGACGTCTGTTTTCCCAATGCTGTTTTCGCTACAGTACATGAAAATAAACTGATAGACGGCCAGTGGGACAATGAATGTCCGTTTTTTCTGCGTTTTCTGCTCTGTGATGTTGATTCGGTAGTTGGATCCATCTTTGATGAAGTCGGATAAATGAAGCTGCAGGATATCCTCGATTCGCAATCCCAGGTTCGCTTCCAGAACGAGACAGGCCGCGATCCGGTTGTTCGGTCGGAAACCGGAGCCTCCGGATCGCATCGTATCTATGATTTCACGGAACTGTTCCAGCGTCAGGGCAACGGTCGTTTTGTTTGCCATAAGTTCGTTATTTCTCCTTTAAAAGTTCGTATATATTCAAGTATATTCACACTTTGCCGGAAAGTCAACAAAAAGTAGTTCGTATAATCATCATTATACGAACTATTCGGCAACACCGCTGGTGCGCATGGTGCAACTGGATTGTGGAAGGAAAATACCATCGGGAAATCTTGAGTTGATTTTTGCATTATCATAAAAATAGAGGGGGCAGATTCCCTTTAAAAAGGAGCTGCCCTACTTTCCCCGAACCGAGTGTTTATCCACGGAAAAATATTATTTTTTATTCTTTGATTTATCGGATTTATCGGATTTATCGATTGTAACAACTTTGGCGCCCTCTCCATTCAGATAAAGCTTAATGGCTGTTGCAATCTCATAGGCAAGATTAACAGGTACCGCGTTTCCGATCATTTTGTAGGCGTTATTTGTGTCCTTATAGATAAATTTGAAATCATCTGGGAATCCCTGGACCCGTGCCACTTCTCGAATGGTCATTCTCCTATATAGATCTTCCATACCTTCAACAAATCGGCAATCATTAGTTCCGTAGCGGACCATCTTCGGAGCCTGTGGATGTAACTGACATTGGCGACCGGATGCTTGTACAGTAAAAGCCTGCTCGTCCCATCCTTTTACTCGATTTCGACTCATGAATATTGGAGAGTAAGCTCCGGTAAAGTATTCATTATTGTTGATTGCGTCAGGATTATGGTGGTTCTTTTCAGCAGCCGGGACGGCAGTTTCTTGCAAGTCCCATATAATATCCCGGAGAGTGATTTTTTTGGAATCATCTTTTGTTGAGCCTTCAGGAAATCCAAAGTCGATCTTTAAATCCTTTCTGAATCCGATATAAAATACTCGCTTTCTTTCTTCGGCAACGCCATAATCTTTTGCATTAACCAGAGTTAAAGATGTATCATATCCAGCCTCATCAAAAAGCTTCAGGATGTTTTGAACAGCTTCCGAGTGTCTGTTTGCCAACATGCCACTTACATTTTCCGCTAAAAAGAACTTCGGCTTAAATTCTTTGAGAATACGAATATAATCAAAAAATAGTTGTCCTCGTGCGTCTTCGATTCCTTTTAATGCTCCTGCTTCGGACCAGGACTGGCAAGGCGGTCCTCCAATAATTCCATCTACATCACCTGATAAATAGGGCAAGATATCTTCTTTGGTGATCTGACGTACATCACCTTCTATGAGATGTGTTTTGGGATGATTTATTTTAAAGGTTTCCCAAATGGTTTTATCATACTCGTTTGCTACTGGAATATCAAATCCCGCTCGTTCAAATCCGAGATCAAGTCCTCCACATCCAGAAAATAAACTAATAATGTTCATATGTTATGCATTCCTTCATTTAATCTTTATTAGATGCTCATCAACATCTATACCAGGTTCCAGATCGGCTGCGTTTAACTTGCCAAGATATTGCAATGCACGCCTAACCAATGGAGCCATATCGTTTTGACCAGTGAAATGTAAAGGTTGATCATAATGGAATTTTGGAACCATTTTTCCATCCACTATGTCCCATTCAATTCTGACTGCTAAATATCTAGGACCATCAGCGCGTTGTACATCTGTTCGATAGTTATTGGCAGTAAAAATAAAGTATGTATTTCCAATGTGGAGATCATCAATTAACTGCATTTGTCCAATGATGTCATTCGATGATTTAATATTTTCAATGCTTGTGGTAAGCAGATAGTCTGCGATTCCTGAGTTTGGAACAACTCGCCCATTTACAATAGAATCTCTTTTTGGCGCAGTTAAATTGGTACCTTTGTAAACGTAATCTTTGATTTGCTTATCATTTAAAGGTATAAGCGCAGACAACGCCCGCTCTTCATCTGCAATTTCAAGTTTCCAACCAACGGTAATGGAATTTGGCTTTATGTTCCCTGAACCTGAAGGATATATAAGAGGTCTATTTTCAAAAGAATCTTTAATTGAAGAACTTGCTTCGATGAGAACAGACTCCCAATCTGGACCCAAATAGGCTTCCATAGTCTCTTTCCTTAGTTTGTTCTCAAGAAATTCTTTGTTCCAATTTTTGACTGAGATTTTTAATACAACTTCTTCTGCAGTATCCTGGACTTTTGAACGAACGAAAACGTCAGTCTTACATTCACCTTCGCCACCTTGAGGTCTCGGTTTTCCAGCCTCTATTACTTCACAAAGTTTCCCATAATAGTTAAAGAGCCGATCGGTTTCGAACATCTTGATAATATGCTCTTCCAATAATCTATAAGTTTTCTTTCCCATAAAAAACACCTTCCTTAGAATGTATCTTTCGTATCTCTAAGTGTCATTGTGACATTGAAATCACAATTTAGGATGTCTGCAATATGTGCCATATCGTTTTCAGAAAAATTATCACGTTTCATGCGCCCATAGAGACTTTGCATAGATATGCCGAGCTTTTGAGCCAACTCGGTCTTTGACATTTTTCTTTTTACTAAAACCAATTCTATTTTTTCAGTGAACATAGGTTACCTCTTTCTACGATCGTAATTATGGACATTTATCTAATATTAAAAAAATATTATTTAATATTAGATAAATAGTTACTTAATATTAAAAAACTATTTTTTAAATATTGAATAATCGATTAGCGTTGATGATTTTCCTTGTACTCAAGTAAAGCCCGTTCGATATATTTAGCTAATGAAAGCCCTTCTTGATTTGCCAATGCAAGGAACTCAGCGTGCATATCTTCAAATAGGGTAATCGTGAGCTGCTTTCTTTTTTTGAGTCCTCTGGACTCATTGGTTGGACGACCGGGATCGCGCTTTTTTGTTTCGGAAGAAGAAATGGTTTCTTTTGCTAAAGCCAAATCTTTGTTTTCAGATAAAACATCAGAAGCTGTCTCAGGTTGTTCCTTCTCGGAAATAGAAGTATCAAGGCCTTCGGCATTTATCGGCGGTTCGATTTTTGCAGATCGTCCCATCAACGAGTTCTTAACGCTATTACTGTACCCGTGTTTCATCTCTCAGCTCCTTTAAAATTTCGTCAGCCAACTGTACATAGTCAACTGCGGTTGTACAGCTGGGAGCATACTGAAGGAGATTCTGGTTCAGCGCTTGTGCCTCCTGGCACTTAACGGATTCTCTTATTTTCGTATGGAATAATTTGGTATCCATATTTGCGATGATCTCAGGAATCAAATGATCCTCCAGGTCCTTGGTAAGGGACTGCCGTCCTTTGTATTTGATCATTACAACTCCCAGAATTTTAATTCCTGGATTGATACGCTTTTTGTAACTGTTCATTACCTCAACGAAATCAAGCATTCCCTGAATCCCAAATTTATCGGCAGTGATTGGCATGATGATGTAATCTACGTATGATAGTACATTTCCTAACATAACTCCATTCCCTGGTGGACAGTCACAAATGATAAAATCATATAAGGAATCGATTGACTTGCAGGCATCAGAAATATGGTAGAATCGATCAGCATCTGCTTTGATCTGCGTATCAGCATCTTGCAGAGCCTGATCGGATGCGATGATATCACCCAGAGAAGTATGTTGAATACATTCTGAGGCATCCGTATTGCAGTACATCATATCTGCCAAAGTGGATGAATTGGTAGAGGCATTGTAAATGCCGGTTGCACTTCGCTGCGGATCCGTGTCAATGAGCAGCACTTTTTTTCCTTTTTTCTGCAAGACATCGGCGAGACAAAGGGCAGATGTCGTTTTTCCAATGCCACCTTTCATGTTTGCGAGAGCAATTTTTATTGCCATAAACGTGTTTCCTCCTTTGGAGAATTGACAATTAACTAATATTAAAAAAATATTAAATAATATTTTAAATAATATTTTTTTAATATTTTTTAAAATTGATATATGTATTTACATATATCATAATACATAATATCTCAATTTGCAATATTAAAAAAATCAAGAAAATAGTTTAATTTTCTTGATTTTTTTTTATGGATGATGTAATATGGAAAAGACAAACGAAGACAAAAAAAGAGCTGCCATTGGCGTGGCAACTCTTTCAAAACAATATGAAAGCTTTTGGAGTTTGGCGACTCCGGATAGCTTAGGCATTAACACCCCATACCCATAGCAGGATTAGCTTATAACCTTCTCTATTATTATAGTGTAAAAAGGTTCTTTTTGCAATCCCAAATTTAAGGGAAAAACTATCTTTTGCTGATAAGAACGCCGTAATGGTGATGAGTTGGTGTGTGTATGTGCATTGGCTTATTGCTGTTGCGGCTTTTTTGTTTGTTTTTCTGCTCATCTTTAAGATGAGAGGACCATGGTATGGTACATACTATACGATGCCATTGGTTATCTGGTACGACATTGGCCAGTATAAATAATCTGGAGTCTGAGCCAGCTCATTCAGGAGAATGGTTCCGGTCTCCTGCAGACCAGTCTATCCTGCAGGAGTGACGTCAGGGGTTGAAGGCGGAAGAAAGACCTCGATAAGCCTACACCAGGCGCTTGCCTGGCATGGTTAAAACTATCCCGTGGGGGCAAGATACGCGCTGCTATATGGTATTGAGAGCAGAGGGAATACATAGATATACCGAAAGGTTAAGCACGTGGAGAGGCGTTTGGCGCGTGTAGAAAGTGTACGGCGATCGTGTGATTGCTGAGCTAGATGGACAGGAATACGGATACCTCAGGCGATATACGGCCAGTTGATTCGGTTCGGGGGAGGCTTTTCTGCAGACATCTGCAGGGAAAGTCTGCCCTGAAGCCGTTTCCTAGACTCGACCAGCCTATCCGCTTCGCGTTGTGCTGTCAACGATTTTTTTCTTACACCGTAAAATCCTATTCGAAGCAGTTTGTTTTTTGAGCTTGTATGTGTTTTCCGTCTGCACAGATCACGACGTCTTCACCGAGATTTCCAAAGTCTTCTGGTTGATAGATGTATTCTCTTGCTTCCGATACCGTTCGGGAAACAACTTTTCCATTCTGGGAGCTGGTGATTTTTAACACTTTTTCTGTACCGATAAACTGCTGGAAGTACGTCCGGTCTTTTGGATCCTGTGCACCCATGATGGAAACGTATTTGCAGTTATTGATGATACTTCTGTAGTTCTCTTTGTATTTGCTTTCCAACTGGGCGATAGATTGCATCGCAACGAATAGAGAGACTCTTTTGCTTCTAAGCGTTGAGAAGGCGGTCGATAAAATATCCCAGTCAAAATTGAGCTGCGCAAATTCATCCAGTAAGAAAATAATTGGTCGTGCTTTTTCTCCGGAAGATACGTCCGGTCTTCGCAAAAAAGATGTCATGAAGGTCTGGATCATGATTGATGATATTTTCGAATATTTTTCAATCTTGTCTTGTGGCAGTTCGATATAAATGTCGTATCCATCTTCAAGATCCTGAGGGGAAAGGGTATTTTCCGAGTGATCCAGGAGGGTATCTAACGCTCCTGCGGTAAAGTTTCTTATACCAACGCAGGCGGTATTATAGCAGCCGTATACATTAACTTCGTTGGTTCCATAATAGCTGGCAAGATAATTTTTTGCTTCTTTACAATCGCTATTAACGATCGTTTTCACCCACTGGATCGCATTTCCATGTAAAAGTGCATAGATAATTTCTGAAAATGAGGTTTGGATATTTTCATGCAGCATGTAGAGAGCAATACCGCAAAAAAAGTCGCGAGCACCTGGAATAAAATATCGGTCCTTCGGATTTTCTTCCCAAATTACGGAAGCGAAAGAGTGGAGCAGGGACTCTCTTTCGGTCATTGACATGGCTTCAATCCCATGCAAAGGATCAAAATGACAGCTGAGAGGATCTTCCGGGTTAAATATTTTGATCTTTCTTTTTCCACGGGTCCAGTGTAAAATATCTCCTTTGATGTCTATGACCAAGACGGAACCGGAGAATCGTAAAGCAGTTGGGATGATCTGGCTAGTGGTTTTATGTGTACCGGGACCGCCGAAAAGTGCCAAATTTCCTTCACCATCCGAGTCTCTTTTAATTAGTCTCATACCGACTTTTCCAAGAATGACACCTTCCGCGTCACGCCAGGATTCGATGGGAAGGGTTGATACATCTAATTGGTATGGGTTGGCATCCTGGAAGTAATCAACCAGCTCTGAATAGCTTCTCGTATAATGTGCGTGATCTTTGGTGTAGGAGGAATGTCCTGTGAGATCACGATACCGGATATTTCGGATGGTACGGAAATATAGATAACACCACAGGATGATGAAAAAAAAGTGCGTTGTATGCCGGTAGTGGGCGAAACTTAAGCGTATGATACTGTCACTGTTGGAACGGAATAGGAAGAATCCGATCACAAAAGATAAAAAGTAAAACACTACAGCCAGAATGGCGAACGAAACTACTTTATAGTGGTGTATGTAATAATGCAAATCTTCTTTCAAATCTTCACTCATTTGTTTGCTCCTTTCTTTTACCAGCCGGAATGCGTGCCCCAGGAAGAAGAGGATCCAGATCCCCATTCCATTTCGATATCGGCCTGTTTGTTTCTTTCCAGTTCTTTTTCTAATGATCGAATGGTTTCTTTTAATGCTTCATTTTCCAGTTTGAGACTTTGAAATTCTTCCCTGGCTTTTATCATTGTCCGGGTCTCTAACTTCAATTCTTCAACGGTTCGATTCCTTCCTTCGGTAATACCGGAATTCACATTGACATGGAATCCATGGGAATCCAGCCATTTCTGGTAGTTGGGATGGAATTCCTGCAGGTGTTTTTTATTAAGAAGGTCATTTGCGGAAATTTTTTCTTCAAATGTATTCTGTTTAATGATATTTCCCTTCTTATTTGGCTTCATAAAGGACTTGTTTTGTACGACCGGAATAAAGGTATAGTGCATGTGATGTTGTCCAGCCACATGATTTCCGGAAGAATCCTTAACTCCTTCATCCATATGAACGACACACTGAATACAGTTCTTTTCGCCATACAGGGAATTGAGATATCGGTAGGACTCTAAAAAAAATGCTTTTTCCTGTTCTGCAGGAAGGTTTTTTGGGGCTGTGATCACCCACTGGACTGCAGTATTAACATCGCTGCGTCCATATTTATATACTTCTTTTATCCGTTGATTATAATACCGCCGGTTTTCGGCGGCGGTTGTGCCTCGATCCGATGGAGTCAGCGAATAGTTTTTTGCGGACTGTGCATGGTCGATATCAATGTTGCTGGGAAGTTTTCCGGACTCCCTGGTAACGTGTTTCAGCTTATACAAGACCTGGTTATCCGTATATTTTTCCATGCTTGCCATGATGCTTTCTCTCCTTAGATTGTGATATGTCATCCATTCCAGAGCTGGCACTGTCAGGTCCCCAAAGGTCGCTCGACGCTCTCAATGGGACTCTGACAGTGCCAGCTCTTCCATTTCTGCCATATACAAGGTATGGCAGTTTTTTTCAAAAACTCCCACCACGTCGTCTGCTCACTGTTCAGTAAGCAGACGACGTTTCCCTTGTCCAAAGGGGCAGCGAGCTGCTTCCCCTTTGGAAATACCCCTACGCACCAAGGGGGCGTGCCCCCTTACAAAGCGAAAAATTCATCGCTTCCGCCTCTGAATTTTTTAGCTTTTATCCCCCATGCATCAGAAGGATAAATCCGTCTGATGCAGAGGGACTGCCGTCCCTCCGGAACAAAGTTCCTACCCTGCATGCGATCGTGAGGGCTTCATCGGATGCGGTAAGAGAAGGACTTAGCTGGTTTTGATGTTACACATCTCTGACGATCATAGCGCCGTATGGAGGATCATAAGCTGGCTTTGTCGGATCCCCCTTTTCCTCGATGGGGAAAATACCAAATTGCGGAGCCTCATACCACTGCTTGATCAGTTCCAGACCTTCTGGATCTGTTCTATCGCCATCGGGGATTGGACGCTGCATATTGTAGATTCGCGCAAAATCAGAATACACCGAGGCACAGGATGCGAAGACTCTATCATCGAGATCTGCCGGATAGTCGGAGGCAGATGCAAAATTGGAGAAAAAAACAAAGTGCGGGATATGATATTTTTCACAGTTACGTGACTCTACAACGCCGGCATACATGCACTGATCTGCGCTGCCATAGACATCTGGCAAAACGATCCAATCCTCCGGAATAATCACATATCCTTCCTTCAGATAGATTTTTTTCATGCCAGGGTCAATCTCAGGAAGCTTAACGCCGCAGTATTCAGTGATTTTTAAATACTGTTCGGCCAGAGAAAGCTTTTCTTCCCGGAAATACCCTGTAAGCGCATTGGCAGCCTCTTTTTCTGCAATGTAACGTTGCTGGCAGCATGTTCCAATATCCTGCAGGACATCAGGAGAGGACTGAAGGAAAACCTCGATTAACGTGTTAATTACATCACTATTAGAGCTGTTTCCTTTTTTTGCTGCAGCAATCATCGACTGATAACAGACAGGCTTAAAATCAATAGATACCTTTTTTCGCCCAAACATTTGGCAGTCTCCTTTCGGTGAACAGATTTCATTATCATAATAACATTATTTGTGTTATTGATTTGTAACACGATTATGCATATATAATAACACAATTATCGGCGCTAAACAAGCTGGTTTCTATGCGAATGTTGTCGATTTTTTTTATAGACTATTTCCGCATTCTGGAATTATGCTATGATAAGGGGACAAGGTAGCCGGATGCGCTACGAAAAAAACAGATATCCGTTACCACTGCCATGCCCGCATTGCGGCGAATGTTGGCGCCGGTTGAACGGGGAAAAAGGGGCATGAATTTCATGCTCCTTTTTTCATTAGGGGGGAATTTTGAGATGAAAGAAACATGGATGGAAATACTGCTTCAGGAATATGACAGAGATCTGCCGAAAACGGTACCGAATGAGATTCGGAAACTTGCTGCATGGATTGTGTTTCGGTTTGCAATCCCGGAAACGGAGCTTCCAAATCTCTGCTGGCTGCTGATGAATAAGAAGGAAGGAAAGAATCCAGAGAGGGATGGAAAAGACATTTGGGAAGCGTACCGTTTTTATATTGGAAAAACGTTTTTTGGAGCGCTGGATCACCTTTTGATTCATGGAGATCTTCTGTTATCGGAAGTTCGCTATGGGTTGAAGGATATCCGACAGCAAACACGGATCCGGATCCGGAATACGAAAAAGGGAGCTGCATTCATCGAAGAGCAAAAGAAACGATTGGATCAGATCGAAAGAAACCTGGAGTTGATCGGGATGGAAACAGAATGATACGGAAGGGAAGAGATCCTGTGCTGAAAAATGCATAGGGTCTTTTTTTGATGCAAGCACCATTCCCACTGTGCCTCCGGCCCAGGCCTGCCCGAACTCCCAGGCCTCCGGTCTGGTGACCGGAGAAGGAAGAAGAAAAGTCCCCCTCCTCGAACGGATCCCCCAGAGGGATCCCCTGTTTTTTCTGCGGTCACGGTGCTGCATTGATCTTCTTTCTCTGTGCTTTCCGTTCTTCGTCATCGGTTTGCTTTGATGCATCCTATACCAACGCCGCCAGAATGCAAGGATAAAATGAATCCGTTCCGGATCCTTGCATTCTGGCGGCGTTGGTATGGAAGGGATGCACGCAAACCCGATAGATGACGACGAACTCAAAAAAGCACAGAGAAAGGAGATCAGGACAATGCAGGCGGTGACCGCAGAAAAAACGAAACGCTCCCCTCCAGAAAAACTCAGAATCTAAAAAATCACATTTTGGGGTTCGACCCAGACGGTTTTGGCGAACCGAATCAGAAAAAAACAATATGAAATAAGCAAAATGGAGGACCTTATCATGTTAGAAAATACAATGGTTTTACAGAATCAGGCAGGAATGGATCAGCGCACATACGAGACGGAAAAAATCAAAGATCTGGGAAAGAAACTGACCCGTGGGTATGTTTTATCAAACATCAGCGTTTTGCTGAGAAAGCGGACAGAGGACGAGATTGCGAAACGGTTTTATGAAGAATTTCCGGATCTGGAAGCGTGCCTGTGCCTGAAGGAAGAGCAGGAAGATGGATGCACGTTGTCGTGCCTTTTTGATAAGGAGTTTTTGGAGTTGATGGAGATTCCGGAAGAGGAAGCGTGGAAACTTGCGATGGAACATGTGCATGATGATACCAGAATCGAAAATTTTGGACAGTTGATGTCAAGAATGTTTCCGAATGAGGTGCTGAAAGAAGCGGAAGAAATTGCCATGTATATTGTGACGAATCACAGCTGTAATCGAGGAGCAAGCGGAATTCTTGACAGAACACGAATGGAGGAGTTTGCAAGAGCGCATAACACGAAGGCAATCATGGCGATTCCGTCATCCATCCATGAGATGATTTTACTTCCGCATCCGGAGTATTTTAATATTGACATAGTAACACGAACCATTCAGACCGTAAACGCGGAAACAGTATCCCCAAAAGACCAGCTTGGGGATCATCCATATATCTTATTTTTCTAAGGATTAAAAGCAGAAGGGAGGGAGCCGGGGCGGTCACTGACTGCCCCGGGGAAAAATGACAAACGAGACCATCATTTTACAGGAGCGGCTAAGGCTCATGGAAGCCGGAACCATCGGAACAACGGGGAACTACTTAGAAATCGAGGGAGAGGATGGAGAGAAGAAACGGATTCCGGAGCCGGAAGAGATTCACACCTTCCTTGTATGGAAGGATCTGGGATTTTCCATTAAAAGAGGACAGAAATCGACCATTAAGATTCGAATCTGGAAACATGCCGTAAAAAAGGCAAAAGAAGGAGAAGAAACCGATACAGAAAGAATGTTTATGAAAACAGCGAGCTTTTTCACATGGGCGCAGGTGGAGCCGAGCAGAGAGGAGAAGGGGCATGGATGTACGGGAATATGATGTGTTGATCAATGAAAAACGTGTTCCGTATCTCAAAGAGATCCGGAACACGGGGTTGACGGATGCGGACTGTTATTGCAGTCCGCAAAAGATCAGTCAGACGGTTCGTTGGCTCTATCATGCGGAGCAACTGCCAGAAGAACATGTATGGCTTCTCGCGTTCGATGCAAAAAATCATTTGATTGGAATCTTTGAAGTTTCGCGTGGATCGTACACACAGGCGGCACTCAATCCGGCACAGATTTTACAAAGGGCATTGCTTTGCGGAGCTGTGGGAATTGCGTTGGTACACAATCATCCGAGTGGAGAGCCGGAGCCGAGCAGAGAGGACCGGATCGTTACAGAGAGAATCAAAGCGGCAACGGATTTATGCGGGATCGCATTTCTTGACCATGTGATCGTGGGCGGTGCCTGGTCGGGAAAGTTTTACAGTTTGCGTGAGGCTGGAGTGATTTAAATGACATGCCGGGGACGAGTGCCCCGGCACAAGGG
>ERZ772816.2103-NODE-2103-length-14387-cov-53.981649_pt1 | contig 14387 bp, 7 predicted proteins | sample MGYA00511359_ERZ772816 | MGnify/ENA primary metagenome ERZ772816 (study PRJEB29015, sample SAMEA2737710) | human gut metagenome | biome: human gut; feature: human-associated habitat; material: faeces | place: China | collected 2012 ...
AATTTGGTAAATAGGCAGAGGGTGTATATTTTTGTACACCCTTTTGTCATATCATAAGGAAGCCTATAAATATGATTACACAAGAACAATTAAAAGAGACGGAAGAACGCAAGTTGGCGTTGAGGAGGTATCTTTGACATCGATTCGAAGAAAATCGAGGTAGAAGAGGAAGAGTTGCGTACCCATGTGCCCGATTTTTGGGAAGACCAAAAAAAGGCGGAAGCACAGATGAAGAAAGTAAAAGCCTTACATTTCTGGATAGATAGTTATACCGAAATAGAAAAGTCGGTGGAAGAATTGAGGCTGGCTTTCGATTTCGTGAAAGAAGGCATCGTGTCGGAAGAAGAGGTGGACGAGATTTACAAACGCACTACGGAGCTTATCGAGAATCTCGAACTTCGCAATATGTTGCGTCGGGAAGAGGATAAATTGGGTGTCGTTCTGAAAATCAATTCGGGAGCCGGAGGAACCGAGTCGCAAGACTGGGCATCGATGTTGATGCGTATGTACTTGCGATGGTGCGAACAGCATAACTATAAAGCCTCTATCGCCAATATATTGGAGGGCGACGAGGCCGGTATCAAATCGGTGACGATACAAATCGAAGGTGATTATGTATACGGTTATTTGAAAAGCGAGAACGGTGTGCACCGGTTGGTGCGGGTATCTCCGTATAATGCGCAAGGAAAGCGCATGACTTCTTTTGCATCGGTATTCGTCACACCGTTGGTCGACGATACGATAGAAATCAATATCAATCCGGCGAATATTTCGTGGGATACATTCCGATCGAGCGGGGCCGGGGGACAGAATGTGAATAAGGTGGAGTCGGGCGTGCGGTTGCGCTATCAGTTCAAAGACCCTTACACTGGCGAGGAAGAGGAAATCCTGATTGAGAATACCGAAACGCGCGACCAGCCCAAGAACCGGGAGAATGCAATGCGTCAGTTGCGTTCCATTCTGTACGACAAGGAACTTCAACATCGTATGGCGGAACAGGCAAAGGTGGAAGCCGGCAAGAAGAAGATTGAGTGGGGTTCGCAAATCCGCAGTTACGTGTTCGACGACCGCCGCGTGAAAGACCACCGTACCAATTTCCAGACTTCGGATGTAAACGGGGTAATGGACGGTAAGATAGATGGTTTCGTCAAGGCCTACCTGATGGAATTTGCAGGCGGAGATAACATTTAGTCCTTTCTGTTTTCCTTTTTATAGGCACGGGATTGCACGGATTTCGCAGATTTGCTTTATTCTTTTTCGGTGAACTCCGTGTAATCCCGTGTCTGATAAAGAAACAAATAACAAGCGTTTTTTTGTTTTGACACATTCCTTTCTTTTTTCTTTTATAAATGCTTGCAAACTTCCCGAATTTCCTTTTACTTTGTTTATCGTTGAACTTTAAACTATAGAAACACCATGGGAAAGAGTAAAAAGAAAGTAATGCACAGCCGGAAAGAAGAACAACAAGCCAGGAGAGTATTGCTGATTATCGGAGTTGCCGCTTTGGTATTGGTGGTTGCCATGCTGGTGGGCTATTCCTTCTTAGGCTGATTCAGAAGATAAATATGCCGCAAGAGATAGAACGGAAATTTCTCGTAAAAGGAGAATACAAGTCGCAAGCATACTCGCAGGACCGTATCACTCAGGGATATATCAGCAGTGCGCGCGGACGGACGGTGCGGGTACGCATACGTGGCGGGCAGGGGTATCTCACCATTAAGGGAGCATCCGATGCATCCGGTATCAGCCGTTACGAATGGGAAAAAGAAATTCCTCTGAATGAAGCCGAGGAGCTGATGAAACTGTGTGAGCCGGGTGTTATTGATAAAACCCGTTACCTGATACGCAGCGGAAACCATGTTTTTGAGGTAGATGAGTTCTACGGTGAGAATGAGGGACTGGTAGTTGCCGAAGTGGAGCTTGCCTCGGAGAACGAGCCTTTTGAGAAACCGGACTTTATCGGGCAGGAAGTGACGGGAGATATCCGTTATTACAATTCGCAACTGATGCAACATCCGTTCAAGGAATGGAAGTAAACTAATTACGCCCCGTAATTGTTGATTCGTATATGGAGAAACTGTACCAATACTTGCCGGAAGAACTCGTCACTTTTATCCTGGTGACGGTGTTTTCTTTGCTTATAGGTCTTTCCCTGAGGCGTATCAGTTTGAAGCGCGAAGGAGAGACAACCTTGTTCGGTACGGACCGTACTTTCACCTTTATCGGCATTCTGGGCTATCTCCTCTATATTCTTGACCCGACGGACTATCGCCTGTTTATGGGTGGCGGGGCTGTCCTAGGGTTGCTGCTTGCCTTGAATTATTACGTCAAGCAGGCGCAGTTTCATGTGTTCGGGGTCACTACCATTATCATTGCGCTCATTACGTATTGCATTGCACCTATCGTTGCTACGCAGCCCTCCTGGTTCTATGTAATGGTAATTGTGACCGTATTGCTCTTTACGGAGCTGAAACATACGTTTACCGAACTGGCACAGCGGATGAAGAACGACGAAATGATTACGCTTGCCAAGTTCCTTGCCATCAGCGGTATCATCCTCCCGATGCTGCCCGACGACAATCTGATACCGGGCATCAACCTCACGCCTTACAGTATATGGCTGGCTACGGTGGTGGTTTCGGGCATTTCTTATCTTTCTTATCTGCTGAAAAGATATGTATTCCGTGAGTCCGGTATTCTGGTATCCGGCATTGTAGGCGGGTTGTACAGCAGCACTGCCACCATATCCGTACTGGCGCGTAAAAGTCGGAAAGTATCCGCCCAGGAAGCACCCGAATATGTGGCGGCGATGCTGTTGGCGGTCAGCATGATGTTCTTGCGGTTTCTTATCCTGATAGGAATATTCAGTGTAGGGGCTTTGACAGCCATTTATCCGTATTTGTTGATAATGTCTGCCGTTGCTGCCGGGACGGCGTGGTTCCTGCATTCCCGGTGGAAGCGTCCTGCTATGTCGGAAACGGTCGATGAAGACGAGGACGGCAGCAATCCGCTGGAGTTCAAGGTAGCGCTTATTTTTGCCGTGCTTTTTGTGGTGTTTACAATCGCTACCCATTATACGTTGATATACGCCGGCGAGGGCGGGTTGACTCTGCTCTCCTTTGTTTCCGGCTTCAGCGACATCACTCCGTTCATCTTGAATCTTCTGCAGGGTACGGGCAATGTGCCTGTTTCATTGATAACAGCTTGCAGCATGCAGGCGATAGTAAGCAACATTGCCGTAAATATGTGTTATGCATTGTTCTTCTCCGGCAAGAAGAGTCCGTTGCGTTCGTGGGTGTTGAGAGGCTTCGGTTGTGTCATTGCCGCCAATGTGTTCCTGCTGTTGTTTTTCTACTTTCTGTAAATCAATGTGCTTTTCGCTTTTTTTAACTCCGGTGTTCCGATAAATGCCGAAGAATGCCCTATTTTTGCCTAATTCGTTGTGACAGTAGACACTATCTGCTACGAAAAAACAGACAAGGTATAGATTTAAACAGGGAAACACCATGAAAAACAGATGGGCCATGTTGCTGGCGGTATTGTTAATACCCGTTTGGGCAACTGCACAGAATGCGGCAAATTCTTCCTTTCAGATTAAGGGTATCTTACTCGATTCTCTTACTAAAGAAGGCGAGCCGTACGCTACAATCAAAATAGTTAAGAAAGAAGCGCCGGAACATGCGTTGAAAATGCTGGTGACGGATATGAAGGGACACTTCCAGGAGAAAGTACCCGGTAATAAAGGCAACTTCATTATGACAATTTCTTCGGTGGGACGGAACAGTATTGTGAAGAACTTCTCCGTAAAACTGGGAGAAAAGTCGGTGGACTTCGGTACCATGTATATTACAGATGCTTCCAATGAGTTGGGACAGGTGGAGATTGTAGCCCAGAAGCCGTTGGTAAAGGCAGATATCGACAAGATAGAATATAACGTGCAGGACGACCCCGATTCCAAGTCGAACTCTGTTCTTGAGATGCTGCGCAAAGTACCCCTTGTAACGGTGGACGGCGAAGACAACATCAAGGTGAACGGCAGCAGCAGTTTCAAGGTGTATGTCAACGGCAAGCCCAACAACATGATGAGTAATAATCCTACGGAAGTCCTGAAAAGTATGCCCGCCAACTCCATCAAGCACATAGAGGTAATTACCAATCCCAGTGCAAAGTACGATGCGGAAGGTGTCGGGGGTATCCTGAACATTGTTACCGTAGGCGGCGGACTGGAAGGGTATACGGCTACGTTCAGCGGCAATGTCAGTAACCGTGGCGCCGGTGGGGGTGTATTCGGTACGATAAAAAGCGGCAAACTGACTTTCAGCGCCCGTTATAATTACAACTATAACAACCAGCCCCGCAGCTACTCCGGCGGCAATCGGCGTACCGTCGGTGAAACGGACAGCAGTTCGTCCGACCTGGATTACAGCGGGACAAGCAAGGGAGACGGTTCTTTCCAGTCAGGCAGTATGGAAGCCAGCTATGAAATCGACACATTGCGGCTGGTAACCATGTCCTTCGGGCTTTGGGGCGGCAAGAACAAGAGCGACGGGGAGACCAATACGCTGGCCACCTTCCCCGGTACTGCCAACGAACTGTACAGCTATGTCTCCAATAGTCACAGTAAAAGTTCCTGGTATTCCATTGACGGAGGTATCGACTACCAGCGTCTGTTTCCCGTAAAGGAGCGTATGCTCACGTTCTCGTATAAGATTAATACCCGCCCGCAGACCTCGGATTCCTATTCCGGCTACGAGTATGATATGGACAATGTGGCTCCGGACTGGCAGGACTTTATGAAGCGCATGCTCGACCAGCATAATGACGGTTCGCAAAGCACTACGGAGCACACCTTACAGGCAGATTATACGACTCCCATCGGCAAGATGCACACAGTAGAAACCGGAGTTAAATACATCCTTCGCAACAATACTGCCGAGGACGACCGCTTCCAGCGCGCCGCAGGGCAGCAAACCGATTATGAATTCGATGAAGACCATAGTTCCCACTACAAACACCTGAATGATATTCTGGCTGCCTATGCCGGTTATTCCTTGAAAGTGAAGAAGCTCTCCGGCAGGCTGGGCGTGCGCTACGAGCATACCATACAGAATGTGAAGTATCTTTTAGGTAAAGGCGATAACTTCAAGAAGGATTTCGACGATGTAGTTCCTTCCGCCAGCATCGGCTGGAAGCTGACGGATATGTCCAACTTGCGTTTGGGTTATAACATGCGTATCTACCGTCCGGGCATCTGGTACCTGAATCCCTACCTGAATGACAGTAATCCTACCAATATCACGCAAGGCAACCCCAATCTGGATAGTGAGAAAAGCCATGCCTTCAATCTGAGTTACAGCAATTTTACGCAGAAGTTCAATGTCAACCTATCGCTCCGCTATTCGTTTACCAACAACAGCATCGAGCAAATCTCCGAAATGGTTCCCGATACCGAGATTGAGGGTTTGAAAGAGACTACCGGCAAAGAGGTGCTTTACTCCACTTATCAGAACATAGGAAAAACCAAGAATGCGAGTCTTAGCGGTTATATCAACTGGAATGCTACATCCAATACCCGTATCTATGCCAATATCTACGGTAACTATTCATATATGGAAGGAGCCAACGGCCTTAAAAACGACGGTTGGAATCTTTTTGCCTACGGGGGTGCGCAACAAACCCTGCCCCATGACTGGCGCATCAGTCTGAACGTGTTCGGCCAGACTCCCTGGGTGATGTTACAGGGCAAAGGAAGCAGTTACTTCGATTACGGCTTGAGCGTAAACAAGTCTTTCTTCGACAAGCGTCTGACCCTCTCTGCTTTTGCCAGCAACTTCTTTAAGAAGTACATGGACAATACCAATACGCTCGAAGGTGTTGGTTTTACGCAGGAGAGCTGGAGCAAGTACAGCCGCCAGCGCTTCGGCATCAGTGTCAGTTACCGTATCGGCGAGCTGAAAGCCAGCGTCAAGAAAGCCGCCCGTTCCATCAGCAATGATGATGTAAAGGGCGGTGGAGGCGGCAATAGCGTTCAGTAGGATCGCAATCCCGGTTATGAAGCGGAAATGGGGGTGTCAGAACTCAATTGGAATCCTAACTTCCGCAATCCCTGCTGTACGTCCGGATGGCTCATAAAGAGTTTCCAAAGCAGTCCGCTGCGGTAATTCTCAATCATGACAGCTATCGGCCCCTGGTCGATGGCAAGATAACGTTGCGGATACCAGTTGTCCGTTTCGCTGAAAGCGTCGTAGAATCCGTAAGGGCCGAACACCTTGTCGCCCATGTCGTAAAGGTGGCGCATCACTTGCAGCGAATACTCCGGTGTATATACGATGGACGAAAGGGCGGCGGTGGGAGCGATGACTCCCCGGTCGTCGCGCTCGTTGGGAGAGTGGGCGGCATACCCGTCTGTGGAGTAGCTGGCGGTCAGTCCCCAGCAGTCCGGTCCGAAGCCTTTGTAATGTTTGGGGTTACGGATGCAGTAGGCGCGGTTCACAAGCGTGAGGTTACGCATTTCGCCGAAGTAATCGGGGCAATACTCGTCTTTCAGCCCGTTGGGGTCGAGTCCCAGGAACGAGTACTGCGCCCAGAACAGAGGACCGGCTTCCGTGCCCTGATACCGCAGATGCAGTTCGATTCCCTCTACCTTATGCGGGCTGACGATGGCGCCGTTCTGCGCCCAGCCTTCGTGGTATACGGCGGCGGGCACGCCATGCGTAGGCGAGGCGGCGGCAAGGATGTACATGATGAGGCACTCGTTGTAGCCGTGCACGGGGAAGTCCATCTCCCAGCCGTATTCAGGGCTCCAATGCCAGTAGAGCACGTTTTGGTCGCCCTGGCGGTAGAAGTTCCAGTCTACTTCCCGCCATAGCTTGTCGATGCGGGCGGCGAGGGCTTTCTCTTGCGGATTGCCGCCTGCATAGTATTGGTGTACGGCAAGGAGAGCCTGCATGATGAAAGCGGTTTCTACGAGGTCGCCGCCATTGTCTTTTTGTCCGAAAGGCTTTACCCGCCCCGTATCGCCATACCACCAGTGGGGGTAGGCGCCGTGAAAGCGGTCGGCGGTTTCGAGGAAAGAAACGATGCGTTCCATACGTGCCAGGCCTTCTTCACGGGTGACGTAGCCCCGGTGGATACCGGCAAGCACTGCCATGATGCCGAAACCGCTGCCGCCGGATGTCACTACGTTTTGGTCGTTTTCGGGATATACGCCGTCCATGTGGATGCGTTCGCGTGCCAGTCCGCTGTTGGGTTCGGCTCCGTCCCAGAAGTAATTGAAGGTCCGGCGTTGTACGGTGTCCAGCAGGGCGTCGTCGCTCAATGCTCCGGATGCACCGTCGGATTTCTTTGTGCCGCAGGCTCCTGCAAGGAACAACAGCAGGAGAAGCGGGATATATAGGTTTACTGATTTCATTCTGTTTTACGTGCAATGATTTATATACTGTTGGGAGAATTCTGTTTCCCCGTAAGGAAACGCCCGTTCCCTTAGGGAGAAACTCCCGTTTCCTTAGTGGGAAATTTCGGTTTCCCCTGAGGGAACTGCGCGTTTCCTTTGGCGAAACTGTCAGTATCCTCAGGAGAAACCGCGGGTTTACTTCAAGGTAATACGAGCCGTCCTGGCAGCCTGACTGCTTCCACCGATGAAGAGGTCGAAATCTCCAGGTTCGGCTACGTGGTTCAGGTCGTAATCATAGAAGCGTAGCAGCTCCGGAGTAATCTTGAAGGAAACGGTTTTGCTTTCGCCGGCGCGCAGGAAGATTTTTTCGAAGCCCTTCAATTCGCGCACGGGACGGGTGATGCTTCCTACAAGGTCGCGGATGTATAGCTGTACGACTTCGGCTCCGTCCCGTTTGCCGGTGTTGGTAACGGTGACTGCGGCGGTTATGGAACCGTCCTGTCCCATCGACGGGGTACTCAGAGCAATGTCACTGTACCGGAAAGTGGTGTAGGACAAGCCGTATCCAAAGGGATAAAGCGGCTCGTTGTCCACATCCAGGTAGTTGCTGCGGAACTTCTCGAACCATTTGCCTGCCTGTAGCGGGCGTCCGGTATTCTTGTGGTTGTAGAACAGAGGTATTTGCCCTACGTTCTTCGGGAAAGTCATCGTCAGCTTTCCGCTGGGGTTGACATCTCCGAACAATACGTCGCCGATGGCATAGGCGGCTTCGCTTCCGCCAAACCATACATTCAGTATGGCGGGTACGTTCGCCTGCTCCCAGGTCAGCGTCAGCGGACGTCCGGTGAAGAGGGTGAGCACTACGGGCTTGCCCGTCTTCAGCAGGGCTTCCAGCAGCGAGCGCTGCACGTCGGGCAGGTCGAGATTGGTACGACTGGAGCTTTCGCCGCTCATTTCGGAAGATTCGCCGAGTGCGGCTATGATAACGTCTGCACCGGCGGCTGTTTTCAGGGCTTCGTCCAGCAGTTCTTTGTCTGTACGGTTGTCCCGGTTCAGGGAGCGGCCGAACATGGTGGCGCGTTCTTCATAGGCGGCGTCGCCGATGAGGTTGCTGCCTTTGGCGTATGTGACGTTCACTTTGCCGGACATCATCTCTTTCAGTCCCTCATACAAGGAAGGATAGTCGTTGAGGCGGGCGGCTACGCTCCATGTGCCGGGCATATTGCTGCGTGTGTTGCCCAAGGGACCGATAACGGCTACGGTTCCTTCTTTTTTCAGCGGGAGCAGCGGTTGGGGCAGAGAGCCGGGATGTAGCCCGATGCTGTCGTTCTTCAGCAATACGAAGCTCTCGGCGGCAATGCGGCGTGCGGCGGCGCGGTGCTCTTTGGTGAAGATGTCGCGTGCGGGACGCTCCGGGTCGCAGTATTTGTAGGGATTGTCAAAGAGTCCCAGCTTGTACTTGGCTTCGAGGATGCGGCGGCAGGCCGTGTCGAGGGTCTTCATGCTTACCTTGCCCGACATGACGGACTTTTTGAGCGTGCCCACAAATCCTTCGCTCACTATATCCATATCTACCCCGGCATTGAGGGCACGGGCGGAAACTGCTTGCAGGTCGCCGATGCCATGTTCTGTCATCTCGGATATGCCGGTAAAGTCGGTCACTACAAAGCCGTTGAAGCCCCATTGCTTGCGAAGCACATCGGTCATCAGCCATTTGTTGGCTGTGGCAGGTACGCCGTCTATCTCGTTGAAAGACGCCATTACACTGCCCACACCTGCCTCTACGGCGGCCTCATAGGGGTACATATATTCGTTGAACATGCGGTTGCGGCTCATGTCTACCGTGTTGTAGTCGCGGCCCGCTTCGCCTGCCCCGTAGAGGGCGAAGTGCTTGACGCAGGCAAGGATTTCATCGTTGCGCTTGAGCTGGTCGGAGAGGTTGGCTCCCTGATAACCGTATACCATCGCTTTGGCAATTGCTCCGCCAAGGAAAGGGTCTTCGCCACTGCCTTCGCTGACACGTCCCCAACGCGGGTCGCGGCTGATGTCCACCATCGGACTGAATGTCCAGGAGATGCCGTCGGCACTGGCTTCGATGGCGGCAATACGTGCGGATTCCCGAATGGCTGCCATATCCCAGGTGCAGGAAAGTCCCAGAGGGATGGGGAAGATGGTTTCGTAACCGTGTATCACATCCATGCCGAAGAGCAGGGGAATGCCCAGACGGGAGTTTTCCACTGCCAGCTTTTGCACGTCGCGTATCTTGTCCACTCCTTTCAGGTTGAAAAGTCCGCCGACGAGCCCTTGCTCGATTTTCTTGGCTACGTCACTGCTTTTGGCTTGCCCGGTAGTGATTTCACCGGTAACGGGCAGGTTCAATTGCCCTATTTTCTCCTCTACGGTCATTCGCTTCATCAGGGCATCGATAAAGCGGTCCATATCTTGAGGAGATTTTTGCGCCTGCATGGCGGCGGCGCCTATAAAGGCGGCTGCAAGTAGCAGGCCGGTTCTTTTGAAAAACTTCTTCATAATATGTTTCTTTTAATATGTATTTTCTAATACGGTTCTTTACACATGTTTTTGCATATGCTTTTATAGATACTTTTTAAGCATGGATAATGTATATAGGTCTTTCTAAGTGAAAGCCTGAAAGGCTTTTATCTTCAAGAGAAGTGTGTCAAAATACACTTGACGATTTCTTTTAGGCACGGATTACACGGATTTCACGGAAAAAGAATAAAGAAAATCTGTGTTTTCTGTGTAATCTGTACCTAAAAAGAAATCAATAGTAAGCGAATCTTGGTTTTGACACACTTTCATATTACAGATGCATTAATATACATCCTATAAAGGCGAATTCCTTGTGTATAAATCATTTGTCCTAACAGAGCACAAGTCATAGAGGACTTTTTATACCCGGGGTATATTATCCCGGGCTTGTAGATAAAAAGCTTTCAGCCTTAGGTGCATTATCATGCCGTATGGTATTAATCACTAATCACTAATCGCTAACCACTAATTATCGTTAATAATCAGGATTCTGTTTCAGCACCCCGTTCGATTTGTCAATTTCTTCTTGTGGCAATGGCAGCAAGGCATTCTTGTCCTGATAGTTCTTTCCGGCAGCTTGAAGCACTTCTTTGGCAATGCCCCAGCGCACGAGATCGTAGAAACGGTCGGGTTCCAATGCCAACTCAACGCGGCGTTCGTGGCGAATGGCATCACGCAGTGTGCTTTGGTCAGTGGACGTGACTTTGGGCAGTATACTGCTGTCCGCACCGCGTGCATGGGCGCGGACCTGCTCCAGATAATCGATAGCCTCTCCCGGAATACCTTTCTCGTTGGCGGCTTCGGCAGCCATCAGCAATACGTCCGGGTAGCGGATGATGCGGATGTTTACCCAAAAACCGTCTTTGGTATATTTCTTACGCAGTTCGGGTTCGGTATACGCCTTTTTGTTGAAGTAAGCCCCCATAGCGGTGGATACGGGGGATTCACCGTAAGGCTTGTTGGTATTTTCCGGAGTGACAGGGTCGCTGATGCTCCGGCGGAAATAAAGCAGAGTGGCATCTTTGCGGGGGTCACCGGGCTCGAATGCCCCGCCTAACAGCACAGTACCCATATGCCAGCCCCAACCGAGGTCCCAATCGCCTGCGCCGCGCACGCCTTGTACCTGGCAGAACTGACTTCCGATGACATCACTGTTTTTCAGGGCATCGGTCGATTCGCATTGCAGTTCGAACACGCTTTCGCCGCAGTTCTCGCCCTCAACGGTGAAGACTTTATCTACGGGCGTGTTCAGGTTGTAGAGGCCGGACTTGATGACTTCGGTGGAAGCGTCGTACATATTGTCCCAGTCGTTACGCATCATGTAGGTACGGGCGTGCAGTGAGCGGGCGGCTCCCCAGGTGATGCGTCCGGTGTATTCGGAAGTCCATGTCAGCGGCAGGCATTTCTCGGCTTCGGTCAGGTCTTTGTCTATCTGTTCGTATATCTCGTTCACATTACTTTTGGGCCGGTTGGCGTCGGATGCCTCTTTCACTTTGAATGTTACCAGCGGCACCTCTCCCCAGGCACGTACAAGGTTGAAGTAGCAGTAGGCGCGGAAGAACAGGGCTTCGCCTTTGGTACGTACATTCTCCAAATCATCCTTGTTTCCGCTGTTTTCCAGGTCGTCGAGGATTTCGTTGCACTGGTAGATGATTTTATAGTTCTGTCCCCAATAGGCACTGAGCGTACCGTTGGAGGCTGTATACTGGAAATCGTCCCACATGGCTGCCTGGTCGGCGCCGTCGCCGGCATCGCTGCCTTTTTCGGAGTCCTCGCTGCGTACCATGTGTATCATGAAGGCGGGTATTCCGGCAGTGATGTTATAGCTGCGCATCAGGTAATATACGTTGTACATCTTTCCGCCGATAAGGGCGTTGGGAGCATCGTCTTCGGTGAACTGCCCCAGCGGGTCGCGGTCGAGGAAGTCGTTGCAGGATGTCAGGGCAAAGGTGGTGAGTGTACCTGCTATCAGAGTTAGAATCTTATGTTTCAGTTTCATGATTATTATTTTTTGGTTCATCGCAGCAGACACCGGGTTGTGTGCTCTGCGGTGAATTGTTTTTAGAATGTCAGATTAAAGCCGAATGTATAAATGGCAGGCATCGGATAGCTGCCGTCGTCTACGCCGAAAGCAATGGCCGTACCGCCCAGTTCGGGAGTGTAACCGGTGTTGTGTTTCCAGGTTTTCAGGTTCTGGATGTTGACGTAGAGCTTCAGGGCCTGCATACCGATTCTGGATATCAGGGTCTTGTCGAAGTTATACGCCAACTGTACGTTGCGGATACGGAAGAAGCTGCCGTCTTCGATGTAGTACTCGGAATTCATATTGTTGATGGTATGCTTCGTGTTGAGCAAGGGTTGGGTATTGCTTGTACCCGGTCCATGCGTTGTTCCATGAAGTTGAACTGGCTCCAGTTGTAGTTGTCCCAGGTACGGAATATCTGGTTACCGCCTTGTCCCATCATGTCGATGCCGAGCTCCCAGTTCTTATAGCTTACGCCGAGGGCGATGCCGTAAGTGACATTCGGGGTAGGGTCGCCTATCAGGGTACGGTCGGCAGTGGTGATTTCACCGTCACCGTTCACATCCTTGAATTTCAGGTCGCCCGGAGTCACGGTGGCCAGGGTATTCTTGGGCGACCGGGCTATTTCTTCGTCCGTCTGGTATACGCCCTCTACCTTGTAACCGTAGAAGTAACCGATGGGATAGCCGGCCATTGTGTAACTCTGGCTCTTGTCGCCTGCGATAATCGAGTAACCCTCCTGTACAAGGCTCAATACCTTGTTCTTGATGGTAGTGAGGTTGAAGCCTGCGCTATAGCCCCAGTCGCCAATCCGGTCGCGCCAGTCGATGGCGAGTTCCACGCCTTTGTTCTCTATGGAGCCGAGGTTGCCGATGCCCGGCACCGTGCCGGAGATGCCCGGAACTTCCGCCAGCAGGTCTTTAGTGGTTTTCTTGTAATATACACCCTCGAAGTGCAGGCGGTTGCGGAAGAAGTTGGCTTCTGCACCCGCTTCCCAGGCTTCCACCTTTTCCCAGCGGAGACGGGGATTGGGCAGGTAGGACAACTGGTAGCCCGGATAGATGGCGGACGGCTTGCCGAATACGGCGGAATAGGCATTGGTGAGCAACGGTTCGGCAGGATAGGCCTTGTCCAGATTCTGATTGCCGAGCGTACCCCACGAGCCTTTCAGCTTCAACATATCCAGCCAGGTGATGTCTTTCATGAACTCCTCTTCGGACATCAGCCAGCCTGCGCCGACGGAGTAGAAATTCTGCCACTGGTTTCCGGTGTAGGAGAATGCGGAGGAACCGTCGCGGCGGAACGAACCGTTGAACAGGTATCTGCCTTTGTAGTTATAGAGCACACGTCCCAGCATGGATACGGTACTGCGCTCCCATTGCTTGCTCTCGTTGGTGGCTGTTGCCGCATCGCCGATGCTGATGTACCACTTGTCGGGATTGTCGGGGATAACCAGGCCTACGCCCTGCGTACGTTCTCCGCCCAGCATCTCCAGCTTGTTGTAATAGGTGGTGAAGCCGGCGGTGGCGGTCAGGCTGTGGTCGCCCCAGGTATTGGTGTAGGTCAGCAGGTAGTCGCTTTGTACTTTGGCTTCGGTTTCCTTGGACTGTTTCACGCCGGTCTTACCGTTGCCGAGGGTCACGACGTTGCCTTCCACGCTGCTGTCGAATACGTTGATAACAGGCGTGTAGGTGCGGCTGCTGTTGGAAGCATAGTCCATGGAGTACATTACTTTGAACTGGAAGTTTTTCAGGAAGTCCCATTGACCGTATACATTGCCCGATGCGCGGTAGTTTTCCGCACGGGTGGTATTGGCTTTCAAGTCCACATCCACCATAGGGTTGTTCATCTGCGCTTTCTGGAAGCCGGGCAGGGTGGTGTACAAGCCGTATTCGGCATTGTATACGGGGGCTACCGGGGCTGCGCGGAGAGCTGTTGCCACACTTTTTGTATCGGCGGGCAGTATGCGTGCGCCGTTGAACTGGAAGCCTACTTTGAAGTTATCCGTAACTTTATAGTCGTTGCTTATGTTCAGTGTGACCTTGCTATACTTCTCGTGCTTGATATTGCCTTGCTCGTAGGCATAACCGGCGCCGAGGTAGAAGCTGTGCCTGGCGGAAGCACCCGTGATGCTGACATTGTTGTTGGTGATAAATCCGGTCTGGAAGATTTCATCCTGCCAGTCGGTATTGCCCGTCCACGGGGTGAAATCAAATTCGGGATTGCCTTCATTTCTCAACTGTTCGTTGTAGAGTTCCTTGAACCCGGCGGCGTCGACCATTGCAATCTTGTCCGTTACACGCTTGAAGCCGAACGAGCCGTTGATGTTGACACGCGTCTGTCCTTCTTTGGCTTTCTTGGTGGTAATGATGATGACACCGTTGGCGCCGCGCACGCCGAAGATGGCGAGGGACGACGGGT
>ERZ772816.2106-NODE-2106-length-14371-cov-5.283250_pt1 | contig 14371 bp, 25 predicted proteins | sample MGYA00511359_ERZ772816 | MGnify/ENA primary metagenome ERZ772816 (study PRJEB29015, sample SAMEA2737710) | human gut metagenome | biome: human gut; feature: human-associated habitat; material: faeces | place: China | collected 2012 ...
TAGGCTAATCCTTCTTATATTTTTTAGGCGTATATTTTTCCTTATTTTTCTTCTTGGCCATTTCCATACCGATCTGCATGGCGGCCAGGATTGATTCTATGGCTTCTGGTGAAGCCGGATCACCGTCGAACATCAGTCCCTCTTGTGAAAGTAATTGTTCTTTGGTCTGCTCGAGAATTTTGGCAATATCTTTTTCGTCGCGGGCGGTGAGAGAAGAATCATCATTTCTATCTTCAACCAGATCAGCTTTCGAAATACCGAAGTAATTTGCCATTAATTCGATTTTGTCAATGCGGGGATAAGAATTTCCATTTACCCAATCTGTAAAAGTGGTATACTTAACACCCAATGCGTCACACATTTCTTGTCGAGTTTTATTATATTTTTCCATATAATGGCGGATATTTTTTGCCATTATTTCTTTATTTCCAAGGTTCCCCATGTTTGTGACCTCCTTATGCTTTGATTATATGGTTATTCCGTAAAAAAATCAAGATATATTTAAAAAATTACGAAAAAACCGTTGACACTACGATTAAACCGTAGTATAGTGGGCGTAGAACGAGAAAGGAGGGAACGCAAGTGCAGAAGGTAAAATCGCGCTTCACATTAAAAACTGCCAGAGAGATGAAGCGTTATACACAGGAAGAAGCGGCAAAACGCATTGGAGTAAGCGTAGATACGCTTGGAAACTACGAACGTGGAAGAAGTTACCCAGATGTTCCGGTGTTGAGAAAGATTGAAGAGGTTTATGGTGTTCCTTATGAACAGCTTATTTTTTTACCTTTAGATTACGATAAAACCGTAAATCTTATATAAAAGAATGGAGGAGGTGAGAGGGATGGATAAAGAAGCGGTTGAGATCCTCTCGGATATCAAAAAAGAACTCCAGGCGATTCGGAGTTGCCCGGAGTCCAATACTACACTGTCAATAGAAAAAATCAGTCAGAAAGTTCAAGAACATTTTCAAGAAGCTGCTTCAAGAAGGTAGTGTTCATTTTAAAGCTTTCTAACAGGATCGCACCAGACAGGTCTTCGAGAGAAATTTTGTTATTACCATCAGTATATTTTTTTAAATCAGAGGTGATGGTGTTCGCAGTGCGATCTAAGGTTGCATTGTAGGCGGCGTCGAAAGCTGCCTCGAATTCTTGCTTTGTCATTTCATATTTTCTCCTTTCTTCTGTACTCGGCGGTGCAACGCCTGTATAGAAAGTATAACGCAAGGGAGATATGGAAACAAGAGACTATCGGTTTGCAATAGAGGACGAGAGGGGGTGAGAGAGATGAACAGATATACCGATAAGCTCCTGCATGACACGAAACAGACCATAGATGAGATCATGGAAGCGCGCGACAAATGCCGCCGAACGGGCGTGCTTGCTGTGGCGGCATTGATTATCAGCGGCATTGCTTTAATCATCCGACTACTATAGGAACTATGATGGCAGCTATGCTTATAAAGATAGCAACAATTGATGTGACTTTGGCAAACAGGGCATCTTTTTGGGCTACTTCAGCTTCAGATTTTGCAAAACTGAGTTGGTCCTCTAGGATTTTCGTCTGAGAGACAGAATTATCTAGTTTTCGGTGGAAAATGGCATTTTGCTCAGCGGTTTTGTTTAACTGTTCTTCGAAGATGTCATTTTGCTGTTGGATACGGGAAAGCAAGTCTTTCAGGTATTCATTTTGCATTTTGAAAATTTCAGCCGCTTCGCTTGCTGTCATATTTGGATGTATCAAATCCGACAGTAGTGGTGGATTTGGGAGTTTTAATTCGGAATGTTTAAAGTGGGATAATTCCTTGTTTGTAAATTGTTTTAAATCCTTGTTGTTCATAATGTGCAATCCTCCTTTATACTCGGCTCTGGCGGGAGCCTGTATAGAAAGTATAACTCTAAGGAGATATGGAAGCAAGTTCGACTACCTGTTTGCAGAAGAGGACGAGAGGGGGTGGAAGGATGGATGATGAAAAAAAAGACATATTCGAAAGAATATGCCTTTGCATTGTAGCCATTATTGGTTGGGAACTAGGAAAAATGTTATTTTAGCCGGAGATGATTTTGGTCTGCGATTTCTTTCAGAGAGGCACATAGTAAATTGTAATCTTCTCGGGAATCCATCAGATGAAAAGAGGACTTAAGTTGTTTATATTCGAGGTCACTTATGTAAGGGGATACGATTTCAATATTGTTAGTTAGGGTGGTAATCGTATCATTTACATAATTTGTCTGTATCAAGATCCAAAATAATGCAATAGCGCATGGAATAGAGACAATTAAACTAATTCCTAATAATTTTTTGCTTTGTGAAAAGTTGTCTTTCGCAAGATCTTTTATGGAATCAGGATCTTTTGTTGAATCGTAAAGTTGTTGAGGATTATCAGCAGCAATGTAGAAATCATCTTGATATACCAAAATTTGAGCAGAATCCTTATTCGTTGGAGAAGATTCAATATCTGCATAGTGTGCGGTTACCATTTTTAATGCATTTAAATCAGTGGAGTACATTTTCGTAGCTTTTATGCATATCGACAATAAGGAAGATATGAATATTGCGAAGAACATGATTAGTAAGAGATTCGAACTATGTTCGTAATATCCATTGGATATTTCACGGTATATGTTATTGGATATGGCAGTAAAAAGTTTCCCACTAAGTGACATGATACGATCAAACAGTATGGTAGCTAAAGGCGAGATAATCCATTCCCATAGAGCACTTCCTAGAAACGTAACCAATAACGCGGAGATTATTGAATGTTGCTTTATCCAGTGAATAAGTGAATTGTACATTTTTTTCATATTAACACTTCCCTTCTGTCTTCAATTCTACCATAAGCGACAGAATGGGACAAGGGCTCTGGAAGTGATTATGTGGTGTAGCCTGTTTATTTGTGGCAGAAGAGAAAGAGGGCGATTTAGAACATAGTTGAGTAGTAACCGTACATACCAGCATCTGCATAATTTACAGAGAGGTGGTTGAGATGAAAGAAATCAAAGTGATTAATGCATTGGATATTGACGGGAAAGAAACTCCGTTTTCTGAATTAACGGTGAAGGATCAAAAGCAGATGGCGGAAAAGATCCGGGATACGGTGATGAATTTCGCTGGATACAGAAGAAAGACCGCCTGATGGCGGTTGTGATGGACAAGTCAGGAGAGGAGACAAAGCATGAAACTGAAAGATTTACTGAAGAAGTTTGGCGGCGGTGCCTGTGTATCGGTATGTGACGTATCAAGAAATTATTGCAAGAAGGCAAGTTACGATTATTATGATCTGCCTAACTGGGCGAGATCAAAAGCAGGATTGCGGGAGTTTATTTCTGCTGACAATCCCAACCGTCACGTATCAACATGCATCACCCTGGAGAATTGGTGGTCAGATGTTAAAGACCGCAAAGTTGAGAACTGGGGAGTTGAAGTGGATGGGCACGGTAATCCTGTGATCTGGGTTAAGTTGGTGGAGGTGCAGGTGAAAGAATAATGAGAACGTTGAAAGTAATTCCCTGGGATAAACTCCGGCAGGAGTACCACCAGGAGCGGTTAAGAAAGCAGGCGCGGATCCGGGCAATCAAGGAGGTTATTAAGGCGGTGCTTCTGGGGATATTGGTTGGAGCGCCGATCGGGACCATGCTGGCAGTGTGGAGGGCATTATGGATATTGTAGAGTTTACGAACTGGTTAGTACCGAGAGTGATAGGCACTGGTGGTGTGCTGCTGATGGTAATGGCAGTATCGAGAATCTTTTAAAGGAGGTGGGGCTTATGAAAAGCGAATACCTGCGCTGGGTGTGGATGTAAGACCTGGTGCTGGGAGCGGGACCGGGACTACCGGTGCCGGAGTTATAAAAAATGGACCCGTCAGCGGCAACTGAACGAGTCCAGAAACAATGAATATGTTCAACCTCAGTATAGAGGAAGATTGGAGGAAAATCAAGATGGTAAAGGTAACCGTTGAGGAAAATGGACAGACAGAGGCGAAGCTGGACGGTGAGTTTGTCCTTGCAGCCACATTTGAGAAAATCGAGGGTGGAGCTCAAATTTTGATCGCAGGTGTTGGTGGTATTCAGCCAAAAGATTTTATGATAATGCTGGGGCAGATTGTGGTTGAGGTGACAAAGCGTCATTTGGAAGATCCAAAACTCAGAGAGCTTACATATATTTATCTGTTAGAGAAAGTAACTGAGGTGTTAAAAGATACAATTTCGGCAGAAAGGAAGGGGCGGGTATGAAGCAGATCATAAAGCTATCAACCGATGGAAGCCTGACGGTGCATGATTTCCCGACAGGAACCCGTTCCCAACAAAGTGAAGAACTAAAGGCTCTGATCGGGGAGACCTGTGAGACCCTTGAGCGTGTAAGACCATTCCGTTTGTATTCGGTGCTGGGAATGACACCGGAGGTCACGGGCATTCCAGGACAGGCGGTTTCTATGCTGGCTGATGAAGAGGGACTTCTTAAAAATCTTGAGGTAAATCCGATGGCAAGCTGGCTTTATGGGACAGATCGTCACGGAAATACGATTGTAGGAAATGTTTTGTTTGTTGGTGAGGAATACGCCTGCGGTGGAATCGATTTTTGTGGGATTCATGAAAAGGTCCTTCCTATGTTGCAGCAGGCGCTGAAACTTTTTGGAGGTGGTAGGAGATGAAAACAGATACCTTTATCCCGGAAAATGCTAACGAGGAGACCCTGATGCTTCAGGGACGGATCAATGCCCTGGCTGCGGTGCTGGCCTATACCAAGGGTGAGGCAATCAGTAAGGAACTGGTGAAAGCGATTGTCGGGATTGAGCCGGAGGAGGATGTGTAGCGATGTATGGATATGTCTGTAAGCACTGTGGAGCCAGGCTGGATCCTGGAGAAAAGTGCGACTGCGAGGAGGAGAAACAATGGTCACCAGGACTGTATTCCAGAGCCGGGAAGAATGGCTGGAAGGAAGAAAAGGACACATCGGCGGTTCGGATGCGAGCGTGTGCGTCGGCATGAATCCCTATAAGGATAATATCCAGTTATGGGAGGAGAAGACGGGCCTGGTAATCCCGGAGGATATTTCCGATAAATCTTATGTGAAATATGGAACAGAGGCGGAGCAGCATATCCGCGCTCTGTTCGCTCTGGATTTCCCACAGTATCAGGTTCTGTATGAAGAAAATAACATGTTCCTTAATTCTGATTACCCATGGATGCATGCGTCCCTGGATGGGGAGCTGATCGATGAGAATGGTCGGCATGGGATACTGGAGATTAAGACCACCAATATCCTTCAGAGCATGCAACGGGAGAAGTGGCATGACCGGATCCCGGACAATTATTACTGCCAGATCCTGCATTACCTGGCAGTGACGGAGTATGAGTTCGCGGTATTGAAGGCTAGGCTGAAAAGCGAGTGGAAAGGTGAACTGATCATCAAGGAAAAGCACTATTTCATTGAGAGAAGCGAAGTAGAAGAAGATATCAAAATGCTGGTGGAGGCGGAGAGAAGGTTTTGGGAATGCGTAGAGAGTGGACACAGGCCGGATCTGATCCTTCCGGCAATTTAAAAATGAAGGAGAAAAAGTATGGAACTGAAGATCTACAGCCCGCAGGACGCGGGATTTATCCAGCGGATCGACTGGAACTTTGAGGAGCTGAAAGCGGAGATCACTGCGGCCGCTCAGGAGTATGAAACTTCTGTTTACACGGATGACACGATCAAGGCGGCAAAGGCTGACCGGGCAAAGTTAAATAAGTTTGTGGATGCCCTGGAGGGAAAACGAACCGAGATCCGTAAGAAACTTCTGGAACCGGATGAACTCTTTGGACAGCAGGTAAAGGAACTGACCGGGATCGTCCAGAGGGCGATCAAGAACATCGATGGCCAGGTAAAAGACTACGAGGAGCGCCAGCGGAAGGAAAAACTGGACAAGGTCCGGGAGTTTTATGAGGAGAATATCCAGGATCTGGCGGAATATCTTCCCTGGGAGCGAGTGATGAAACCAGAATATGGCAATGCCTCCAAGACGATGAAATCCATCAAGGAAGAGATCATGGCGCTGATCCAGAAGGTGGCTGAGGGACTGGCAATCTTAAATGAGGTGGACAGCCCTTATGCCAGAGACATGAAGGAGGTCTTTTTAAAGACCTATGACATCGGCACCGCCATGGCAGAGAGAAACCGCCTGGAAGCCGCGGAGCAGAAGCGGAAAGAATACGAAGCAGAGATGGCCAGAAGAAAAGCGGAACAGGAAGCCAGAAGAAAGGCAGCGACCCAGGCGGTGGCAGCTGCCGGAAGAAAAATGGAGGAGAAGGAACTGCCACCAGCACCGAAAGAAGCGATTGAGACGGTGCAGGATTCAGTCTATGTATTGGATTTCCGTGTCCATGCAACGGAAAAGCAGTTGGATGATCTGAAATACTTTTTAAGAAGCAACGGCATCCGGTTTGAGCCGGTACCGAAACAGTAGAAGGAGGAGTAAAAAGATGGCAGTAGGAAACAGTTTAGCGAGGAGACCGCAGAAAGCAAGCCTGGCGGTTTACCTTACCAATGATGCGGTAAAGAATCAGATCAATAACGTGATCGGTGGGAAGAACGGTCCGCGTTTCATTTCCAGTATTGTCTCAGCTGTGCAGGCAAATCCGGCGCTTCAGGAATGTACCAATCCCAGTATTCTGAGCGCAGCGCTTCTCGGGGAATCCTTAAATCTTTCGCCGTCCCCGCAGCTTGGACAGTATTACCTGGTTCCATATGCAAACAATGACGCGAATACAACGGAAGCACAATTTCAGCTTGGATACAAAGGCTATATCCAGCTGGCAATCCGCTCCGGCCAGTATAAGAAACTGAATGTGCTTGCGATCAAGGAAGGAGAGCTAATCCGTTTTGATCCACTGAACGAAGAAATTGAGGTCAGACTGATCCAAGATGAAGAGAAAAGGGAAAACGCCCAGACGATCGGATATTACGCAATGTTTGAATATACAAATGGTTTCAGAAAAGCGATGTACTGGAGCAAAGCAAAGATGCTCGCCCATGCGAAGAAGTACAGTCCTGGATATAGGAAGGATCTGAGTAAAGGGACACAGTATACGTTCTGGTCAAAGGATTTTGATGGCATGGCATATAAAACCATGCTCCGCCAGCTGATCAGCAAGTGGGGGGTCATGAGCATTGATCTGCAGTCTGCGATCGACGCGGATATGGCAGTGATCAGAGAGGACGGAACCAAGGATTATGTGGAAAATGAACAGGATATTGTTCAGGATCAGGCGTTCCAGGAAACTGTTCCAGAAGAAAATATAGAAAAAGAAAAGAATGTGGATCAGAGAGAAGCTGTGGATCCGGCGGCAGCATTTTTTAACTAAGATCCTTTTGGCAGGATGATGTGTCACAACATTGAATGCCATGGAATATAACCTTTTGGGGACCGGTGAACCTGACTGTCTGCCGGTCCCAACCAAGTGAAAGTAAGGCGGTGATGACCATGCCAAGGCCACAGAAGCGCGGGCTTGATTACTTTCCGTTAGACACAGATTTTTTCTCAGACAATAAGATCCGGATACTGAAAGCCCGCTATGGGGTAAATGGGATCATGGTTTATATTTATCTGCTTTGTGAGATCTACAAAAACGGCTACTACTTAACCTGGGACAGTGACCAGAAGTATATCATGGCCGATGAACTGAATCTCACGGATGGGTTCATAGAGCAGGTGCTGGCATTCTTACTTGAACGGTCACTGCTGGAGAGCAAACTTTTCCTGTCGGACACTGTCCTCACCTCACCCGGAATACAGAGGAGGTTTCAGCTTGCCGTGAAAGAGCGGGCAAAGAAAACTCCGGTTAAAGTAGAGGGTTTCTGGCTTTTGGATGAAGAAACGACGGAACCCTTTATTCAAGTGCAGCTTCAAGCAGGTAATTCCGTGAAAAATGAAGATATTTCCCGGAAAAACGTGGATAGTTCACAGGAAAAATCCCTAAAGGAAAGTAAAGAAAAGAAAAGTAAAGGAAAGCAAAGTAAAGAAGGGAAAAGCGCTGCGGCCAAGCCGCCCGAACCAGACCGGCTGATCGCTGAGTGTGGCTTCTCCCTGGATCTGGAAGAGGCGGTGAAGGACTGGGTGACCTATAAAGCGGAGAAACGCCAGGCTTATAAGGAAACTGGTTTCAAGAACCTGCTTTCCCAGATCAAAGGCAATGCGGAGCGGTATGGAGACTGGGCGGTTGCCCAGTTGATCCGGGAGTGTATGGCAAGCAACTGGCAAGGGATCATCTTTGACCGTCTGCAGAAAGAAAAGAACAGTAACCGCTCCGGCACTGGAAACGGTAACGGGGTAGATTGGAGCAGGGTATGACGAGAGACGAAGCGAAACATCTGGTGATGATGGTATCGGCGGCTTATCCGAATTGGAAACCGCTGAACCTGACAGAAACGGTAGATACCTGGGCGGTAATGTTGGAAGAATTTGACCATGATGAGTGCTTGGCTGCTTTAAAATCTTATATTTTGACGGACACCTCTGGTTTTGCACCAGGAATTGGGCAGGTGATTGATCGGCTTCAGCGGAGAAGAGAGGGACGGGAACTGGGAGAGTTAGATGCCTGGTCCATGGTCAGCAAAGCACTCCGGAATTCCACGTACCATGCTGAAGAAGAATTTGCCGCCCTGCCTCCGGTGCTTCAGAGGACGGTGGGAAATCCAAGCAATCTGAAGGAGTGGGCGGGAATGGAGATGGACACGGTCAACAGTGTGATCCAGTCCCATGTGGTACGGAATTACCGGGCGGCAGTGAAATCCATGCGGGATGACGCTAAGATCCCGCCGGCTTTGATGGGACTGCTGCAGGACATGAGAAAAGAACCAGAGTGGGTAAAGATCCAGAAACCACAGGAACAGCCAGCGCTTGGCAGCGAAAGCATGATTGAGAAAAAGACGCCGCCACCAGAGCGGACTCAGAGGCTGATCGATGAACTGTTACATAGAACGTAATAAGACAGGGGTGAGAAGATGGAGAATGAGAACCAGAACGAGATTGTTGAAAGCCAGAATACAGAGATTGCGCCGGAGCAGAGGTACTACAACGGTCCGGTGACCCTTGAGGAAGCGGAGTCTTATATCACTTCCGGCCTGGTCAGTACGGCAAGAAATTATGTGGCCATCGGCTACTGGCTACGTCGGATCCGTGACGGGAAATTGTACGAGGAAGAGGGACATCAGAATTTTGAGCAGTACGTGCATGAAAAATATGGCAAAGACAAGGGATGGGCGAGTAAGTGCATCAAGGTGAACCAGCAGTTATCTAAGGACGGGGATTCCCCGCTGCTGGACAGCCGGTACCGGGACTACAGCACCTATCAGCTGGTGGAGTTGGCTTACATGACAGAGGAGCAGCGGGAGCAGGCAACACCAGAACAGACCGTAAAGCAGCTCCAGGAGATCCGGAAGCCAAAGGAGATCCCGTATTATGACATCGATGGCCAGCAGGAGATGGAAAAGGATTATCCGGAAGTGATCCCGGTTGTGATGTCACAACTTTTTCCGGAAGAAGAGATCCCGGAACAGGAAGAGCAGGAACCGCCGGTGGTGGAACAGGCAGAGGTTTCCCAGTATTTTGAGATAGAGAAGGAAGAGGAGACGTCTGCTGCCGATGAGCCAGAAAATGCTGCCGAAAAGCAGCGGACCGGAAACTGCCTGTATGCCACGAACCATTTGTGTACGCTTTCAGAAGAGGCAAAGCGAAGTCCTGGGATTGGAGAAGATTGTACCAACCATTGCTGTTTCGGATGTGTGAGGCATGGGGACTGTAAGATGGAATGCACAGTGTCAGCGGATCATTCAGAATTGCAAAATGTACTGGAAAACGATGTAGAAAAGCAGCAGGGAGAAGATCGGATAAAACCAGAAGAGAAGCAGGTAGATGTGAATTCAGAGGATTGCGAGGAAAGTGATGATGCATCATCGGCTGAGATAACAGATCTGCAACTTTTGAGAGATATGCTGGAAAGAAAGAAGCGATTACTGGCTACAAACCTTGCAATTCCTGGGATTGATGAATCGGACGAGCATATCCGGATGCAGAAGTTGGAAGTAGCTGCGCTGGCGTCAGCGGTATGTGATCTGGAGAATCTCATCGAGCCGGAGGAGACTGTTGATGAGAAACCGGAACAGCCGGAACTTCTTTACTTGCGAAACAATGATCAGAGAGCTGCTTTTATTGATGCTTATGAGTCCTGGCCGTTATGGATCGAGACAAAAGAAACCGGAGAACGGTATTATCGGTATGATTTGCCAGATGGAACCAGATTTGTGGTGAAAACATACCACTCGATGCTGTATGACTATAAAGCAGGAGTTGGGATGCGATACAAAGAGGGATATGGAGCAAACGAACAGTATATTTTGGAACCCGGAAAGTTCTTCCGGGACTGCCAGAGTAACCGGTCATCCATGATCGAAAAATTAAAAGAACTGCAGAAAAGGGAGAAAGAATCATGATAGGGTTGGGAGCAAAGAATCCGATCCGGGAGAAGGAACTTCAGCGATTGAAGAATTCCATCAAGATCGGTGACAGGATCAACGTCAAAACCTTGAAAGTCAGCCAGGGCAGACATGCATCTGGTGCCACTAGCGCTATGGCAGTGGTGAGAGGAACCGTGGTAGCGAAGTATCCACATCTGGTGCTGGTGGTGCTTTCAAGTGGCTTAATGGAAAGTGCGACATGGGCGGAGCTGGCAGTGCAGAAGAGAGAAAAAAGCCAGAGTGGCAGGAGGTAACGTATGGAAAGATTGATACAATTCGGTGATCAAGGAAACTGGTGTTTGAAGGGTGTGAGGTGGGAACAACTTCAGGCGGGTCATATGATTACTTTAGATGTGGCAGAAAAGCTGTACGATGCGCTGAACAAGCTGAAGGATTATGAAGCAACTGATGAGATATATAAGCTGATGAAAAAACTGGTTCAAAATTATGAGGAGACAAACAAGATTGCTATCGAAGATTTTGAATCAAGACGAAAGTGGATATCAGTTGATGAAAGACTTCCAAGGGATAGTAAATGGGTATTAGTAACCGTGAAATGTCATCGCTGGATTAGTGATTATGATGCAAAAAATATGCCAGAGGACGAAAAGATAGATCATCCAGAGAAAGTCTACTGCACCTTAGGCATGTATAAAAAGGATGGTGGCTGGAAATATATTGATCTGGAAATGGACGATGATGAACCTACCGCATACTTTGAAAATGATTGCAGGGTAGAGGATTTAAGCTATCCGATGACGGAGGTGATTGCCTGGAAATTGATGCCAGGAATATACAGAGAGGAGACTGAGGATGAAGAGACAGATTAATTTTGAAACAGCTATGGAACTGGCGAAGAGAGGCAAGGAAGTATTTACATTAATGCCTACAGACGGCAGTGACTCATGGGTGTTAATGGAGCCTGGAACGTTGGAAGAAATGCTGGAGGGTGTTCTGTTCTTTGAGGAGACGGATGAACCAGTCCCGGCAAAAATGAAAGTAGATAATAGTACACTGGAATGGCTTCAGAAACGATTTGAGGTAGCTAAGTAGAGTCAATATGCGTTAACTCAATTAGGAGTTGAGTTAAATTGAAAATTATTAGGGAGTTGGAGGTGAGACCAGTGGACAAGGATGTTCTCGTCCAATATCGCGAGATGAAAAAAGAGGCCAAAGATTTAAGGAGGAGAATCGAAAAGTTGAATCGGTTCCTGGCTGATCCACCGATTGTTTCCGACACGGTGAAAGGAACCAGGAAAGACGGAACCATTGGTCCGATCAAAGTCACCGGCATTCCAGATCCGGAGATTTCCCGGAAGCAGAGAGCCAGGGAGCGGTACAGAAAGTTGCTAGAGGCGAAGGAGGCGGAGCTGCTGGAACTGATGGGGCAGGCAGAGGAGTACATAGGCAGTATTAAAAAATCGGAGATACGGATCATGCTGCGGTTGTATTGTATCGATGGGTTATCCTATATTGCAGTAGCCAGAAAAATGAATAGCATGTTCCCGGGAAGAAGGATCAAGTATACGGATGAAAATGTAAGAAAGAGAATTCAACGATTTTTTGAGAAAAATTAAAAATGTCCCACAATGTCCGGTTTTAAAATGGTAATATGTTATCATGCGATACGCAGATATGGTTATCTGATAAAAATCTCCTTACAAAGACGGCGGGTCAGCAGAAGCCCGCCGCCAACCCCTTTCGGAACGTAGCTCAGTCGGTCAGAGCAGCTGGCTTATATCCAGCGTGGCGGGGGTTCGAGTCCTTCCGTTCCGATTTGCCTGGTTTAAGGGTTCTCCATCCAGACATTCCAGGTGCATGAAGGCATCCTTGAAAGAGGGTGTCTTTTTGTTGTGTATACATTGACTTTTTCGAACACATGTTCTACAATGTAAGAACAATAACGAAAAATTAGCCAGAATATAACAGAAAAAAAGCATACAAAAACGAAGTTGCATATTTGGTAGGAATTTCCAGTACGGCATGTGGTATAATGAAGAAAAATGTCGGATTGGAGAGTCGGATATGAGCCAGAAGAAAGTAAATGTAGCTAATTTTAATGTAGTGTTCCTTGAAGAAAAAGATGAGGCGCCGTTGCTGAAGTATTTTGATTCGATTGTGGTACCAGCATTTCAAAGTGGCATAAAAAAAGATAATAAAGACGCGGAATTATTCTTTATGAATGTTGAAGTCGTAGAAGATAGTGAAGGGGAATATGTATTAGTTGGATATGTTGTAAAGAAAACGGTTTTGGAAGTCAAATCAGATGTTGATGAGAAGGGAAACTTGATTGAGAAAGATGAAAAATATCCTTCAGCTCCATATTCGACTTTTGCTATATATTTAAAAAATCATAGAATGGTGTATGTGTTGAATCAGAAGGGAAGTCCAAATATAAAGAGTTTTTCTGGTCTGACAAAACATGTATTTGCTGAATATATTAGAAATTACAATCATGATGTTGGCGATAAAAGCAAATATTTACCATATCCAAGTATTAATATAGTTGGTCTTCCGATGAGAAGCAGTATTGAAGACGCGTTAAAGCAGGTATCTAAGGTTACTAAGTTGACTTTACGTTTTTATCCGCTGAATGGAGATCAGGAATTTGGAGAAATGTTTGGAGATTTGATTAAGGATTTACGTAGTGCGGCTAATGCAAAAAATGGTGAGCTAATGCTTAGGTCTCCAAAATCAATTTCTGGAATAATAAATATTGTTGAACAATCTGCCGGAACAGTAAAACCAATTATCGATGTGGAATACGCAGATAAAACGAAAGGAACAATTAAGGAGGATCAGATATCTGAAAAAATGGATATTGAATTTCCAGGAGAAAATGTCGTGGAGATGGATCAGGTTATTAGTAAGGGTAAAGAAATACAAAGCATTTCTTATACGAGTAGAGGTAATCAAGAAATTTATAATGAGCATAAAAGTAAAATTATAAAATTTTTGCCTAAAAAGTAATTCTGGAAAGAAGGGAGAATGGTGGAGATAAAACTAGATAACGTCGAAAAATTACTTAAGCCATTATCATCTAATCGTATTATGTGCGTCGCTATTAAAATGTTTTGGCCAAAATGGAAAGAAAAGGGAAAGTATATAACAGCTTTTGTATTTGGCGTAATTCCTGCGTATATGATGGCTACTTCTGAAAACACAGTTACAATATTTAGAGAAGGCGTTCAGTTAATGAATGATATTGCGCTGGCATTGTTTGGAATAGTATTTACTGGATATGCTCTTTTTCAAGCCTTGATTGGAAAAGAAATGCTTGTAAGAATGATAAATAGTACGGCACTAATAGATAAAGAACAGAAGAGTAAATTACAGGAGTCTAATGAATTATTTGCAAAAACGATGATGATGCAGTTTCTTTGCATTGTAGTCAGTGTTTTATTGTTATTAGTTTTATCAAGTATACCAGAAAACTATAATTTGTTTGAGGACATATTTTTAAATGAAATTATAGCATGGTGTGGGATATGTGTATTTTTCTATATTTCTTTCGTAACATTGTTGGAGGTGAAGAGTTTTATATTTAATATATTTGAGTTGTTTAATTTTCATGCAGCTACACGTGTCCTGGAACTTTTTAAAGAAGATAATCAAGAATGAAAATAGTCACTTGCGAAAGACGGTAGCTTATTCTTCATTCAAAGTATTATAATCGCTTGATCGATTATTGCAACAGACGCTTTGGATACATTTATTTTCAAAGGAGATAAGAGTACACAACCGGAGCCACCACCGCGTGGCTCTTTTCTTATACCCAAAACCGACGAATGCGAGGTGATACCATGGCCAGAGCGCCGGATCCGAGAATTGAACAGGCGAAGGCCATGTACCTTCAAGGTGCAAAGTTAGTTGAGATTG
>ERZ772816.2115-NODE-2115-length-14307-cov-3.777294_pt1 | contig 14307 bp, 15 predicted proteins | sample MGYA00511359_ERZ772816 | MGnify/ENA primary metagenome ERZ772816 (study PRJEB29015, sample SAMEA2737710) | human gut metagenome | biome: human gut; feature: human-associated habitat; material: faeces | place: China | collected 2012 ...
CCGCCTAAAGGCATTGGGTTTCCGCCCAAACTATGTTGGAGGTATTTTTTATGAAAAATCACTGGCAGAGCGTTTTTACAGGTACTACTGCAAGCTCAACCGCCTGCCGTCACGGATCGATCCGGAGACCCCGCTCGCAGCCAACGGCTGAGCAGTTCTCCCCTGTCGGGCAAACGCGGTTTTTGAGAATGTGGGCACGGCCAAGCTGCAGTAAGCCGGAGCCTCCGGTCTCCTTTGGGTTTTTGCGCCCCTGACATATAGGGCGCGGAAACGCAGTGCGGACCCCAAAATGGAATCAGGCAAAAAAGTAACGACCTTCAACCGTTGTCTCCCAGTTGAAGGCCGTTACTCATGCATCTTGGGTTCAATCATTGACGTAACCTCACATTCTTCAGTTTTCGGAAAGCTTTGGTTTTTCGCTTGCTAGGGTACTCTTAGTGATACATTGGACTCACCCTTTCCTGATTCTTATTATACGCAAATCCGCCGGAATATCAATTCGCAGGGATGTTAAAATTTGCAGAAAAACTTTGACTGTTCTGTGAATTGATTCGCGCCTTTGCCTATGCTATCATATTTAATTGGGGGCAATGATGCCGCTCCGTTAAAAACAGATGCACGCCTTGAGCTATCCACGCACAAGGGCAATATCAACAACCGCTTAGAGCAATGCTAAATCAGGGGGTGCGATTTACTACAAATCGTACCCCCTTAAATATTACTTATCATAATAAAGGCCGCCAAAGATCCACAAGGTAATTTCAAGCGTGTATTCAAAGGCTATCTCTAAAAAGGACCCGGGGTACTGTGCCGCTATCGGCATGGTACTCCGGGTTTGCTTAGGGTGTAACTCCATTCGGTATGCTTGTCCCCACAGGTAATCTTGACCGGGCATTCAGGTGATGGTTTTCCGCCCACGGAACCGCTGAAGGGTCTCCGGCAGATTCTCCTGATGGAGCAGGGCAGGGTTGAAGCGCAGCAGAGCAAAGTTCAGATTGAACAGGGAGCCGACGCCCACTGCGGCAACGATGGTACCGATGCCCACCTGACCGCCCAGCCGCCAGCCGATGAATACAATGACCACTTCCACGGCGGCGCGGCAAAGGCCTACCGTCCGGTGCGTCTTACGGGCCAGTACGACCATGAGCGCATCGCGAGGACCGGAGCCCAGGGTGCTTTTCATATACATCCAGGTGCCCAGAGCCAGCAGCTCCATGCCGATCAGCAGCGCGGCCAATCCGGTCGAGAAGCGCTCAAACAAAGGGACCCAGTTCAGGTACAACAGGATGTCGATGAATATCGGGCAGACGAAAATGTTTGCCAGTGTACCGAGGCCGAAGCTTTCCCCGCAAAAATAGGCAATGGCAATGACCGCTGCTCCGACAATGCTTGCGGCGGTGCCGTAAGTAATGCCGAAGGTCTTAGACATGCCTTGCTGGAGAACACTCCAAGGCTCCAAGCCGATATTGGCCTGAAGCATCAGCGTGATACCGATGGCGCTGACCAGCAGACCGCCCAAAAGCAATCCGATCCTGCGGAGATATTCCTGAAACATGGTTTGCCTCCTTCTGCGGGTCGAGCCCTTGATATGAGATGATTGGCACAGATATGGGAATTCGGCAGCTTGCGGCCCGTAAGGCTGGAATTCAGATCTGCCCGCTGTCCGAATTCTTGATTTGAGTGATGTAGCGGTATACGCTGGCCGGAGAGCAGTGGAGACTGGCGGCGGCACTTTTGACTGCGCCTTTCAGCAGAAAGAGCCCGCCGGCTTCCAGGGCTGCGATGACTTGCAGCCGTTTCTCCGGCGTCAGCTGCTCCGGCGTGACCCCCATCCGTTCCAGCTCCCGATTGATGGCGTCCAAAGCCACCGCATCTGCGGAGTTGCGGAATTTTTCCGGGGAGGACCGGGCGGATACACCATCTTCGTTCTCCGGCAGCGGCTGCGCCAGCACATCGGTCACAAACAGATCCGGATGGCACAGACTCAGGATGCGGTCACAGACATCCCGATAGCGGCTGTCGTCAAAGTTGATGCACAGCAGGCCGATGAGCTCGCCACTGTCCTTGATGAAAAAGGTGCTGGATCGGAGGTCTTTTCCGTTGACGTTGATGCTGTAATAGTGGAGATGATAGTCCATACGCTCATAGCTCTTGTCCCGGAGAATACTCAGGGACATATTGGTCAGAGGCGCACCGAGCTTTCTGCCGCTGATGTGACTGTTGGCGATGGCGATGATCTGTTTTCTCTGTGATACAGAGGTCTTGCGGGTAGAGACCTCTGTATCAAAAGGGCTCGATTCAGTTGCCACCCATAGCGTAGACCATGTCCCAAAAGCGCAAATCAAACAGGCAGCACTTTTCAAAGATCTCGCAGAGGTGCTCTGCTGTTTTTTCGTCGATGAATCCGCTGAGTGCGTCAATTCGGTCAATGAGCATCTGATTGGTTCGCCGGTAGCTTTCTGAAACGTAGCCCGCGAACCACGAGCCGTAACGCTTGTCCCGCAGCGCATCCGGGCAGCGTTCGACTATCTTTTCCGCCACATACGCATAGCTCCAGGAGCAGTTCAGAAGCGTCACCAGTCCAGTCAGCACATCCCCGGTCTGCGCCTCCCAAAGCATGTAATGGGTATAGGCGTTGTTGTCCATGTGAGGACGGGTGCTGTGGATCTCCTCCTCCGTAATGCCAAGGCGCTTCATATACGGAATGTGGGTGCGGAAGGTCTCTCCGATGGTGTCCGCCAGCTCTCCGCTCAAAAAGCGGATCTGCTCAAAATCGTCAGCCTTCTGGATGATTGCCGCAAAGATCTTCACATAATCCTTGAGGTATAAATAATCCTGAAGCATATAATACCGGAATTTTTCCGGCGGCAGCGTTCCATCTGCCATCTGCGTCACAAATGGGTGACAAAGATACCGGGGCCAGATTTTTTCCGCCCGGGCATAGAGTGTTTGTGAGAGCTTCACGCCGTCCTCCTCTTTTATTTATGGGCGATGATCGCGACATAGCCGCCGCTCTGATAGCCGGGGACCACATCCTCCGCGTCCTCGTTGGTGTACATGGGGTTCTTCAGCAGCGTCTGATAGAAGTCGAAATCGTGGAAGCCCAGCGCCTTGAGCACGTTGATCTTCTCCTCCGTGGAATGCCACACGCCTGCGCAGCACAACTCGTGGGGATACGGCAGCTTGGGCATAACGCCGTTGAGGAACGGATGGTCAAAGGTGCCTACCTCTTTTGCCAGCAGATACATGAAGCCAAATGCGCTCTCTTTGGGGACGTCCAGAGAAATGAACGTGCCGTTCGGCTTGAGGGCCTTCTTGCAGACGTCAAACGCCCGGGTCAGGTCCTCCATATAGCTGGAGCTGCCGTTGAGGTAGATCACATCATAGGCGTTCTCCTCCAGCTCGACATCCTCGATCGCGCCGAAGGCCACCACGTTCACGCCGCGCTTCTCTGCGATGGCACCCATGTCACGGGAGGGCTCGATCCCCTCAATGCCGCTGCAATCGATCATGCTCTCAAACAGGCCGCTGCCGCAGCCCACGGAGAGCACGCGTTTGCCCTGAATATCACCGAGCACCTTCTGGAACAGGCGGAGTTCACTCTGAAACAGATTTTCATTCTCCATGAACCAAGCGTCATACTGTGCCGCATAGCCGTCAAATTTAGGTTTCATTGTCAAAGAGTCCTTTCTGATTTTAGAATTTCAAATCTACGGGGGTTCTTTACCGTTGTCTTTGGTTCATTTTCCTTGAAAAGCTGGGTGTTTACCTCGTTGGATTCCTAAACACCGCATTCGATACGTGGTAACATAAGGCTAAAGCCCTACCTCTTGCATTTAAATGAACCTTTTGTTAAGTGTATCACAAGCAGCCCCTCTCCGCAACGCCATTCTTAACAGTCCGCAGCGGATCTCTGCCTCAATTTTTCCGTAATCGTTTTACGATTCAGCTAAGACGGCAAGCAGCCCCTCTCCCCTGCTGTCTGAGTGTAGATTCTGACAGATTTTTCTGAAAACATCCGCTAAAAATCGGCGTCCTTCTTCACAAGACTCTTTGCTTTTCCGCGCCGGCATGGTATGATAGCCACAGTACCTTGCCCCCGACGCAAGCCGGGCTGCGCTCCGTCAGCGGCGGAGCACTGTTTCCCGGCGGGGGAATCACGAAAGGGAGTATCGTATGGAGTACAGCAGCATTTTTGTCTGTCTCATGGGCATGGGCACGGTGTTCTTCGGGCTGATCTGCCTGATCGCGCTGACCTATCTCATGAGCGCCGTGGTGGGCCGCGGGAAAAAGGCCGCCCCGGCACCGGTCCCGGCTGCGCCCCAGACCGCCGGTGAGGTAACACCGGAGCTGGTAGCCGCCGTATCCGCCGCGCTGGCGGAGGAGCTGGGCACCGACATCACCGGCATCCGCATCGTTTCCATGAAAAAAGTGTAAGGAGAGGGAGAAACACACATGAAAAAGTACAGAGTCACCGTCAACGGGACGGTTTATGAAGTCGAACTGGAAGAGCTTACCGGCTCCGCCCCCGTTTCCGCCCCGGCGGCTCCCGCCGCTGCCCCCGCACCTGCCGCGTCTGCCGCACCGGCTGCCGGTGAGCAGATCTGCGCCCCCATGCCCGGCAACATTCTGGCCGTCAACGTCACCGCCGGTCAGGCCGTGAAAAAGGGCGACGTGCTGATGGTTCTGGAGGCCATGAAGATGGAAAACGAGATCATGTGCCCCCGGGACGGCGTGGTGGCCTCCGTCAACACCTCCAAGGGCGCTTCCGTGGAGTCCGGCACGCTGCTGTGCGTCCTCCAGTAAGGCAGGGCCGATATGGACGCGATCATTCGCTTTTTACAGGACACCGGCTTCTACCTCTTTTCCCAGGACGGCAACTGGCGCTGCCTCATCATGCTGGGCATCGCCTGCGTGCTGCTGTACCTGGGCATCGTAAAGAAGTTTGAGCCGCTGCTGCTGGTGCCCATCGCCTTCGGTATGCTCATCACCAACCTCCCCGGCGCGAATATGTTCCACGAGATCTTCTTCGCCGGGGGTCACATCCACTGGGACCTCATCGGCGGACAGCCCGTCACGGCGTCGCTGCTGGCGGATCTCCACAGTCAGGGCGTGGCGGAAAACGTGCTGGCCCCCTACATCCAGCAGCTGATGACCGCCGCCCAGACCACCTTCTCCCCGGAGATGGTGGAACAGGCCATCGCCGCCGTCACGGAGGAGGCCGGAGCCGCCATTACCGCTCTGGAAGCGCAGCTTCAGGCGCTGGTGCAGGCAGAGCAGGCCGCTGCCTACTACGGCATGACCCTCTCTGACATCACCATCACCCCGGGGCTGGTGGACATCCTTTACTTAGGCGTCAAGCTGGGCATCTATCCCTGCCTGATCTTCATGGGCGTGGGCGCTATGACGGACTTCGGTCCCCTCATCGCCAACCCAAGTCCCTGCTGCTGGGCGCAGCCGCCCAGCTGGGCATCTTCATCACCTTCGTGGGCTGCCGTCTCATGGGCTTCACCGGCCCGGAATCCAGCGCCATCGGCATCATCGGCGGCGCAGACGGCCCCACAGCCATTTTCGTCACCGTTCTGCTGGCACCGGCCCTCTTAGGCCCCATCGCCGTGGCGGCTTACTCCTATATGGCGCTGGTCCCCGTGATCCAGCCTCCCATTATGAAGCTGCTGACCACGGAAAAAGAGCGCCAGATCGTTATGAAGCCCCTCCGGGAGGTCAGCAAGAAGGAGAAGATCATCTTCCCCATCGTAGTGACCATCTTCGTGGCGCTGCTGGTGCCCTCTGCCGCCCCCCTCATTGCCTGCCTCATGCTGGGCAACCTCTTTAAGGAGTGCGGCGTCACGGAGCGGCTCAGCAAGACCGTGCAGAACGAGCTCATCAACATCGTGACCATCTTCCTTGGCGTCAGCGTGGGCGCAACGGCCACCGGCACCACCTTCCTGTCCCTCCAGACCATCAAGATCATGCTCATGGGCGTGGTGGCCTTCAGCTTCGGCACCGCCGGCGGCGTTCTGCTGGCCAAGTTCATGAACCTGTTCCTCAAGGAGAAGATCAATCCCCTCATCGGTTCCGCCGGCGTGTCCGCCGTGCCTATGGCGGCCCGCGTATCCCAGATGGTGGGCCAGAAGTACAACCCCGGCAACTTCCTGCTGATGCACGCCATGGGCCCCAACGTGGCAGGCGTCATCGGCTCCGCCATCGCCGCGGGCGTGCTGATCTCCCTGTACGGCTGATAGGAGGCAGATGTCAATAACCCCCACCAAATCTAACGATTTGGAGGGGGCTTGCGAGAAATCGTAAGCCCTGATTGACTACCCTAAGTGTTTCGAGCACTACGTTACTCAAGAATGTAAGAATAGGCACCGGTGGGCGTGAATCCGAACCTGCCGCACTGCGGTGTGTGATTAAAAGCTCTGAGGGTAAGGAGCGGTGTTGCACACGAAAACCTTGAGATAACATTGGGTACGGATACCTGACGGCCGAAAGGCCGCGTGGCTTTTTCGTTAGCAACAATCAAAGAAGAAGGAGGAAGGCATCATGCCAAACAAAGTGTATGTCATCAACAAGCACGGGCGTCCGCTGATGCCCTGCTCCCCGGCAAAAGCCCGTCATCTGCTGGATGACGGGAAAGCCAAAGTGAAGAAGAGGACGCCCTTTACCATCCAGCTGGTCTACGGAAGCAGCGGCTATACCCAAGAAGTTATTCTGGGTGTGGATGCCGGAAGTAAGACCATTGGAATGTCGGCATCTACTACAAAAGAGGAGCTGCTCTCCGCAGAAGTAAAACCTCGAAATGACGTGGTGGATTTGCTATCCACCCGTCGAGAGTTCCGCAGAGCCCGGAGAAACCGCAAGACCCGGTATCGTAAGCCGCGCTTCGATAACCGAGTCCGCAGCAAGCACAAGGGATGGTTGGCGCCTTCTGTGGAGGTCAAAATCCAAGAGCACATCACCTCAATCAAGAGGGTTTGCCGCATCCTGCCCGTGAGCAAAGTGGTCATAGAGACCGCCGAGTTCGACCTGCAGCTGCTGAAAGCCATCGAGGAAGGCAAACCTGTCCCGCAGGGCGAGGACTACCAGCAGGGTGAGATGTACGGTCACTACAATGTACGGCAATACGTGCTTTGGAGAGACGGGTACACCTGTCAGTGTTGCGGAGCACACGCAACCAAGAAAAAAGAGGTCCGGCTCCATGTCCATCATCTGGAGAGCAGGAAGGTAGGCGGCGACGCCCCGGACAACCAAGTTACCCTTTGCGAGAGCTGTCACGAGAAACTCCACAAGGGGTTGATTGCGGAGAAGGACTTCAAAAAGCGCAAGCGTCGTTCCACACGGGATGCCACATTCATGGGCATCATGCGGAAGACTTTAATGCAGAGGCTCTGCTCTGAGTTACCTATCCCAGTCATTGAGACCAGAGGCTACATCACAAAGGCAACCCGAGAGAAGTTGCTTGTGCTTCCAAAGAGCCACACTAATGATGCTCTGGCAATCGCGCAGGGGAAGCGCGGCTTCAACGTTGGATACCTCCCGGAAATTGCGCAAATCGATAAGATTTACACGATTCGTCCGGTGAGACACCACAACCGACAGCTACACAAAGCGACTATCCTCAAGGGAGGCATCCGTAAATCTAATCAAACAGAAAAGTACGTATTTGGGTATCGTCTTTTTGACAAAGTCCAATTTAACGGACAGGACTGCTTCATTTGGGGAAGAAGAACTACCGGAATCTTTACCATTAAAACGATAAACGGGAAAATGATAAAGGACGGTATCTCTTTCAAGAAATTAAAACCCGTAGAAAAATCCACGGGTTATTTAATTGCTTAACTTTAATACACGAAAGGAGGGAACGGCAATTCCTCACCGCCCAATGCTTCACATTGGACGGTGTACCCTTGCCGCAACAATGGATCTCACAGAGCGCAAGATCACGAAAATCGCACGGGAGGCCAGCAAGCTGGCCGTCCGGACGCTGAAGGAGGACGGCATCGGCACAGCGGAATACGATTTCATCCATCTGGTGCGCCACCATCCCGGCATCACGCAGGCGGAGGTCCGGGAGCAGCTCCGGGTAGACAAGGGAGCCGCCGCCCGCCGTGCGGCCAGTCTGGAGGCCAAGGGCTATCTGATCCGGCAGGCCAACCCCAAGGACGGCCGCAGCCAGCTTCTTTTCGCCACGGAAAAGGCGGAGGGCCTGCGGAACTCCAAGGCGCAGGTGGAGACCACCTTTTATGAATGGCTGTTGGCGGAGCTGCCGGAGGCGGAGAAGGTCGCTTTCTGCAAAACGCTGGACACTATCTATCGCCGTTCCAAGCAGGAGAGCCGGGCGGGTTTCCCCCACATCACGGCCCTGACGGAGCAGGGAGAGGGGGAGCGCCATGAGTAAGCGACAGCTTCCGCCGGACCGGGTCAGCTCCTATTTCCGGGCAGAATCCGGGGTGCTGGCGGTCATCACCGTGACGGGTCTCCTCTATAATATAGGTCTGGTGGCAGGCCCGTGGTTCGAGGGACAGATGACGGAAACGCTGGCCCGGATCCTCTTGGGAGAGAACAGCTTTTCCGTCATGGTCTCTCTGGCGGCGGGGTACATCGCCGTCATCGCCGCGGTGCAGGGACTTCGGTTTTTGAAGCGGTTCTATGTCCGGCGCTTTGCCAACAAGGTAAACCGCCGTATGAAGCGGGTCCTGTACGGCGCGCTGGTCCGGTCGGATCGGGGGGACTTGGAGCGTCAGGGCGCGGGAACGGTGCTGACCAAGGCCATTTCCGACGTGGACGACTGCGCCGAGGGGATGCGGAAATTCACCACGGAGGTATTTGACACCGGCGTGGCCTTGGCAGCCTATGCCGGGATGCTGCTGTGGTATGACTGGCGGCTGGCGCTGCTGTCCATGGCCTTTTTGCCGGGGAGCTACGCGTTGGCGGAACGGATGAAGCGGCCCGTCCAGCGCACCGGCGCGGCCTTCAAGGAGCAGGCCGGGGTCTTGAACGCCGCCACCATGGATCGGGCGGTCAACGCCCTGACCTACCGGGTCTTTGGCCGGGAGGAGGAACGCCGGGCGGCCTATGAGGAGCACCTCACCGCTTACGAACACGCCGCTGTAAAGGCAAACCTGTGGACAGCGTCCCTGCCGCCGCTGTACCGGGTGCTCTCCATGATCGGCGCGGCGCTGATCCTGTATTTCGGCGGGAAAAACGTGCTGGGCACCGGCTGGACGGTCTGGTCCATCGCGAAATTCACCACGTTTCTGGCCTGCTTTACCAAGCTGGCCACCAAATCTTCCAAGGCGGCGAAGCTGTTCAACGCAGTCCACAAGGCGCAGGTGTCCTGGAAGCGGATCCAGCCCCTGATGCGGGAGATCCCCGCCGTGCCTGCCGTTTCCGCCGGCAGGGTGGAGCGTTTGGAGATCCGGGACCTCACCTGCGGCTATCCCGGTGACGCGCCGCTGTTCTCCGGGCTGGATCTGACCGCCTGCCGGGGGCAGATCATCGGCGTCACCGGGCCGGTGGCCTGCGGCAAATCCACGCTGGGCAAGGCGTTCCTCTGCGAGCAGCCCTACGGCGGCAGCATCCGGCTGGACGGCCGAGAGCTGGCGGAGCTGTCCCCCTGGGAGCTGACGGGCCTCGTGGGGTATCTGGGCCACGATCCGGAGCTGTTCAGCGGCACGATCCTGGAAAATGTGCTGCTGGGAGACACGGGCGATCCCATGGATTACCTCCGGGCTGTGTGTCTGGACGGCGAAGTGGCGGCCATGACGGAGGGGCTGGAGACCCGGGTGGGCACCGGCGGCGTCCGGCTTTCCGGCGGTCAGGCCCAGCGGCTGGCGCTGGCCCGGACGCTGGCCCATCAAAGGCCTCTGCTGATTCTGGACGATCCCTTTTCGGCGCTGGACCGGGCCACGGAGACGGAGATCTTCGCCCATCTGCGGCGTTTGGCGGCGGACAGTGTGGTGATTCTGATCTCTCACCGGCTGTACCTGTTCCCGGAACTGGATCGGGTGATCTGGCTGGAAAACGGGGAGGCCAAGGTGGGGACCCACGAGGAATTGGTGGGGAATACCCCGGATTACGCGGCGCAGTTTGACGCGCAGAGGGAGGAGAACAGCCATGAATGACCGCAAAAAAGCAGTCCATGTGGGGACTGTGGTACTGGAAACGGTGAAAGGCCACCTCTGGCTGTCCCTTACCATTCTGGCGGTGGTGGCAGGGGCCGTAGGCGCGGCGCTGGTGCCGCCGCTGGTGCTGGGCCGCATTGTGGACGGCCTCACCGCCGGGGAGAGGCTGACCCTCCGCCTGCCCCTGTGGTATCTGGCCTTCACCGCATTGGCGGGAGGGCTGGAATCCGCCCGGGAGAGCGCGTTGACGGTATTCGGCCAGAAAACCACCCACGCCCTGCGGAGCCGTCTGATGGAAAAGGAGGGCCGCCTGCCCGCCGACGAACTGAACCGTCAGGAGCCGGGGGCGCTGGTGTCCCGCTTCGTGGGGGATGTGGACACGGTGGAGACCCTGTTCACCGCCGGGATCATCAGTATGGCAGCGGACGCCTGCCGGATCCTCAGTATTCTGGTGGTGGTGTGGCAGTGCAGCCGGGGGCTTGCCTATCTTCTGCTGGCGCTGCTGCCGGTGCTGTTCCTCTTTACCCGGTTCGTCCAGAAGCGGATGCTGCACAATCAGCTGAAAAACCGGAAGGCGGTGAGCCGGGCCTCCGGATATGTGCCGGAGACGGTGCGGAATCTCCGCACCATCCGGACGCTGGGCAAGGAGACCTACATGGAGACCCGGTATGACGGCGCACTGGGGGAGAGCTACCGGGCCATTGAGGGCACCAACTTCTATGACGCCCTGTATTCCCCCGTGATCCTCACGGTGAACGCTGTGGTGGTGGGCGTTGTCATGCTGTTGTCCGCCTCCGGAGACCCGGCGGTGCTGACGCTGTTCGGCATGACCGCCGGTACCGCCGTGACGGTGATGAACTACATCAGCCAGATCTTTTCCCCGTTGGAAAGTCTGGGCATGGAGATCCAGACCATCCAGTCCGCCGTGGCGGGCGTTCGCCGGATCAATGACTTTCTGGCCCAGCCGGAGCAGGAGGCTGTGGCCCCGGAAACGGAAAATCCCGCCGCTCCCATGGTGGAGCTGCGGGATGTGGACTTCGGCTATGAGGCAGGGCAGAACGTTCTGCACCACTTAAATATGGAGATCCGGGAGGGAGAGCTGGCTACCCTGTCCGGTCGGACCGGCGCGGGAAAGAGCACCGTGTTCAAGCTGGTGCTGGGGCTGTATGCCCCCCGGCGGGGCACCGTCCGGATCCAGGGCGTGGACCCCCGGTCCCTCACCGGCCCGCAGCGGCGGGCACTGTACGGCTATGTGGAGCAGCGGTTCCATCCGGTCCCCGGCACCGTCCGGGACCAGATCACCCTGTATGATGACACCGTCACAGAGGGACAGGTCCGCCGGGCCGCGGAGCTGGCGGGACTGGCGGAGGCCATCGGCGCCCTGCCGCAGGGCTATGACACCCCCTGCGCCCCGGACATTTTCTCTCAGGGACAGTGGCAGCTGTTGTCCATCGCCCGGGCGGTGGCGGCGGACCCCAAGCTGCTTTTGCTGGACGAGATCACAGCCAATCTGGACGCGGAGACGGAGCGGGCGGTGCTGCGGGCCTTGAAGAGGGCTACGGCGGACCGGACGGTGCTCTCCATTTCTCACCGGGTCGGGGCGGACACGGGACGGCTCATTCCCATTGGGGAGGAGTCATAGCCAGAAACCGGGCCAGCGCGGGGTTTGGGTTGGTGGTCTGCCACGCGGCGATGATCTCCTCCACCTCTCCCTCGCCGATGAGGGGGACAAACACCAGATTGTCGGCGTTGTAGAGCTTTTCCACGCAGTAGGCGGGGAGGATGGAAATGCCTTCCTCGGCGGAGACCATCATGAGGATGCTCTCCGTGTCGGCGGAGCGGAAGAGGATGTTGGGCTTGTAGCCCGCCTCGTTGTAAAGCTGCATGAAAAAGGCGTCGCCGTAGGAATCGTCGGCGGCGTCAGGGGACATGTAGAGGATGGTCTCTCCCCGCAGCTCCTGCCGCCGGAGCTGCTGCCGCTGGGCCAGCGGGTGTCCGGCGTACAGTGCCACCACCAGCCGGGCCTTTTCTACGGTGCGGCAGGACACGCCCTCCTGGGTTTTCAGGTTGGTACTGTCCCAGGTGAAAATGATGTCGTATTCATGGTGCAGCAGCCCCGCCGCCAGCGCGTCGGTGGAGCAGCGGTAAAAGGTGATGAGCACGTTGCTGTTCTGCTGGTGAAATTGGCGGATATGGGCGGACAGGTCGCTGCGCTCGTACCCCCGGACGTAACCCACCCGCAGTGTGCCGGAGAGTCCGGTGGAGGCGTCATGGACCCGCTCCTGCGCCCGGCTCATCCGCTCCAAGATCCCCTTGGCCTCCCGGAGGAAGATGGTCCCCGCGGAGGTCAGGCTCACGGGCCGGGTGCTCCGGTCAAAGAGAGGACAGCCCAGCGTTTCCTCCAGCAGACGGATCTGCTGGGTGATGGCGGTCTGGGAAATGTAGAACTGTTCGGCGGCCTTCGTGAAGCTGCGGCTCTCCGCCGCGGCCACGAAATACTTCAGCTGATTTCGATTCATAGCGTCCTCCCACGACACAAAATAAGTTTTTCTTATTTTAACATGAAGAAATCCCCCTTGTAAAGGAGGTTTTTTTTCGCTAAGATAAGTGCATATTTGTTGTGTGTAAGCGAGGTACTTGAAAATGCAAAGAGAATCCTTCGGCTCCCGGCTGGGTTTCCTGCTGGTGAGCGCGGGCTGCGCCATCGGCATCGGCAACGTGTGGCGCTTCCCCTATATTACCGGCAAGAACGGCGGCGGCTACTTCGTCCTGTTCTATCTGGTGTGCCTGCTGCTGCTGGGCGTCCCCGTGATGACCATGGAGCTGGCTGTTGGTCGCGGCGGCCGCAAGAGCGCTGTGCTGGCCTACAAGAATCTGGAAAAGCCCGGCTCCAAGTGGCACATCCACGGCTGGTTCTGTCTGGCGGGCTGCTATCTGCTGATGATGTATTACACCACCGTCACCGGCTGGATGGTGAACTACTTCGGCAAATTCCTCACCGGCGGCTTCCACGCCGGTATGACCGGCGACGAGATCTCCGGGATGTTCGGCACCATGCTGGGCAGCCCCGGCTCCATGGTCATCTTCACGGAGCTGGTGGTGGTCACCGGCCTGATCGTGTGCAGCTTCGGCCTTCAGAAGGGTCTGGAGCGGGTGACCAAGGTCATGATGATCTGCCTGCTGGCACTGATCGTGGTGCTGGCGGTCCACAGCCTGACCCTCTCCGGCGCGGCGGAGGGCATGAAGTTCTACCTGCTGCCCTCCGTGGACACCATCCGGGAGCACGGTCTCGGCAGCCTCATCACCGACGCGATGAATCAGGCGTTCTTCACCCTGTCTCTGGGCATCGGCGCCATGGAGATCTTCGGCAGTTACATGAGCGACGAGCAGACCCTCCCCGGCGAGGCTGTCCGCATCTGCATTCTGGATACCTTCGTGGCCCTTATGGCGGGCGCCATCATTTTCCCTGCTTGCTTCACCTTCGGCGTTGCGCCCGGTGAAGGCCCCGCGCTGATCTTTCAGACCCTGCCGCCTCTGTTCGTGAACATGTCCGGCGGTCGCTTCTGGGGCACGCTGTTCTTCCTGTTCATGGTGTTCGCCAGCTTCTCCACGGTGCTGGCGGTGTTTGAGAACATTCTGGCCGTCTGCATGGACACCTTCGGCATCAGCCGCAAGAAGGCCGTGTTCATCAACGGCGTACTGCTGGCCCTCCTGAGCCTGCCCTGCGTGTTCGGCTACAACATCTGGAGCGATTTCCATCCCATTCTGGGCAAGGACGTGCTGGACAGCGAAGACTTCCTCGTGAGTAACCTGCTGCTGCCCATCGGCTCTCTGGTGTATCTGCTGTTCTGCGTCAGCAAGTGGGGCTGGGGCTTCGACAAGTATGTGGCGGAGGCCAACAAGGGCAAGGGCCTGAAATTCGCCAAGTGGCTGAAGCCCTATTTCCAGTTCATTCTGCCGGCGCTGATCGTTGTGATCTTCCTGCAGGGCCTGCTGTAAAGCGGAACAGTGTTACAGCAATAGAGGGGGAAATTTTCCCTGTACGGGACATTTTCCCATCAGCCTGCCCAGGGAAAAGACCGGAAATGCAAGAAATATAAGAACATAGGAGGCGTGTCAACAGACACGCCTCCTATCAGCGTGTCGAAAAAGTCTTTTCTCCCCGCTGAGCAAGTTTTCA
>ERZ772816.2116-NODE-2116-length-14306-cov-3.240755_pt1 | contig 14306 bp, 8 predicted proteins | sample MGYA00511359_ERZ772816 | MGnify/ENA primary metagenome ERZ772816 (study PRJEB29015, sample SAMEA2737710) | human gut metagenome | biome: human gut; feature: human-associated habitat; material: faeces | place: China | collected 2012 ...
AAAATATTTCTACAAGACGCACTGAGTAATCGGTGCGTTTTTTATTTAAGGAGGAAAACAGAATGGCAAAAAACAAATTCAAAAGAGCCGTGTCTTTTGTGATGGCTGCGGTTCTCAGCTTGACTACCTTTATGGGGTTAGGCACAACCACTGCTTTTGCCGCTTCCGGAAAAAAGTCCAATGTGTATATTATGGAACTACCGAGAAGCGGTGACGCAAATAATAACGGCAAATGGGGACACGGAGAACTCAAGTTTATGAACGGTTGGTATTCCCACGCAATCGGGAATGACTCACTCCGTGCAATGGGTTCGTATTCCAGCAATATTGTATATTGCATTGAACCCGGAACAGGTCAGCACACGGGAGATACTCTTACTGAAAAGAATGAGGACTACTTCAACAGCCTCGGCTCTAACGGCACTATCTCCGGCGATGATATTCGACTTCAAATCGGTCGTATTTTGCAGTACGGATACTGCGGTCCAATCAATACGAGTTGGAAATCGCAGAACAGCGGCGATGCAGATAAAATGGCTCACGCAATCGCAACACAGCTTTTGATTTGGGAATCCATTGTGGGTGAGCGTGATGAAAATTTTAAACATAAGTCACCCGGAAAGTATGACGCTATTATCGACCATATTCAAAAAGGTCACCCGCTTTACAGCCGTATTATGGCTCATTACAGCAGTATTGCTGAAAGCGTTCAGAAGCATACGAAAGTACCCAGCTTCTGCACTAAGTCAACAGGCTCTGCAAAGGTAAACGAACTTAAATGGGATGGTAGCAAGTATGTTACTACCCTTACCGACTCTAACGGAGTGTTGGAAAATTACAATTTTTCCGCAAATATAGACGGGGTTAAGTTCTCTACAAGCGGAAACAAGTTGACTATCTCAATGGACAAAGCACCCAGCAAAGAATTTACCATTACTGCAAGTAAGGCAAATGGCAGTCGTAAAGGTTTGGTTGTTTGGACAGATGGTAAATATTCTCCCGGCAATGGTATTCAGGATGTAGTGTCATATACACAGAAAGTCAGTGACCCGGTAAAAGGCTTTGTTAAGATGAAAGTCAGCTACGGTTCTTGCCAAATCGTAAAAACAAGTGAGGACGGAAAGGTTGACGGCATTAGCTTTACTATCAGCGGTAACGGTATAAATAAAACCGTTAAGACTGCAAATGGCGGTAAAATTCAGATTGATAACCTTATGCCCGGCGTTTACACCGTAACGGAACAGACCATTGATAAATATGTTCCGCAGGAGGTTCACAGAGTAACTGTTGTTGCCGGTCAGGTGGCAAAGGTTAATTTCAACAATGTTCTCAAAAGAGGAACGCTCAAAGTGATTAAGTCCTCTGAGGATAACTTGGTTGAAGGTGTTACTTTTCACCTTTACGGCACTTCTCTTTCGGGAATTGCAGTCGATGAATATGCCGTTATCGATAACAAGGGTGTTGCTACTTTCAAAGATGTGCTTATCAGCGGTTCAGAACCGTACACAATCGAAGAAGTGGATACAGCTATCCGATATGTAGTTCCTGCAAATCAGACAGCACCGATTAACTGGAAAGAAGTAACTTCCCGTAACTTTACAAATATTCTTAAAAAGTTCAGCGTTACCGTAACTAAGAGCGACCGAGAAGAAGGCACTCCACAGGGCGATGCGAAACTTTCGGGTGCAGTCTACGGTATCTACAAAGGCGAAACTCTTGTAGATAAGTATGTTACCGATAAAGACGGTCAGTTTACCACTAAGGAATATGTTTGCGACAGCGATTGGACTATCAGAGAAATCACTCCGTCCGAGGGATATTTGCTTGATACCACAATTCATAAAGTAGGTGCAGAGCCGAAACTCTTTACGATTGAACACAATCTTGTGGCGAATGATGTAACCGAGCAGGTTATGAAAGGAAATATCGCCATCATTAAGCATACCAATAACGGAGATACACAAATCGAAACTCCCGAAAGCGGAGCAACATTTGAGATTTATCTTAAATCATCCGGAAATTATGAAGCTGCGGAAGATGATGAAAGAGATATTATAGTCTGTAATGAAAACGGTTTTGGGCAGACAAAAGATATGCCTTACGGTATTTACACCGTACACCAGACTTCAGGCTGGGAAGGTCGAGAGCTTATGAGTGACTTTGATGTGTTCATTTCTCAAAACGGACAGACTTATCGTTATCTTATCAACAATGCTAACTTTGAAAGCTATGTTAAGGTTGTAAAGGTGGACGCAGAAAGCGGAAAGAACATTCCTTACGCAGGTGCAGGATTTAAGATTTATGACCCTGAGGGTAATCAAATCTCTATGAGCTTTACTTACCCGACGCCTACAACTATTGATACTTTCTACACGGACGCAAACGGCGCTCTTGTAACTCCGCAGAAGCTTGAATATGGCAAGGGCTACTCTCTTGTAGAAGTTCAGGCTCCTTACGGATATGTTCTTGACAGTACACCTGTATATTTTGATGTAACACAGGACAATTCAAGTGATGAAGGCGGTGTAACCGTGATTAAGGTAGATAAGCCGAATATGGCACAGAAAGGAACAATCAACATTACAAAGACCGGTGAAGTGTTCTTTGGGGTTAATGTTTTCGGAGAGGAAGGCAAAGATGTTATTTACCAGCCGGAATACAAAGTAAGCGGTCTTACAGGAGCTATCTATGAAGTTACCGCTGCCGAGGATATTATCACACCGGACGGCACGCTTCGTTATCACAAGGGTGATGTGGTTGATACCGTAACAACCGATAATGACGGATTTGCAAAGAGCAAGGAACTTTATCTCGGCAAGTACACGGTTACGGAAATCAAAGCACCGGAAGGTATGGTTATCAACAAAGAGCCGCATAGTGTAGAACTTACTTATGCAGGACAGGATGTAGCTGTAACAGATACTTCCACAAGCTTTGTAAACGAAAGACAGAAAGTAACGGTTAGTCTTGAAAAGGCTATTGAAAAGAACGACACCTTTGGCATCGGTAATAAGGACGAAATGAAGAATATCAGTTTTGGGCTTTATGCCGCAGAAGATATTGTATCTGCAAGCGGTACTGTTATCCCGACAGACGGTTTAATTGAAATTATTACTCTTTCGGAAAACGGTAAGGCAACAATCAATACAGACCTTCCGTTTGGCAGCTACTATGTCAAGGAGCTCACTACCGACAAACACTATGTTCTCTCCGATACCAAGTACCCGTTTACCTTCAGTTATTCTGGACAGGAAATTGCCGTTGTGGAAATTAGCGTAAATGATGGCAAGCCGATTGAAAACAAATTAATTTACGGTTCTGTTCAGGGCAAAAAGATTGATGAAAACGGTGAGGCTCTTGGCGGTGCTGTAATCGGTCTTTTCAAAACAGGTGAAACCGAATTTACAAAAGAAAATGCACTTATGATTACTACCTCTAAAAAAGACGGTAGTTTTTCTTTTGCCAAAGTTCCGTATGGCAACTGGATTGTAAGAGAGATTGAGCAGCCGGAGGGCTTTGTTCTTGATGATACTTCTTATGAAGTGACCATCTCGGAAAACGAACAGGTTATCGAAGTTCAAATTGTCAATGAGTATGTTCACGGCAATATTAAACTCACAAAAGTTGACGCCGATTATCCGGATAACAAACTTTCGGGTGCGGTATTTGAAGTGTATAAAGATAAAAACGACAATGGCATACTTGACAAGGAAGATGAGCTTGTAGGTACGCTCACAGAAACATCGACCGGTATTTATGAGATGAAAGAACTTCTCTATGGCAAGTATCTTGTGAAAGAAACCAAAGCACCTGAGGGTTTTGAACTTGATACCGGTGTGTATTCGGTATTTATCAACGAGGACGAAAAGACATACGATGTTGAAAACAAAGCCGGTGTCGGCTTTATCAATCAGGCAATGAAAGGCAATCTTAAAATCGTTAAGACTTCTTCCGACGGAAAAGTTGAAGGTTTCACATTCAGAGTGACCGGAGCAAACGGTTATGACCGCAGTTTCACAACAGATAAGAACGGCGAAATCTATATCGAGGGACTTCGTATCGGAGAATACACGGTGTCAGAAGTTAATGACAATGTTTCTGCCGGATATGTAATGCCTGCCGATAAAAAGGCTGCCGTTAAGGTTGGCTCGACTACGGTGGTTGAAATGCACAATGTCCTGAGAGATACACCTAAGACCGGAGATAATTCAAAGGTAGGTTTTTGGACTGCACTTGCAGGACTTTCGGCTATCGGTATCGGAGCAACGGCTTTTGTTGCACACAGAAAAATAAAAAAGGAGGACGATGAATAATGGACGCTAAAACCATTGTTGCAGTAGTATTGGTCGCCTTTATTGTAGCCGGCTTTATCTTCTTGCAAATTAAAAACAGAAAGAAATAAGAAATGATTTTGGGCGGAGCTTAAAACTTCGCCCATTCTTTTTTATGGAGGTGCTTATGAATAATAAAGACACAGTTGAAAGCAAGGTGCTTTCAATTTTAAGAGAATGCCCCGAAACAAGGTATGACGATATGCAGCTTATCCTCTGCTATTACAACCGTTACAGCTATTTGAATGTTGGGGATTTGCCTCTTGAAGATATAGTCAACAACTACAAGGGCTACGGTTTGCCCTGCTTTGAGTCTATTCGCAGAGCAAGGCAGAGAGTTCAATCCTTATTCCCCGAACTGTCGAGACATTGTAAAGATGACAAAAGCGATATTCACATTGTAATTGAAATCGCCTAAAGGAGGAACAACGATGAAAGATAAATTTACTTACCAACAGAAAACAAAGCTTTTAACAAAGCTGTTTGACGCAGGCTGTAACACCGAAAAACAGTTGCAACAGCTTGATATGGAAAGCATTTTGAAAATACCCGGTATCACTATTCCGGATATGAGTTTGATTATCGAACTTCAAAAGCAGACCAAAGCAAATAAGCTGTTTTCCTTTTTAGGAGGTGTCAGTGATGAGCAATCAGGAACATAGTATCCGTTTTATTGACAGCACGTATAACGAGAAGTTCCGTATATCTGACGGAGACAGAATTTTAATTCATACAAGAGACGGCGGAACAATGGAGCGAGAGTGCAGATATATTGATGATTATCATACTAAAATCGGCTTGAATATTTATCATATCTGCGAATTTGCAGAGCTTTGCGAGAAGAACGGACATACTGTTGAACCGGCGGAAAAAGAAAAAGTTAAACAGGCAAAAAGCAAAGATAAAACAAGATAAGGAGGTGCGAGTAAATGGCAATAAAATATAAACTCATATCAGAGTTGTATGACAGAACTTGCAATACGGTTGTTGCCAATCCGCAAAGCTGGCAGAAGTATTTGGACTCTGCTTGCAGAAACTACAAACTGCGATTTGACGAGCAGTTGCTTATTTTTGCACAGCGACCCGATGCAACGGCTGTTCTTGAAATTGAGCGTTGGAATACTTCTTTCGGTCGTTGGGTAAATAAAGGAGCGAAAGGTATTGCGGTATTTGAGGACGCTAACAGAAGCCGTCAAAGGCTTATTCACTATTTTGACATATCGGATACCCACGAAAGCAGATATTCCCGTCCGGTCCCTATTTGGAAAATGAAAGACGGATACACCGACAGCGTTATTGAAACACTTGAAAGTTCCTTCGGTGAGCTTGAAAGAAAAAACAGTTTAGGCAATGCAATAATGAGTGCCGCACAAAATGCAGTCGAGGATAACCTGCCTGACTATCTTAGCGACCTTGTTGACGGCGTTGAGAACAGCTTTCTTGAGGAACTTAACGAGGATATGATTTCAAATATATACAAAAAGGTTGTTACAAACAGCGTTGCATATATGATGATGGTAAGACTCGGCATTGATACGGAAGAATACTTTGAGGTTGACGACTTCCGTGATGTTACAAACTTTAATACACAGGAAACGCTTAATGCTCTCGGCATAGCTACAAGTGACATAGCTGAAATGGGGCTTTCTGAAATATCTAAAACCGTTATGGCTTTGGATAAAGAAAATCGCACATTTGATAGAAGGAATGGCTTTGAGTACAATAAAGACGAAAACAAAAACGAAAGGAGTTTTGACGATGAAAGAAATCACATACACGAAGCAGGGAGATTACTTGATTCCCGACTTGACATTACCGGAACAGCCGGAGGTGACTCTCGGCAGATGGTCGCAGATGAGGAGAACTTATCTGAAGCAACATCACAAAATTCTATATTACAATCTTCTGACGAAGGGATTTCTGACACAGCACTTGGCGGAAGTTCAGGAGAGAGCGACCGACTTGGAGGAGAGCTTAGTCAAGCAGATGGCAGCGAAAGCAGGTCTGACCGAACAGATGAAAGCGGAAGATATGATGAAGTGGGTAGGATTGATGAACAACATCCGCAACTCCGCACAGGAAATCGTGAAGAAACAGATAATCTTCGCTTAGAATATTATGACCGCCGACACGAGGACAAAAGCCTACCGTTTTTCGGCAAGGATGATACAATCCGAGAGATACTCGGTACTACGCCGCATTTGAAGGCTTCAAAAGAAGAAATCAAAGACTTCTTTGAACTGAATACAGATAGTGAGAGCCGTACCGAATATATCAAGAGTATTTTCAATAATGACTATACTGAACTCACATTAAAGGACGGCAGAACGGTGGGCTATAAGACATTTCAAAATGTTCTCCATTTATGGGAAGGCAGTTATAACAACAGAACGGCTCAAAGTTTTTATGATTGGGGCGTAATTGCACAGTATTTTGAGGCAATGAGGCTTTTAGGAGAATTGTCCGATGAGATAAAGCCGTTACCGTCAACAGACAGTCAGTTATCTTTAATAGAAAGCAGTCAGGCAGAGGAAAAGAAAACCTCTGCCTTTACTTTTTCTCAGGAAATTATTGACGCAGTTCTAACCCGTGGAAGCGGAGTATCGGAAGGCAAAATGCGAATTTATGAGCAGTTTAACAAGAGCCTTTCCGCAAAGGAAAATGTTGATTTCTTGAAATATGAATATGGCTGGGGTGGTTCGTACCCAGTTATTATCGGTGCCGGAATTGATGAAAATCACGACGGCAAAGGCATTACACTTTCAAAAGGGTTTAGCGAAAATAGACCCAGTGTTACTCTTTCTTGGTCACAAGTGGAAAAGCGTATCGGTGAACTTATCCGAGCCGACAGATACTTAAATCCAAAAGAGAAAGAACAGTATCCACAATGGCTTGAAAAAGAGGAAACAAGACGAGCTGAAATTGAAGAACAGAAAAGAAACCGTGAAATTCTCTCTACTGCTCCACCCGGTGAGGCAGAACAACCTGACAACGACGATATAATTGGCAAGGAAGTTATTATTGATGACCGTCGATTTCTTATCGAGAAGGTCGGAAAAATCAGCGGTGATGTTTCTATGCGTGATGTTACTTTTGAAGATACCGTCGGCTTCCCAATTAACCGTGTAGAAAAGATTGATTATGTCCGCAGTCTGCTTGCAGAGCAAAGCGACAAGGAGAATGAACTTAATACACAGTATGAATATCATCTTGGAGACACGGTATATATCGGTGCTTCGGAGTATGAAATCTTATCCTTTAACGATGAAAGAGTAATGCTCTACGATACGGAAATGCCATTGTTTAACAAGGAGTTTACAAGGGAAGAATTTGACCGAAAAGTGCGTGAAAATCCGCTTAATGACCATTTGAGGGTAACTTCATTACCAGCCGAGGAAAAAGCTGTTGCAAAGGAAAATATAAGCGAAAACGGCACCGAAACCGAACAGAATTTTGCACCGAATACAAGCTATAATGACGCTTTCTTTCTTGATGACGAAAGTCAGACCGTTACTTGGATGTACTATAACCCGGACAGTAATTCCGGCGGACAGTATGTAACCAACACACTTTCCTATGACGATGTGATTGAAGCTGCAAGGCAATACGAAGGTGCCGGTGATTTCTTTGACTATCTTGGCGGTATCGCAAAGCAGGAGCTTGCAGATGTGGGAACGGAATGGTTTGCACAAGCCGAGGAGCAATTCAAGCAAACACCCGATTTTACCGATTGCACCAAGGCAACAATGGAGTCTGTAACCAAGCGTGCAAAGAACTTTGAAATGGTTAAGACAAATATCGGTAATGTTCCGATTGAGGATTACAGAGAAATTGTTGCCTCACAAAATGGCTTCGACAGCTATGAGGAAATGTATAACGAAGGCATCCGTATCGGCAACGGTTATGATAAAGAGCCTGAACCGATTGTGCCGGCTTGGGAGCAAAAGAAAAAGTCAAAAGCACATAGCTTTGACTTGCACCCGGATATTCCGATGGCGGAGCGACACAACTTCGATTTAGCAAACAATCCGGTTGAGCAAGTAGGCAAAAAAGAGCGTTTTCGCCGCAACATTATGGCGATACAGCTTCTTAAAAAATGTCAGGAAGAAAACCGCTTTGCCACACCGGAAGAACAGATAATTCTTTCTAAATATGTTGGATGGGGTGGCATTCCCGAAGCATTTGATGAGAGAAACTCAGCGTGGTCTACTGAATATTTGGAGCTTTCCTCTGTATTGACGCCCGATGAATACGCAACGGCAAGAGAAAGTACCTTGACTGCCTTTTACACTCCACCTGAAGTAATCACAGCTATATATAAGGCTATGGAGCAGATGGGCTTTAAGGAAGGCAACTTGTTAGAGCCGTCTTGCGGTATCGGCAACTTTATCGGTATGCTACCAAAATCAATGGAAAATGCAAAGGTGTACGGCGTCGAGCTTGATACTGTTTCGGCAGGAATAGCACAGCAACTCTATCAGAAGTCCTCTATTGCGGCACAAGGTTTTGAAGAAGTTAATGTGCCGGACAGTTTCTTTGACGGCGTAATCGGTAATGTGCCTTTTGGAGATTTCAAAGTTTCCGACAAGCGATATGACAAGTACAACTTTCTTATTCACGATTACTTTTTTGCCAAGTCCCTTGATAAATTACGCCCCGGCGGTGTAATGGCACTTGTTACAAGTAAAGGTACAATGGATAAGGAAAATCCCTCTGTCCGTAAGTATATTGCTCAGAGGGCGGAGCTTCTCGGAGCAATCAGACTTCCGAATGATACCTTCAAAGGCAATGCCGGAACAGAGGTTGTTTCTGATATTCTTTTCTTGCAAAAGCGAGATAGACTAATTGATATTGAGCCTGATTGGGTTTACCTTGACACCGATGAAAATGGAATAAAGATGAACTCATATTTTGTTCAGCACCCTGAAATGATACTGGGCGAGATGAAAATGGTATCGGGTCGTTTCGGACCGGAAGCAACTTGCGAAGCATTTGAAAACGCAGACCTCGGAGAGCTGTTAAATGAAGCTGTTATCAATATTCACGGAGAAATCTCTGAATATGAGGTTGCAGATGAGCTTGATGAAGAAGATAATTCTATCCCGGCAGACCCAACGGCGAGAAACTTTTCTTACACGATATTGGACGATAAAATTTATTTCCGTGAGAACTCCCGTATGTCTCTTGCCATAGTATCTGCAACTGCCGAAAATCGTATCAAGGGTATGGTTGCTATTCGTGACAGCGTTAGAAACCTTATTGAAATACAGAAAGAAGATTATCCCGATGAGGAAATTAAACAGGCACAGGAAAAGCTGAACAATTTGTATGACACATTCACCAAGAAATACGGATTGATAAACAGCAGAGCCAATAGTTCTGCTTTCAGTAATGACAGTTCCTTCCCTTTGCTCTCTGCACTTGAAGTTCTTAACGAGAACGGCGAGCTTGAGCGTAAGGCAGATATGTTCTATAAAAGAACAATCAAGCCACATAAAGCTGTAACAGAAGTTGACACAGCAGACGAAGCACTTGCTGTATCTATGGGCGAAAAAGCCTGTATTGATATGGAATATATGCAGCAGCTTTCCGGTAAAAGTGAGGAAGAACTATTTGACGACTTAAAGGGTGTAATCTTCTTAAATCCGCTTTACGGCTACGGGAATGTAAGCGAGCAGAAGTATTTGATGGCAGATGAGTACCTTTCGGGGAATGTCAGAGAAAAACTTATCACAGCCAAAAAATCTGCCGAGGTGTATCCCGATGATTATAAAATCAATGTGGAAGCTTTGGAGAAAGTCCAGCCGAAAGACTTAACCGCAAGCGAAATTGCGGTAAGGCTCGGAGCTACTTGGCTGCCGCCTGAAATCATACAGCAGTTTATGTTTGAGTTTCTTGATACGCCTCGATACGCACAATGGAATATCAAGGTTCACTTCTCACAGTTCACAGGAGAGTGGAACATTGAGGGCAAGTCTTATGACCGCAGCAATGTAAAAGCGTACAGCACTTACGGTACTTCCCGTATCAACGGTTATAAAATAATTGAGGAAACGCTGAACTTAAAAGATGTCCGTATCTTTGATTATATCGAAGATGAGGAAGGCAAAAAGAAAGCCATTCTAAACAAAAAAGAAACGGCAATCGCACAGGCTAAACAAGAACTTATAAAGCAAGGCTTTCAGGATTGGATTTGGGCTGACCCTGCCCGCCGAGAAAAACTGACGAAGATGTATAACGAAAAGTTCAACAGTATAAGACCCCGTGAGTATGACGGCAGTCACATTGTCTTTAATGGTATGAACCCTGAAATTGAACTGAGAGAACATCAGAAAAATGCGGTGGCTCATATTCTTTATGGCGGTAATACGCTCCTTGCACACGCAGTCGGCGCCGGTAAAACCTTTGAAATGGTGGCTGCTGCAATGGAGTCAAAGCGTTTAGGACTTTGTAACAAGTCCTTATTTGTTGTGCCGAACCACTTAACAGAGCAATGGGCGGCGGAGTTCTTGCAGCTTTACCCGGCAGCTAATATTCTTGTTGCGACAAAGAAAGACTTTGAAACAAAAAACCGCAAGAAGTTCTGCGGTCGAATTGCAACCGGAGATTATGACGCTGTAATTATCGGTCATTCTCAGTTTGAAAAAGTACCGATGTCCATAGAAAGACAAAGGGCAATTTTGGAGCAACAGCTTGAAGAACTGACAGATGGCATTGCAGATTTGAAACGAAACCGTGGAGAGAATTTCTCTATTAAGCAGCTTGAAAAATCGAGGAAAGCCGTAAAGCAAAAACTTGAAAAGCTCAATGACCAAAGCCGAAAAGACGATGTTGTAACCTTTGAGGAACTGGGTGTAGACAGGCTGTTTATTGACGAGAGCCACTACTATAAGAACCTATATTTATACACTAAAATGCGTAATGTAGGCGGCATCGCTCAATCGGAAGCACAGAAATCCTCCGACCTCTTTATGAAGTGTCGTTACCTTGACGAGATTACCGGAGGGCGAGGAACCGTATTTGCAACGGGTACACCTATCTCAAACAGTATGGTGGAACTCTATACGATACAGCGATATTTGCAGTACAACACGCTTGTGAAAAATGGGTTGCAGCACTTTGATGCCTGGGCTTCCACTTTCGGAGAAACCATTACGGCAGTGGAACTTACACCGGAAGGAACAGGATACAGAGCAAAGACAAGGTTCGCAAAATTCTATAACTTGCCGGAACTAATGGCGATGTTCAAGGAGATTGCGGACATTAAAACAGCAGATATGTTGAACCTGCCAGTACCGGAAGCAAAGTACCATAACATTGCAGTAAAGCCGTCGGAAATGCAGAAGGAAATGGTTGCTTCCCTTGCAGAGAGAGCCGAGCAGGTGCGTGGCGGCGGTGTGGATTCAAGCGTAGATAATATGCTGAAAATCACGAATGACGGAAGAAAACTGGCTCTTGACCAGCGTATGCTAAACGATATGCTGCCTGATTTTGAGGGCAGTAAAATCAATGCCTGCGTCGATAACATCTATCGGATATGGGAAGAAAATATCGACAAAAAATCGGCACAGCTTGTGTTCTGCGACCTTTCCACTCCGAAGAATGATGGCACATTTTCCGTCTACAACGACATCAGAAAGAAGCTGATTGAGAGAGGTATTCCTGAAAGTGAAGTGAAGTTCATACACGAAGCCGACACGGATATGAAGAAAAAAGAACTGTTCCAAAAGACCCGCAAGGGAGAAGTCAGAGTGCTTCTCGGCTCTACTCAGAAGATGGGAGCAGGGACGAACGTGCAAGACAAACTTATTGCACTTCACGATGTGGATTGTCCGTGGCGACCTTCAGATTTGGAGCAGCGTTCCGGTAGAATTGTCCGTCAGGGCAATGAAAATCCGCAGGTAGAGATTTATCGCTATGTAACAGAGCAGACCTTTGATGCATACCTCTATCAGCTTGTGGAAGGTAAGCAGAAGTTCGCAAGTCAGATTATGACGAGCAAATCTCCGGTCAGGTCGGCAGAGGACATTGATGAAACCGCACTGTCCTATGCAGAGATAAAAATGCTTGCAACAGGCAATCCGTATATCAAAGAAAAGATGGACTTAGACATTCAGGTGCAGAAGCTGAAGATGTTAAAATCCAATTTCTTATCGGAGAAATACGGACTGGAGGATAAGGTCATCAAGTTCTATCCACAACAGATTGCTTACTTAAAATCCCGTGTAGAGGGACTTACAAAAGATGTTGAAACAGCAAAATCACACCCGAAACCGATAGACGAGCAGCCGCTTGGAATGATGGTATCGGGTGTTTCTTATTCCGAAAAAGCCGAAGCAGGTCAGGCAATCATCAATGCCTGCAAGTCAATGAACAGTCCTGATGCGATACCACTTGGCGAGTACCGTGGCTTTCAAATGGAACTGTATTTTGATACGGTGCAGCGTAATTATGTTGTGAAATTAAAAGGCGAAACGAGCAGAGATGTACCGCTTGGCGATGATTCTCACGGTAATATCGTGAGAATAGATAACGGCATAGAACGCTTTGAGGAAGCACTTGCTGATACGAAAAACAGCCTTGAAAATACGGAGAAGCAGTTTGAAACAGCGAAGCAGGAAATCGAAAAGCCGTTTGCAAAGGAGGAAGAATTGAGGGCAAAAACTGCCCGACTTGATGAGCTGAATATCCTGCTCAATATGGATAAAAAAGAAAATGAGATTGTCGGCGGAGAACCTGATGAGGGCGAAATGATTGAAAAGAAGTCAAGAAATTTTGAAAGATGAGTTTAGAATTGCGGTATGGAAAAATCCCATATCGCAGATAGTATGTTAGGTAAGATGGTACAAAGTTATACTGTCAGAAATAATATTTTCAAAAAAATTAGAAGATGTTAATCTGTCAGTTTGTTTTCTTCACCCCAAACACAAAGCTGATCTAACACTACCATTAGTGACTTGCCACGTTCCGAAAGACAGTATTCCACCTTGGGTGGAATTTGAGGATATTCAGTACGGATAATCAGTTTGTCAGATTCTAGTTCCTTGAGATTGCTACTTAATGTTTTATCGGAAATTGTTTTCAGATAACGCTTCAGCTCATTGAACCTTACAGTTTTAAATTCCATTAAACAATAAAGAATGACCATTTTATGTTTGCCGGAAATCAGGGACAAGGTGTAAGCAAAGCCTGTATCTTCAAAATTGGCATTTTCAATGTAGTTTTGTATCATTATACTTTCTCCTTGGATAGTACCTATCATTTTTACCAGTACTTGAAATTCTGAATTGATTGGATATAATTATAAGCAGGATAAATAATTCTGTCAATCTAATTTTAAGGAGAGATTATTATGAGAACAAAGTTGAAAATTACGGAAGGAATTTTTCCTATGCCAGTGTTGATGGTGGCAACTTATAATGAGGACAACAGTGTGAATGTAATGAATGCTGCTTGGGGGACAATGCAAGCAAGGGACATAGTTGCATTGAATCTTACCGAAACACATAAAACCGTGCAAAATATTAAGGCACGAGGTGCATTTACTGTTAGTATCGCAGATGTAGAACACTTGGTAGAAGCAGATTATTTTGGCGTAGAGTCTGGTAATCGTGTAACAGATAAATTTACACGTAGCGGATTGACTGCAAGTAAGGCTGAAGTCGTAGATGCTCCTATTATCAATGAGTTTCCAATTTGTTTAGAATGTAAATTTATTGAGTATCAAGATAATGAATACGGTTGTGGCGTTATTGGAAAGGTAGTGAATGTAACTGCCGATGAGAGCGTTATGGTAGACGGTAAAATTGATATTTCCAAGGTAAATGCCATTGCATTTGACCCTTATACTCATGGTTACTACAAGGTTACAGAGCGTGTGGGTGAAGCTTTCAAAGATGGGTTAAAACTGAAAAAGTAAAGCTACAGGAAAGAAAAATTGATTAAGAGAAGATTCTTTCATAAAACATAGACACA
>ERZ772816.2126-NODE-2126-length-14218-cov-9.421803_pt1 | contig 14218 bp, 10 predicted proteins | sample MGYA00511359_ERZ772816 | MGnify/ENA primary metagenome ERZ772816 (study PRJEB29015, sample SAMEA2737710) | human gut metagenome | biome: human gut; feature: human-associated habitat; material: faeces | place: China | collected 2012 ...
GCTGGGAGCCGCACTGAACAGCTTTTCGACCGATTGTTCACGCGCTCGGACGTTACTTATTACAAGTCTTTGGAGGATTAAATCATGGGTATGGAAATGCTGGGCATGGGCCTTTTAATGGTCGGATCTGCGGCCTTGTCTTCTCACACACAGAGCCGAGCCGCACGCCGAACGGCATCAGCTCAGAAGGACGCGACCGAAGAGGCCAAACGCAACGCTGAGAAACAAGCTGAACAACAGCGTGAGCAAATGCGTATGCAGAACCAGAAGACTGCTGATCTATCCAAGATCCTCGGCGACAACACCAACGACCTGTTATCAGGCGGTCAAACAATGCTGACTGGCGCCGGCGGTGTGGATCAAAACGACATGACGCTGGGCAAAAAATCTGCATTAGGGTGATGACATGAAAGAAGTTCGGCAGGAAGTTTTGAACCGATGGATAAGCCTTATTAAAGAGCGCGATCCTTATCTCCACCAATGGATAGAAATTTCTAAATTCCTGCGGCCTGCTAACGGTAAGTTCCTCAATCCGACAACGCAGAATGAAGCAAAGACCCGCTGGAATAACATCTATGACAACACCGCGCTCAGGGCCTCGGATATTTTGGCCAAGGGCCTAATGAGCGGCATGACCGATCCTTCTCAGCAGTGGTTTTATCTGACTACGGGAAGCCCGGATTTAGATGAATCTGTCCAGGTAAGGCGCTGGCTCTCGGATGTCTCGCAGATCCTTTACATGACATACGCCAAGACCAATCTCTATCAGGCTCTGCATCATGCGTGGCTTGAGGCTGGCTTATTTGGAATTCTGGCCATCATCATTGAAGAGGATGAGGAGAAAGGGTTTAACTGTATTCCCCTGACTGCTGGCGAATACTGCATATCGTGCGACAGCAAGGGAACTCCGGATACTATCTACCGCGAGTTTTCGTTATCGCTGAGGCAGATCGTGCAGAAGTTTGGTGAAGACGCGTTGCCATATTCTCTCTACCAAACGTACAAGGGCGGCCAGAAGGACAAGCTCTATACGATCATTCATGCAATCGAGCCGAGAGAAAAACGCAATCTCCGCTCAAAGTCCAATAAGGACATGCCGTGGCGATCCGTCTATCTGCTGAAGGATGCAGGAGACGATCAGAAGCCGATTCTCCGAGAATCGGGATACCGAATGTTTCCTGCCGTGGTCGGACGCTGGGGAGCGATCAGCACGGAAACCTACAGTTGTGAATCTCCTGGCATGGTCGTTCTGGGAGATGTCAAACAGCTCCAGCATGAGCAGAAACAAAAAGGGAACGCCATTGATTACATGGTGAATCCGCCTATCGGTCTGCCGTCCGAAGCCAAGGATTCAGACATAGATATGGATCCGGGCGGTCAATCCTTTATCAACGGAGCCACTGGCAGGAAGCCCGCTGAACAGTTATGGAATGTAGCCATTAACCTCAATGACCTGAGGCAGGACACTCTGGAAGTACAAAACAGAATCCGAGCCGGATTCAATGTGGACATGTTCCTCATGCTCAGCAATCAGTCTGCACTCAATCAGATGACCGCCACTGCTGTGGCAGAACTGCATGAAGAGAAGCTGCTGATGCTCGGGCCCGTTCTCTCCAGATTCAATAATGAGGTTTTGCGACCGCTCATTGATCGTACTTTCGACATCCTGAATGAAGAAGGATTGATCCCGCCTGCTCCGGAAGAGATTCAGGGTACGGATTTAAATGTCGAGTACACCTCAATTTTGAGCCGTAGCCAGAAGGAGGTACAGTCACGCACCGACCAACAGGCCATTCAGGAGGCGCTCCAAATTGCTCAGTATCAGCCCGACTTCCTCGACAACTTCGATCTGGACAAGTACGCCCAGATTGTTTCCGACAAGCGCGGTGTTTCGCCTGAAATCCTCCGTTCTTCTGACGAGGTGGCCGCAATCCGCCAGCAGAGAGCACAGCAGCAACAGCAGGCTCAGCAGCAACAGCAAATGGCTCAGAGCGCTGACATGCTATCCAAGCTCGGAAAAGTGCCAGCGGGCCCGGAAACACTGGCTGGCCAAGCTGTCCAGGGCATGCAAGACATGGCGGCCGAGGGAATGCAATAGGGTGTGCGCATCAAAAAATCACAAGGATTGACAATGAGCAAAGTTACAAGAGACCCGTTTGATAACTTCCAGCGAGAAAAGGACGAAGAAAAGAATCTCGAGGCATTCCGAAAGGAAGCTGACTTCCAAGAGGCTCTGATCAATGTCCTGAACACAAGAGACGGAATGACAGTGCTGAAACGAATTTTTGATGACAGCGGTTTCTTCTCCTCGGCATTCGATACGAATGCTTTGAACATGGCTCGCAAGGAAGGGAAACGGGAATTTGCACAACAGGTTTTTAACAACGTTCTCAAGTACGCCCCTGAAAAGATCGGCGAATTGAGACCTAAGGAAACGAAATGAGCGAAGGTACAGCAGCCGAAAATCAGACAAGCGAGGCTACAACCAACGGCACGCCTAATCCTGATTCTCAGGGTCAGCAGGGAGAATCCACGCTGATTGATGAAATCTCCAAGGCAACTCCTCAAGAGGGACAGCAGTCTCAAGAGGAAGGAAAGACCGAAGAGAACGAAGGAGAGAAGAAGGAAGAAAAGGCGGACGAGACTGGCGGAGCTCCGGAGAAGTACGAGGACTTCAAAGCGCCTGAAGGCACGACTTTAGACGCAGAAGTCATCAAGACTTTTTCAGAAGTCGCTAAGTCTCTGAATCTGCCTCAAGCCAAGGCCCAGGAAGTCATTGACAAGCTGGCGCCGAAATTGGCAGAGCGACAGATTGAAGTGCTGAAACAGACCAATGCAACATGGAAAGACAAGTCACTCCATGACGCAGTGATCGGCGGCGACAACTGGAAGAACACGATTTTTTCAGCTCAGCGAGCCCTGAGAGAGTTTCAGACACCCGAAGGAGAGTTCACTGATCCGGACGTTTACGAACTGGCGACCTTTGCCGGTAATCATCCGGGCCTGATCAAAATCCTCAAACATTTTGGCGACAGCATGCGAGAGGACAAGACAGTTAGAGGCACTTCTAACAGAACTCTCACTCCAGACGATATTTACGGTAAATAAAGGAGTTAAAAATGGCAGACGCATTCACTGGAATGACCCCTGTTACGCTTGCTGAATGGCAGGCTCTCGTACCCGAAGGCAACACTCAGATCAACATGATGATTCAGACCATTCGGGATTATCAGCCGTTCTTCGATCGTGCCACTATGGTGCGTGGTAATGACGGCCAGGGCAAGAAGGGCCTTATCGGAGAAAAGTATCCTGAAGGTCAGCTTGTCGGAATCAACGAAGGCTGGAGCGCCTCTAATGCCGCAGGCCGTGCCGTTCGTTATCCGTCCTGCGTGGCTCGTGACCGCTCGGTTATCGCCAAGCTCATGCTTGAAAAAATGCCGGATAAAGAACGCAACGCATACCGCATGCGAACCGATCAGATGTTCATCCGCGGCTTAACCCGAGGCATGGTTAAACGAGTATTCCAGGGCAACCCTGCAACAGACCCGCGTGATTGCATGGGTTTGGCAAATATCGTTCTTCCTGATCGTGATAATGGTGTTTGGAAGGATTCCATCATTGACGGTGGCGGCACTGGTACAAATCTGACATCCATTTATTTCGTCAATTGGGATCCGGAGGAGATGACGTGTTTCTTCCCGCAGTATGGCGGAGCCGCCGGCGTATCCATGGAAGCGATCAAGGAGCCTGTCTATGTTCCTGACAAAAACGGCAAAATGTATCCCGCATACGTCACTGAATTCGGATATGACCTCGGCGTTTTCGCTGGCAATCCTGAAAAGATTGTGCGTATTGCTAACGTTGATCCGACCAAATTCACGACTGACAAGGGCGCAACAGACCTGCTCAAGAAGTTTATTGAGGCACGTCACCGCTTGAAGACCTCCGACTTCTCCAATGTCGGTATTTACTGTACTGATCAGGTGGGCTTGATCTATGACCTCCAGTTGCTTGAAAAGACCAAATACACACTTGAGTACAAGACTTTTGGTCAGCGTGAATCAATGCTCTCCTTTGGCGGTATCCCGATCTATCAGTACGGCACCGACGTTTTGCCGTCCACTGAGTCCAAGATCACAGTTTCTTAATCAAGGGGATAAAAATGATCATTGACCAAAAGATGATGTTTTGTGAAAAGGCAGAGGCCAAAACCGCGATCACGTCTAATGTGCTCGATTTTGTTTCGGATCAGACCTCTCCTTACTTGAACGCTCATGGAATGGTGCTCTGCATTTTGACGCCGACAGCAATTGCTGGTACGTCCATCACATTCAAGCTGCAGGAATCCGCGGACAAGTCTACCTACACGGATGTCATGACCACGAAAGCGCTAACGGCCACAGACCTGAAACAGCCCTTGCTTATTGCTCTGCCGCCGATTCATAAGCGTTATCTGAAGTTGGTTTCCACGCCGACATCAGTTACCGCCGGAACTATCACCGCCTTTATTGGCAATGACGTTCAGCTGGGTTCCCCGCTCCGCACGCAGGGAGTTGAATTCCCCGCCGAAACAGCGGCCAGAGGAAGTTAGTTAATTCTCTAGTTGCACGAGGAGGAGGGAGGCTTAAAAACCTCCCTTTTTTAATATGAATGAAGTGTCAATTTGCAATGCCGCTCTGAGCTACTTAGGGCAAAAGGGTACGATCACACGGATCAAACCACCTGAAGGGAATCCGAACGCCGAGGCTTGTGCTGAATACTATCCTCAGGCGCTCCGTTACTTACTGGAGGCTCACAACTGGGCTTTTGCGATCAGGCGCGTGAGACTGCCTGAATACAAAAAATATGACGCCGACTTGTATCAGTGGGCGCACGGCTACCAAGTTCCCTCAGATTATTTGCGCACAGTTAAGGTCTATGAGAAAAGCTCACAGGTGGACGAGGCCGGAATTGATTTTGAAATCGAAACGCTTTCGGAAACAGGCTCATACATTCTCCTAACCGATTCTTCCTCTCCCATGCTTCGATACGTGGCCAGCGTCCAGAACGTGTCAATCATGCCGCAGTATTTCATTCAGGCCCTTGTTCTCCAGCTTGCTAGTTATCTGGCAGGTCCACTGATGAAAACTTCTATGGCGCAGCAGATGATCCAAATGGCCGCTCAAGCACTGGAGACTGCGAAGTTTCAGGATTCTCGAAACTCTATCAGGGTCAAGCACGAATATTTGGCGCCCCACCTGGCTGCACGGAGTATTTAAATGTCATTGAAAATCTATAAGCAGAGTATCGGAGGAGGTGAGATTTCTCCTTCGATGTACTCCAGGATCACGGATCCTTCATATTCTGCAGGGCTGGCCAAGTGCCGCAATATGATTGTTGAACCTCAAGGCCCTGTAGTGAGGAGGCCCGGTTTCTCAATGGTGCGGGAAACGAAGTATCCCGACAGGAAATGCCGCCTGATCCCGTTCACGTTCTCAGCAACCCAAACGATGATCTTAGAGTTTGGGCATCATTACGTCCGATTTCATACCAACGGCTCAACACTGATGAACGGCAATGTCCCGTATGAAGTTGCCACGGATTATGACGAATCCGAACTCTTTGATATTGACTATGCTCAGTCGGTGGACATCATCACGTTGGTGCACTGCTCCCATCCGCCACGGGAATTGAGGCGTTATGGCGCGCTGGACTGGCGACTTGTGGACATCACTTTCAATACGTCCCTTACACCTCCCACTGGAGTAACGGCTACACAGCACATTCTGGGCTCAGCGACATACAAAGACGGGTATGTCCGGAAGTACGTTGTGACCTCGTGCAATGTGGACAACACGGAGGAATCCAAAGCAAGTGCAGCGGCCTCGGTTATTTGTAACCCGTACGGTGATGGCGCTTATAACACCATCACATGGAACACTGTTGCAGGTGCTGATCATTACCGCGTGTACCGTGATAAGGGCGGTATCTATGGCTACATAGGCGAGACCCGCACCAACTCCATTGATGATGACAATATCGCGCCTGACAGCTCGATTACACCGCCTATTTACGACGATGTATTCCTCACCAGTGGAGGTATCAGTGCTGCCACCGTGGTGGCTCAGGGAACGGGCTACACGGGACCGAACGGAGAACTTTTAAGTGTTTCTCTGCTTGAGAGTGAAACTTGGGTGCTGAAAGGTGAAGGTTATGACTATGGCGGAAAATTCAAAGATGCTCCGATGTTAGGCGCCTACTATGACAGCAAATGGAATTTAATGAGCTCAGGCGACAAGTACGGCTATCCCGTGGGCTGGATTCCGTCGAATTTCATGGATTACTTCACCTTCTCCATTACTGTTCACGATGCTGAAGGCTCCGGAGTTGGAGCCGTGGTAAGTCCTGTTAAGGCGAGTATGGCCGACTGGTTCGATATTACGCCGCCTGACTATTACAAACCGAATCCTCGTGTTATCGGTATTAGACCGTTAAAAGGCCTAACGATTATTCAGGCCGGAAGCGGATATAAACGTCCCGTTATTACGATCAGCATTACAGGCTGGCCGACATGGAGTGACGCTTATGACAAGATCACGGGTGTGTTTGAGTTTTATCGCTACTCAGGCTCATTCCAGGCCTCGGCAACGTCCGCAGGATTCATGCAGTCTTCGATTAACGTCACGGACGCAACGGGAAGCGGGGCTGTTCTGGAGCCTGTATTTAGTCAGGGCAAACTTACTAACGTCCTAATCAAGAACGCAGGAGCGGGCTATTCCAACCCGACAGCGACACTTATTTCAAACTATGGCTCAGGCGCTCAAATCTCTCTGACTGTAGCCAACGCTGGAGACTATCCAGGATGTGTGAGCTACTTCGAGCAGAGAAGGTGGTTCGCTGGCAGCCGCATGAGACCGCAATATATTTGGGCCACTAAGACGGGTACAGAAACGGATATGGGCTACTCCCTCCCGTCCCAGAGCACGGACCGAATCAAGGTGAGGGTAGCGAGCCAGGACAGCAACAGAATCCGCCATATCGTGCCACTTTCTCAACTGCTGATGCTGACAGCGAGTGGGGAATGGAGAGTGAGCCCCGTGAACTCTGACGCAATCACGCCTGAATCTATGAGCGTAAGACCGCAGTCTTATGTCGGATCAAGCCAGACAAAACCGGTCCTTATTAACAATACGATGATCTTTGCCTCAGCCCGAGGCGGCCACCTGAGAGAACTCGGTTACAGCTACCAAGCAGGCGGTTACATAACCTCGGATGTGTGCCTCAGGGCCGCGCACCTCTTCGATCATCACGAAGTTGTTGATATTGCATACGCCAAGGCGCCTTATTCCATTTTTTGGTGTGTGAACGACATAGGCAAACTAATCTCCTTTACCTATGTTCCAGAACAGCAGGTGGGCGCATTCGCTCAGCACGAGACCCAGGGAGACTTTGAATCCTGCGCGGTGGTGCCAGAATCCAATGAAGATATTCTTTATGTCGTGACCAAGCGCAAGATCGGAGAGAACACCGTAAGGTTTGTTGAGCGCATGAACGAGTACATCATTGACAAGGATGAAGATTATCTCTTCATGGATTGTGCGGGCACTTACTCAGGCCCGGCCAAGACCGAAATCTCTGGCATTAGCTGGCTGAATGGGATGAAGGTTTCCATCCTGGCCGACGGCTATTGTGTGCCGGATCAAGTAGTGCAGAACGGCAAAATCACGCTAAGAAGAGCGGCCTCCAAGGTGCATGTAGGGTTGCCTTACAACTCAGACATTCAAACGTTACCGCTTGCATTACAGCTCCAGGACTTGTCTTTTGGCAGTAATCACAGGAAGAACATCAGCGGGGTGGCCGTGAGGATGATTGATTCAGCGAGCATCTTGGCTGGCTCGAGTTTCGACGACCTCTATCAGCAGCCGACACGCGGACGGGAAACACCCGGTACACCGCCGAAGAAGAGAAACGGAGAGTTTGAAGTAGATATCGCCGCTTCATGGACGGATGACGGTCAAGTGTGTATTCGTCAGAGCGCCCCGCTCCCGCTGAAAATCTCCAGTATTACCGTGACCTGCGACGTGGTGTAGTGCGCATCACGCTCTTGGAATCCTCCAATATCTATGCTGAGTTGGAGGATTTTTTATGGCCGGATCTAGTTTCTCTTTTGGCACCTTGGGCCTTATTTCTACAGGTGTTTCCACACTGTTTAACGCCTTCGGTGCGAAGAGCATCACGAAGTACAACAATGCTATTGCACAGGCTCAGGCAGACATAGCCAAGATCAACGCGGACACAATGAATCTGCATTATCAGCAGAGATTGTTCGCGGCTGAGGGTGAGTATCAGCGAGAGACAATGCAAGCCGCTCAAATGAAGGCGCGGCAGAAAGTCTCATTAGCCGCTAATGGCGTGGCAATCGGGGTCGGATCAGCTGCGGAACAATTGGCCAGCACGGACATTGTGAAAAAGATCAACCTCAACAGGCTTGAATCTAACGTCAAAACCGAGGCGTGGGGCTACCGTGCAAAAGAGACTGACTACCGTAACCAAGCGCTCATGAGCTTAGCCAATAAGAAGAGCGCCTCCCGAGCATTCACCGATTCCCTGCTTATCGGAGCTGGGAATATGGGCATGGCTTTTGCCTATGGAAAATTGATGAATATGGCCGCTAAAACTGAAACCGCCGAGCCATCTGAACCCGATGATCCAATCAAAGTTGACGCCATATCGGGAGCCGATCCGGGAATCAAGATTGACGCAATCTCAGGCGCACAGCCCAACATGAACAGGATTGACGCCATATCAGGAGCACAACCCAATCTCCTTCTAGGCCAGACAGTCAAAACGACACAGCTCTATCCGACAACTAAAAACATCTTCTCTCTGAACTACAGAGGATAAAAAATGCCAATCGTCCCTAAGTATGAAAACAACGTCCCAGGTGTTGTAGAGAGCGGCCGAGGTTTCGGCGCTCCCGTTGATAACGTCCCACCCTCTTTTGACTATGAAAATGTCATGAATCGAGCGCTTCAGCCGTGGTCACAGATTGCAGATAGCGCTGTCAAAATTGAGGCCTATCACCGTGACACCGTTGTGAAAGCGCGGGCTGATGAACAGCTGGACGCTTACAACAAGGAAGTACAGACAACGCTGTACGACCCTGAGAAAGGATACTTTGCACAGCGCGGCAAGAACGCGGTTACAGGTTGGGATCAGGCGCAGAGCGACCTGCAATCCATTTATGACAAGCACTTGAGCCAGATTGATGATCCAGACGTGAAGGAGGCTTTTAAGTCGAATGCCCTTCAGCGCCTCAACTCTGTAAGACAGAAGACAGTCGTCTATAGAAACGAACAGAACATCCGCTGGCGCGCTCAGACCTCTAAAGACCATGCAGACAATCTGGTAGAAGAGTTTGCCTTAGGCGGTTTTACTCCCGACGGTCAACGCACAATGGCCAGTCTGATGAATGAGATTGAATATCAGGGCCGCATGGAAGGCTGGGACGAGGAAACATTGAAGCGCCAGAAGAACGCTTATCAGTCTTTGGCCTATGCCTCGGCTTATTCCAATATGTCTATGGCAAATCCTGTCGGAGCGCTTAGACACTTCCAAACAGACGGCTTGAAGCAGATGTCAGTCGATGTCGGTAGGAAGACTTATCAGATGTTATTCCACCGCTCGGCTCCTCAGCTTGTTGAACTTTTTGAGAGATGTGGCGGCCCAACTTCTATGGCGCTCACTTCTGGAGCAACCGCAAGAAAGACAGGTGACGCTAATCCCAATGTGTTGCGCCAATCAGCGGCTCAGGCGGGCATAGGAACTCCGCCGAAAGTCTCGGATAAGGTTCTCAACACGTCCGGTTACAAGGGATGCAATCCGTTAAATGTGAAAGTATTCGGCAACAAATGGAAAGGGCTCATAGGCCAGGATGAAAGAGGTCATGCAATCTTTGCACGTCCTGAAGATGGTATTCGCGCTGGCGTGAAGGTCATCCAGACTTATGCCAACAAGTATGGCCTCAATACCATTGAAAGTATTTTGTCTCGGTTTGCCGCGGCAGATTCACTGACAATGGGCTCATACGTTGACAACGTAAGCCACGCCACGGGTTATGGGTCTAACGAGCGATTAAATCTGAAAGATCCCGAAGTCTTAAAGAAAGTTGTTACCGCAATGATGAAGCAGGAGATCGGCGATGTCCCGTACTCCGAGCGAACGATTATTGCAGGTATCCAGGGCGCTCTGGGTAAAGAAGACATTAACGACTTCTCCGACTTCTACAACACGAAACTTACAGACGAAGAGGAAGCACAGTATCAGGCATGGGCTAAGAAGATCGGCCATGAGCGTGATGTTTATGACTATGACCTTAGAGGCGCCTGGAAAGCGGGCGCCGCTCAAGCTGAGAACGGTCACTTTCCTGACACGTTTAAGAAACCGAATCATCACACATTCTCCGTTGAAAGTCAGTATGCCGACGGGAAGAGAAATATTGGCGGCCGCTGGGTAGTTGAGAACGGCCAAAACATCTTTATTGGACCGAACGGTGAGCGCCGCGATGACAACGGCAAACTTTTGAGTGAAGGAACCGCTCAGGCGCCCAGACTGACGGCAGCAGACCTTGCTTTTAATCCGAAGGTGAAGACAGGGATAGCGGTTATTGACGATCTGAACGAACCTGAAAAGCTCTGGATCATGCAGCACGCCAAGCAAAAGATGAACCAGAACCTCAAGCAAGCTCAAATTGATCTGAAGAAGAATGTCGATAACGCATTGTCTCTGGCACTGACACAAGGCGATAGAAGCACTCTGCCTGATGTTGCTGACTTCATTAACGTCTATGGCCAGGATGATGGAGTGCGTATTTATCAGGAAGCGGCCAGACAATCCCAGCTCAATGCAAACATGTATCAAATGCCTGGGATGTCCAATGGAGAGATTTTATCCATCAGCAAATCTTTGACGCCTCAGAAAGACGATCCCGATTACGCGAACAGAATAGAGCAGAAGGCAACATGGGATAAAGCGGCTCAGACAGTCCTTAAAAAGCGAGACAGTGATCCGATGTCTTTTGCAATCAATCATGTCCCGGCCCATGGATTGACGACCATAGAAGACTTTAATCAGCCATTGGCCAAGACGCTAAATGAGGTTTCCAATCGTGTATCCCAATTTCAATCTATCCAGCAAAGTTTCGCTATTGAACCTCAGGCAATGAAGTTGTTCACAAACGAGGAGGCTGCGAGATTAAATGACACGTTGGAAAAGATGAATGCGGATCAGGCCGCTCCGATTGTCTCGGCAATTTCTGGACTTGTCGAGGAACAGGGAGGAGCGGCGGCCTCAAGAACTTTGATTAACCAATTCACCAAAGACGGACGGCCAACAAAACTGAGCTCGGCCCTGGCCCTAGCCACGAGCGCTAATGCAGTCAATAAAGGCTATGTGAAAGAGTACTTGGCAGGGAACGCCTTCTTGACCAATAAAGAGGCTGATCCAGATACGGGCAAGTCAGCAGTTAATGAAGAGATTGGCAAAGAGATTAGAGGCTTGTTTGGCCAGCCTGAAGCAGGCCGCCAGGCCGTTGAATTGATCCGAGGTATTTACGCCAACAGACAAACAATGGACAGCGATAGGAAATCCATTGAAGAAATTGTTGAGGACGTTTACGGAAGAAACGAGGAATTTAACGGAGCTAGGGTCTTCATGCCTCGAAATACGAATGCGTCCATGAGAAGTCTTGTGGCCGTCTTCTCAAGACAAAACGCAAACGACAAAACCAGTGTGCAGTTTAGAGGCGGGAAGACCACTCTTGGAGAACTCACGGAAATCTTGCCGAAGGCCCAGCTTGAATGCGTGGACGATGGGAAGTATCTCATTAGAGACGGTACAGATTATGTCCGTTATTCCGCCAATCAAGCACCTGTCGTTTTGGACTTTGGCAAAGCCATTGACGCCGCCAACAAGGATCTTGACGTGATTCTGGACGCGGCCCTTAAGACCTCGAATTTAGAGAATGACCAAGATTACGATTACGAGTGAGAATCATGTCGAGCCTTTACAGTTTTAACAATATTGGATACGGCACATCCCGATACCAGCTCGGCCTGGACGGAACTCAGATCCCCGAGCAGAAGAAAGAAGCAGGATTTTTTAGCGGTATGGGAGAGGCCGCCTTGGACATTCTCCCAGCCGCAGGAAACTCAACCTTAGCTGCTGGCCTGGATCTTTTGGGCTCGTTCATGCGCAGTGAACCTAACGAAGATGAAAGCGGGTTCACTCTTGAAGACGCGCTCACCAGCGATGACATCATGAAGGCACAGGACCTTAAAGAGCAGGCCGCGCAGAAGTTTGAAACGAAAGCAAAAGAGCGCAGAAGTGTGGTTAGGGAGGACTACACGCCCAAACCCGAAACAACGGGAATGGCGGGTCAAATCCTTTACGGGTTTGGTGTAATGGGTTTGAAGCAACTCGGATATTCAGTTATTTCTGGCCTTAACCCGATTGGCGGCGCAATCCTTACTGGTGTTGATTATGGTGTCAACGAAGCAGGGAATCTCAGAGATAAAGGCGTAAAGCCAGAAGTTGCGACTAAGGCCGGTATCACCTCAGGTGTGATGACAGCTGGAGGATTATTACTGCCTGGCGCGGCTCCTGCTGGAAAGTTCAATCCCTCCCGATTGACATCTGCTGCATGGGGCGCAGGTGCTAATGCTGTAATGGATTCTGGAGAAAAAGGAATCATTAATTACATTCTGCAGAATGCCAATTATTCGGACATTGCCAAAGAATACGATCCTTTTGATGTCGCTGGATTGACTGCCTCAGCGGGTATCGGCGGCATTATGGGCTTGATCCTTTTCAATAAAAACAGAACGATTAAATTTAAGCCCACTAAAAAGGCAGAGGAAAAGAAGGGGCCTATCGAGCTGAATACGGAAACGCTCGAATCTTTGCAGAACCGTGACAGAAGCACCAATGCCTCAGTACGGCAGATGAAGGCCATATCCGCAAACCCGCGCTACTCACTTCTAAGAACTTCTCCTTTATTGGCAGAAGGTGCACCTGTCATCACATACGCTGGAGATATTCCTGCAATTAGGCGTGGTCACACGGACACAGCCGCCTCAGGGGACAAATCCTATGATGTTTATTACGCAGTTGTTGAAGCGGATTCTGTTTTAGTTTCCAACGATGTTACTGGGCACAAGAATCCAGCCTATACAGATCCTAATATTCAAGGGCCTAGAGCTATCGCAGGGAATGGCCGTATTGCCGGATTGCAAGATGCTTACGCTCAGGGGACTGCCGACAAATACAAAGCTGACCTAGCAGCAGACCAAAGAAGAACAGGTATCTATGGCGATGAAATCGCACGCATGGAGAAGCCTATTCTTGTTCGAGTTCTTGATCCTAAAGATGTGACGAAGGACTTAGCGGATAAGACCAACACAAGCGGTGTATCCAGAATGTCCTTGAGGGAGCGTGCGAAGAACGACGCGGAAAGAATCGACCTTGAAAAGCTGGAGTTTGATGAAGACGGCCGCATCACAGATCAGACGGTTGTCAATTTCATCAAAATGCTCCCAGCGGAAGAGCAGGCCGAACTCATTGACAGTAAGTCTGGGAAAGCGAACAAGACGGCAAGAGACAGAGCCGAAGCAGCTATTTTCGCTAAGGCCTACAAGAACGATACGCTCATTAACCTGGTCACAGAGGTGGACAAGCCTGAGGCTCGTTTAGTTTTAAAGGCGCTGATGGAGTTGGCACCGAAGGTGGCGCAGTTGGAAGGCAACAAGCTGGACATCACTCCTTCGCTTATCCGAGCCGCCTCAAAGATTTTGGAAGGCTACAAGAAAGGATTCAAACTCAAGGATATTGCCGCACAGAAAGAGTTTGATGAAGATCCCTATGCTGATGCAATCGTTGAACTTTTCGCAAAAGATTCTCGGACAAATCGGCATGTAGTGGATGTGCTGGGAGAACACCTGGATAGTCCGAGGGAATCTGGCAACGCGGATCAGGGATCTTTTGATCTTCTCGGCAACGGTGAGCTGACCAGGGATGATGCTCTCAAAGATTTACAGAATCGCATTACAAACCGCTACCCAGCACCTAGTGAAGCGGCAGTTGACGCCGCACGCACAAAGCAGGTGGCCGACACTATCAACAAGGATCAGCTCGTTAGCGAAAAAGCTGGCGACATGAACCAATCCATTGAAAACGAATACCG
>ERZ772816.2130-NODE-2130-length-14202-cov-8.687566_pt1 | contig 14202 bp, 10 predicted proteins | sample MGYA00511359_ERZ772816 | MGnify/ENA primary metagenome ERZ772816 (study PRJEB29015, sample SAMEA2737710) | human gut metagenome | biome: human gut; feature: human-associated habitat; material: faeces | place: China | collected 2012 ...
ATGTCTATGTCGGCAAGCTCTATCAAAAGGAAATCGACTTTGTTGCTCAGAGAGGTAGCGAAAAGATTTATATTCAGGTCAGCGACAACATTTCCGGGCAGGAAACATTTGAGAGAGAATGCTCTCCTCTGCTTCAGATTCGAGACGCTTATCCGAAAATGATTATTGCCAGAACCAAACATCCCCAATATAGCTATGAAGGAATCGAAATTCACGATATAGCCGATTGGTTGCTACAAGAATAAGCAAGGTGAAATATCTCCGTCATTCTCTTTTGAAATGATGGAGATATTTTTATTATGACGGAGATTGTAGAACAGAAAATTGTATCAGGTTGCAAAAATCCTTTCCGAACTTTTTACATAGCAGTCATGCACTACGGTGTGTGGCTGCTTATTTTTTTGTGAAAGGAGCAGATGCAAATGAAATTAGTTTTGGCTGAAAAGCCTTCGGTTGCACAGAGCATTGCCAAGGTGCTGGGTGCAAACAAACGTGAGGAGCGGTAAACTTTTGGCTCTATCCCTATCAAGAATATAAATCACGCGAAATGCAGATTATATCTAAGACACGATAGATGCGATAGGAGGAGTGAACAATGGAACAGAAAATGTTTTGTTATCAATGTCAGGAAACGGCCGGATGCAAGGGCTGTACGGTGGTCGGTGTCTGCGGTAAGCAGCCGGATGTGGCGGCAATGCAGGATTTGCTTGTGTGGGTGACGAAGGGTATCTGCGCGGTGACGACACGGCTTCGAGAGGAGGGACGTGCGGTGGCAGATGAGGTCAACCATCTGGTTACCGAAAATCTGTTTACGACGATCACGAATGCCAATTTTGATAAGGCGGCGATTGAAAAAAGAATTGAAAAGACGCTGGAAATGAAGACGGCACTGTGGGAGCAGCTGGAACGTCGGGACAATCTGCCGGAGGCGGCTGGCTGGACAGGTGAGCCGTCTGAATTTATAAAAAAAGCGTCGGAAGCGGGCGTTCTGATCGGGCAGAACGAGGATATTATTTCCCTTCGCAGCTTGATTACGTATGGCTTGAAAGGTTTGTCTGCCTATACCCGGCATGCGAACGTCCTGCTGCAGGAGGACCGGGAGGCGGATGCATTTTTACAGCGGGCGCTTGCGGCGACGCTGGATGACGGTCTGAGTGTGGATGATTTGATTCACCTGACGCTGGAAACCGGCGAATATGGTGTCCGGGGAATGGCGCTTTTGGATCGAGCAAACACCGAGACTTATGGAAATCCGGAGATTACTACGGTTGATATCGGTGTCGGAAGTAATCCGGGCATTCTTGTTTCAGGACATGATCTGCGCGATATGGAAATGCTTCTGGAGCAAACGCAGGGAACCGGCGTCGATGTATATACACACTCAGAGATGCTTCCGGCGCAGTATTATCCGGCATTTAAGAAATATCCGAATTTTAAGGGTAATTACGGCAATGCATGGTGGCGTCAGAGGGAGGAATTTGAGACGTTCAACGGACCGATCCTGATGACGACGAACTGCATCGTGCCGCCGAAGGATAGCTACAAGGATCGTCTCTACACAACCGGTGCGGCGGGATATCCGGGCTGCACGTATATCAACGGTGGAATCGGAGGAAAGAAGGATTTTTCAGTGATCATCCAGCATGCGAAGCGCTGTGAGCCGCCGACCGGGATTGAGCAGGGGCAGATTGTCGGAGGCTTCGCCCATGCACAGGTGCTGGCGCTGGCAGATAAGGTAGTGGATGCGGTCAAATCGGGAAAAATCCGAAAGTTTGTCGTCATGGCGGGGTGTGATGGGCGTGCTAAGAGCCGCATTTACTACACCGATTTTGCAAAGGCGCTGCCGGAGGACACGGTAATTCTGACGGCTGGCTGTGCGAAATACCGCTACAATAAGCTGAATCTGGGCGATATTGAAGGAATTCCGCGTGTCCTGGATGCGGGGCAGTGCAATGATTCATATTCCCTGGCGGTCATTGCGATGAAGCTGCAGGAGATTTTTGGGCTGGATGACATCAACGACCTGCCGATTATTTACAACATTGCATGGTATGAGCAGAAGGCGGTCATTGTTCTTCTGGCGCTTCTCTCACTCGGTATCAAGAATATCCATCTTGGACCGACGCTTCCAGCATTTTTAAGTCCGAACGTGGTAAATGTATTGGTGGAAAAGTTTGGAATCGCGGGGATTGACAGCGTGGAGAGCGATGTGGAATTATTTTTCGGGGAGAAGTGATAAATACAGGACGGAACTGGATAAGAGGGAATCGAACAAAGCCGGGATTTGGATCTGAAATCTGGAGATAGATTTGCAAAAAATCTGTGTTGGTTTTACAAAAAGCGGTCGGAACGATCTTGAAAATAGGAATTAATGAAATAGGGGGCGGTTCTCTGGCAAATGCAGGGAACCGTCTTTTTTCGTCTATAGAAATATTGATATGGAAAATGAAAGTGTGATATGATGGGAAAGATGAATGAGTTCTAAAATATAAAAGAAATTGATACGGCAGATCAATCGATAGAGGATGCGGGAGGAAAACAGCCATGTCACTGGAAAAAGCAGAAAGTTACTTAAAGGAAGCCGGATTTTTGGATCATGTTATTGAGTTAAAAGAGTCCACAGCGACGGTTGCGCTGGCAGCGGAGGCATTAGGCGTGGAGCCGGGGATGATTGCGAAAACGATGTCCTTTTTGCAGGGAGAACAGCCGGTATTGATTTTGACAGAAGGTACTGCGAAAGTGGATAACCGGAAATATAAAGATACGTTTCACGTGAAAGCAAAGATGATCCCGTTTGAGCAGGTGGAGGAGGTTACCGGTCATGCGCCGGGTGGGGTCTGCCCGTTTGGTATCAAGGATGGAATTGAAGTGTATCTGGATGAGAGCCTGAAGCGTTTTGAGACGGTTTATCCGGCAGCGGGAGACGACCACAGTGCGGTACGTCTCACGATCCCGGAGTTGGAAGAAGTGTCCGGAGCGAAAGGCTGGGTGGATGTCTGCAGGGTGCCGGAGGATCAGCAGCACGAGTAGATGTGGGAGATTTTAGGAGAATTCATATGAGAGATGTGAAAGCAACGGGGAAAAGCAGGGGAGAAAATGAAAACGGCGGAATCAGGGGGGGTTCCAGATTGGGAAAGAAAGGTCGCCTGTGCCGGAAAACGTTCGTCCGCCTGCTTTGCCTGACAGCAGCCATGATGGTTCTTGGATCTTTTACCGCCTTTGCCAGAGCGGGAGGTGCTTCCGGCGGCGGAGGCGGCGGAGGTGGTGGAGGTGGTTCTTCCCATCATCATACAAGCAGCAGCCGGGGACAAGGCGGACGGGCGGGTGCGTTTCAGGCGCTTTTGCTTACGGGAACCTTTGTGATTCTGGGAAGTGCCGGAACTATTACATACCTGCACCGGGCAAAAAAGAAACAGGCGGCAGCCCGTGAAAAATTGAAAGAATTTTCCATCGGAGAAGATCATTGGGATCGGAGTGAGATACAGGAGCGGGTGCGGGAATCATATTACCGGATTCAGGAATGCTGGCGGGATCGAGATCTGGAAAAAGGGCATCCTTACCTGAGCCAGAAGATGCAGCAGGAGTTTCAGACGAAATTTGAGTGGAGCAGGATGCGCCATGAGGTGTTTGTCATGGAAGGGATCCAGCTTCTGGATGCGATTTTGGTGGAAGCGGAGAATGAGGACGGCGACGACCGCGACTATATCTGGTATTTGATCCATGGAAAGATGATCGACTATGTGTATCACGAAGAAACCGGAGAACTTTTGAAGGGATCCCGGAAAATGGAAGATTTCTTCGAATATTGGAGGTTTGTTCTGGAAGATGGAAACTGGGTGCTGGATGAGATCTGCCAGAAGGAAGAAGTGGATAATGGGCGGAAGTTGTGCTGAGAGGTGCTTTGAGTGCTCGAACACGGCAGCTGCGGATGCTGTCCGGTAGAGATGTTTGAAGAGGAAAAGTATAGAACCTAAAAGTGAATGGAGCAAGGAAAGCGGAGCAGCAGGAAGAGTGAGGAGACTTTAGCTGCGGCACAGAAATGACAGAATTGCGCGCAGATAAGGTGCCGGTGTACGGAATATGGAAGTATGCCGTCCCCCGGTCATTAAAAGAAGCCGACTGGTTGGAATCTGCCTTGCTAACCAGCGGGAGTGTGAGGGCTTAATGAGATCCCGGGTTCCGGCGATCAGCAGCACAGGAACGGAGATGGTTTGCAATTTTCGGGCACTTAAACGGGGCGAGTGAAGTAAAAGAGAAGTCAGATTTCGGCGGCGGAGGACGCGGTGCGTCAGCCGGGTAAGAAAGTCAGGCTTCTTTTTTTGTTCTGCCGGAATCCGGGGGAAAATTGACCCGAAATGGCATTGCCTTTCTTTGTCGGCACAAACTGCGGATGTGGCGGAAACAGAGAAATTCTTCTGAAATGGCAGGGAAACTTTCGGGGTGGACAGTGCAGAGACCACAGAGGACCCGGAGGATGCAGAGGCAGAAGAGAAGCTGCATTTTAAAACAGGCAGCAGGAGATTCCCCAGGAGATTTAAAATGCTGTGCAGCATTTGGGCGGCAAGGTGCAGCGGCGTGAGCAGCCCGTCCGGTGAGGCGTTGGCGCTGATACAGATGAGCTTTTTCAGCCGCTCCGGGTATTTGCATGCAATCTCTAGCCCGATATTGGCACCATCGCTGAATCCCAGCAGGTGGACGGAGGAAAGATGTAAGTGGTTAAGCAGGGCGATAACGTCGTCTGCCATATCCTCTGTAGAGAACCCGTGGAGCGCTGTGTGGACAGACAGCCGGGAACGCCCATGTCCCCGGCTGTCCATCAGAATCACCTGAAAATCGGGCAGAAACGTGCGCAGAAATGGATAAAAGACGGCAAGGGACTGGCTGTTTCCATGCAGGATAAGGAGCGGTGTGCCGCTGCCGTACTGTTCATAGTAGATTTCTGCGCCGGAGGTGGTAAGATAACCGGAATGTTTCATCGTAAGAGCGCCTCTTTTCTGGTAAAAAAATGAAATTTATCAGGCTGCATCCAGCATGATAAAAGCTAAGTTTAGTCGGCCTTTTTATCTGCATCTGTCTGCTTTCTTGTGTCGGGCTGCTTCGTGCTGGAAGAAGCAGTCCAACTTACCTGGCGAGATGGTTTACTTTGATGTGTCGGGGAAGTCCTCTTGTTTCTTAGTCGCTGCGCACATCCTTTTACCAGATCCTCCGCTGCCTCGCGGATCTGATGCGGATTCTGAATCGTCACAAGGGCATAAAACATGTCTGGTGTTGGAATCTTCGGCAGGTAAATATAATAAGAAGGAACCCATTCGGTCGGGCTGTATTTTTCCTTGGCACGGTAGAGGTCGCGGAATCCATAACAGTCGTTCAGGTGGTTGTAAGCGAAGCAGAGCAGCTTTTCGACCGGATTAGAGCTGTCATTTTCCAAGCCAGCGAGCGGGGCAACACCGAGGCTGCCATACTCAATGCCCTCGTCTTTGAAAACCTGAAATGCGTTGTAAAGAATCGTCTCCATCACGCCGCTCGGTGCGCCGGTTCCGTGGCGGGTGACGTCCGCCATGTAGCCTCTTTTGCCGAGAAATGGGACAAACACGATGAATGCCACGATTTTTCCGTCGGCGTCGGTGGCGTAGAAATATCGCTTGTCCATCGGATTTTCCAGCCCGACAGTTCCCATAACGAAAGTCAGCATCGAACTCTTTTTCTGCTGCAGCCATTCGTTCGTGATGCGGTTCAGATCTGCCTCAATCTGTGCATCCCGCTGCTTCAGCGGGCAGTATTCATGGACGACGACCCCGGCTTTCCGGGCGTGGTTGATGTTCATCCGCATCTTGGCGCCTTTCTTGCCAGAGATTTCATAGTCCGCAAGGTGGAAACGGGCTTCCTCCCCGTTTTTGACCCATCCAAAGCCTTGCTTCTTATATTCTTCCAGAAAATGGTCAGTGACGCTGATAAAAAACAGGTTGTGAGCGCTGCGCTGGCAAAATTCTTTAAATTCTGCCAGGAGAACCGGAAAATCGCTGTCCGCGCAGATGGGATCGCCGTTGATAACGATGGTGCTGCCAACGACTCCGTAGGGGATGACGCCGTCCACCTTCTGACCGAAATATAGGAGCTTGTCATCCTCCAGCGTCAGGTAGGCGCTGGGATTCTGGCTGTACAGGTTGACGAGGGTGCGGGCATGCATCAAATCCGAAGCATGGCTGACTGGACGAAGCAGCCATGGGCGGACCGCATACAGAATGGAGGCGAGGATGCAGCCCCAGCTGAACCAGAATGTAACCAGTTCGACTACATGTGTTTCACGTGAAACATTGCCCGGATTTCCCATGCCGAAAATCATGGCAGTTCCCTGAATGAGACTATCCATCAGCGAATCAAGAGAGGTTTCTCCCAGCGGTTTTACCGAAAAATGATAGCTGATACCGGCATTGACGATGATGCCTGCCAGTGCCAGCAGTAGAAACAGGAGAGAGCGTCCGAGGCTGCGCCGGTCAGACGGGCAGCAGAAGTCCTTCCGAAAACACAGGAGAAGCAGAAATAATACGGCTTCTGCCAGGTGAAACGGAAGATACAAAGGCGAAGAAAGTGCTGTCAGCCCGCGTAAAAAGCTTAAAAACAGCAGGAGAACAGCAATGTTCCAGGCGGCGCGCTTCCGTTTCCAAAGCTGGAAGGTCAGGATGAAGAGCACGACAGAAAAGGCACGCTGTACCATGTGCCCCATTTCCAGAAGGATACCGACGCGGTTTGCCAGTCCCAGCCCTGGCAGGAAGCTGAGAATAAAAAGTACAAGGGAAAGAACGCCAAGTGCGCCGATCAAGGTGTTTTCCAGTTGGATTCGTGAGTTCTGTTTCATATTATAATGTCCTCCGTGTCAGTCTTGTACAGATATAATCTGTAAGGTGCTATGAAACGGGCATAAGCGCACAGGCGGCTTATGCTTGCCCTTGTTATAGTACGGAAAAACAGGGATGTCAAGATAAGATTTTGCATGGAAATAGGAGTGGAGAAATTCCGTTACTGTTTACGGGTAGGCACTTTTGGAACCGAAAGTGCCGTAAGAAAACATGGTGGCAGCAGGAATTCTTTATGATAGAGGCAAAGGCACAGGGGGATTATGCAGACAGAAAAGGAACGGTTCAAAATGGAGAAAAGAAGCAGTTTGTTGGATGATTGACAAGCGAAGAACGCAGTTTCTATGGAAATCAAAGTAATAAAATGTAAAATTTTTGAAAAATACACAAATATATCAAAAGTGAATAGTTAAAACAGTTGAAATCCACCAGAATGCGTGCTATAATCTGGACATAGGGTGGTTAAAAAATTAACAGGAGGTAGTATCAATATGGCTAGATTTACATTACCGAGGGATCTCTATCATGGAGAAGGATCTTTAGCGGAACTGAAAAATCTGAAAGGCAAAAAGGCAGTCGTTGTCGTTGGCGGTGGTTCCATGAAACGCTTCGGTTTCCTTCAGAAAGTAGAAGATTATCTGAAAGAAGCTGGCATGGAAGTGGCTCTGTTTGAGGGAGTAGAGCCAGATCCGAGCGTTGAGACCGTTATGAAGGGCGCAAAGCTTATGCAGGAATTTGGTCCGGACTGGATCGTAGCGATCGGCGGTGGTTCTCCAATTGATGCAGCGAAAGCGATGTGGGCATTCTACGAGTATCCAGATACCAAGTTTGAGGATCTGATCACTCCGTTCAATTTCCCGACACTGCGTACAAAAGCAAAATTCTGCGCGATTCCGTCTACTTCTGGTACAGCAACTGAGGTTACGGCATTCAGCGTTATTACCGATTATCATAAGGGTATCAAATATCCGTTAGCAGATTTCAATATCACACCAGATGTAGCGATCGTGGATCCGGAGCTGGCTGAGACCATGCCGCAGAAGCTGACCGCAAACACCGGTATGGATGCGATGACCCATGCGATCGAGGCGTATGTATCCACACTTCATTGTGATTACACCGACCCGCTGGCACTTCACGCAATCAAGATGATTCATACCTATCTGGTTAAATCTTACAATGGCGACAAAGAAGCGAGAGCACGTATGCACAACGCACAATGCCTGGCAGGTATGGCATTCTCCAATGCACTGCTTGGTATCGTTCATTCCATGGCACACAAGACAGGTGCAGCTTACTCCGGCGGACATATCGTTCACGGTGCAGCGAATGCGATGTATCTTCCGAAGGTTATTAAATTTAACTCCAAGGAACCAGAGGCAGCTTCCCGTTATGCAGATATCGCGAAGTTCATCGGTTTACAGGGAGACAGCGACGAGGCTCTGGTTGACGCTCTGATCGCTGAGATCAAAGAGATGAACAAGCAGTTAAATATCGCTCCGAGCATTAAGCTCTATGAGGGCGGAATCATTGACGAGAAAGAATTCAATGACAAACTGGCAACCGTGGCAGAGCTGGCAGTTGGCGATGCATGTACCGGTTCCAACCCGCGTTCGATCAATCCGGAGCAGATGGCGAAACTTCTGACCTGTTGCTTCTATGATACAGAGGTTGATTTCTAATTTAAGAAGCTTCTGAATTTGGAATGCAAAATTAGAATGTAAAACATCGTGTTTCGATGTTGGAAGCGGTTCTGAAAAGAATCAAATATGTAAAACAAAGAAGCCATCCGGCTAAAAACTGGATGGCTTTTATCGTTGTGTTTTTTTGCTATCTGGTGTTTTGCATTTTTGGTGATTGGCGCGTTTGTGTCCTATGTGTTTTCTGCATGGCTGTTTTTCTCACCGTTTTCTCCGTCTGCCATTGCGTCATGCTGTCCGGTCAGCTGTGCCAGAAGTGCTTTCGCTTCCTCTGTACAGCGGAGAAGCTGTGCCTGGTCCGGCAGCTCGATGTCGTGGATCAGGACATTCCGCAGCTTGCGGAGCTGGACAATCTGGTTGATCATTTCTTTGTCAAAGAGATCCATCCGCTTGAGTGTATTGATATTGAAGGCACCGCGGGAACGCGTCGAGGTGCGCCGCGCAGTCTTGTTGAGCAGGCGCTCTAATGGTACCCACTCCTCGAGAAACTGGTTGACTGCCTGCAGGGTTTCCGGTGAGGCGGTCTCCGGTTCCGTCCGCAGCTCCTGGTAGCACTGGTAGCGCTTTTCATTGCCGGAGATAATCTGATCGATGATCTGCTGGGAAATGGTGCGCCGATCCTTTTCAAATTTGACAGACCGCAGAATCGGGGTAATATCTTTGAGACCGGTGAGTTGTAAACGCTGCAAAAGCCGGTAGAGCAGGGCAATATTTCCCATTCGAAGCTCGATGTCCTCGGTTTTGAGATGGCTGCTCAGGAAATTATAGAGATAGGACGCCAGCTCGTACTGGCTTCCAAACGCGGCATTGCGGCTGCGGAGCCGCTCATTTCCGGCTGCCTGTAGGCGTTCCAGCGCGATCTCGCCGGCAAGGACCAGACCATTTAACTCATCTAAGATCGATAGCTCTTCCTCGGATAGAGTTCCCTGCATTGGCTTGTAAATCAGATCATGTTCAACCTCGGACCAGGCGTGCATGATCAGGGACGCCACCTGGATCTCGATGCGCGCCGATTCGTATTTTTTCTGTGATTCATTCAAAATTTCATCGCGCATCCGCGCGCGGTAATGGTTCGCCCAATAGCCGGAAAACCGTTTGTGGTAAGTCGGGGGTTTCGACTGTTCCGGGAACTGTTTAAATTCCAGGATGTTGAAAAGCTCCGAGATGATCGCATCTACCTTGCCGCGGTCACCGGGGAAATACAGGGAGACGCGTACACCGGACAGATCGGCAATGTCGTCGTAGATTTCCTCGAGTGTCTGGTATGGTTCTTCACGTCTGGAATTGCGCCGCTGCACTTTTGTGCGGAGTCTGGCGGGATTCTTGGCGCGAGAGGTCACGATCGCCCGGATACCGGCATTTTGCAGGGCGAGCTGGAGTTTCTCTGCCGCGAGCCGCCCGGCGGCGTCGTAGAACGTCCATTTCATCTTGTATGTATCGATAAATTGTTGTATTAAATCCATAAGCAGCCCCTCCCAAGGTGCATAATAAAGCTTAGAAGAAAGCATTCTGATAAAAGAAATGCTTCTTCGTTCTATCATGAAGTATAGCAAAGATGGAAGCACTCTGCCAGTGGTTCTATGTAAAAAATATGTTACTGTACACGCATACGTGTCCAGTAACAGAATTTGCCGTGGCTTCGCATTTAAATACGACAAATTCCTGCTGCCACCACGTTTTCTTACGGCACTTTCGGTTCCAAAAGTGCCTACCCGTGTATAGTAACAAAAATATTACTGTCCCCGCATGTGTGCCCGGTAACCTAATATGGACTTATACACAGATTTGTGGTAAAGTTATGGACAGTGACAACGTGAAGAAAGAAAAGTAAGAGGTAACGCAGAGAAAACGGAACCGTTACAAAGAGACGAGAATTATGGGACAGTTTATAGTATTGGATCTGGAATGGAACCAGAGTCCGGCGGGCAAGGAAGGCTCGATGAACCGGCTTCCATTTGAGATTATTGAGATAGGCGCGGTAAAATTAAATAAAAATCTTCAAATCATTTCGGAATTTCGCCGTCTGATCCGCCCGCGGGTGTACCGGCAGATGCATTATAAGATATCAGAAGTGACGCATATGTCGATCGAGCAGCTTGACACAGAAGGCGAGGATTTTGTGCGTGCAATGACCGAATTTTTAGAATGGTGCGGGGATGATTACCGGTTCTGTACGTGGGGCTCGATGGATCTGACCGAATTGCAGCGGAATATGGTATATCACGGGATGGAGCTGCAGTTTCCATCGCCGCTTCTCTATTATGATTTGCAGAAAATCTATGCCCTGATCCACGGCACCAAGCAAAAGGAGTCGTTAGATACCGTGGTAGAGGAATTGCACCTCACGGAAGACCGCCCGTTCCACCGGGCGCTGGATGATGCGTACTACACGGGGCGTGTCATGAGTGAGATGGACTTTTACAGCATGATGGAGTATGTTTCAGTGGATTATTACCAGCCGCCGCTGACGGAGGAGGAAGAGATCTACCTGGAATTTCCAGAATATGCGAAATTTGTGTCGCGTGAGCATGAGACGAAGGAAGAGATTTTGGAGGAACGGCGTGTGGCGGAGATGGTTTGTTACAAATGCCGCCGGACCTTGCGGAAAAAGATCCGCTGGTTTTCCTCAAACCAGAAATTTTACTTCTGTCTGGCGGTCTGCCCGGAGCACGGTTATATGAAGGGAAAGATCCGGATGAAGAAGTCGGAGGACGGCTCGTTCTTTGCTGTTAAGACGACGAAGCTGGTCGGTGAAGAGGGAGCGGCCTACGTGGAGCAGAAGAAAGAGGAAACGAAGAAGAAGCGCGCGGAACGCAACAAGGCGAAGAAGTCTGGAAAGGCGGCAGAAGCAGCCGAGTAGGGTGAAGGCAGCCGGGCGGATGGAGCGTATGAAATAGGAATTAGAGAAAAGAAAAATTCATAGAAAAGAGTTACTGGATATGGAAATGTTTCTCCTGCCTGTTTAGAGTAAGGTAAAAGAAGAGAATTTCCACATCTGGTAACTCTTTTTGTGTCAGTTATGGGATTTTATGCGATCGTTTCTTCCTTTTTTTCGCCAGCGCCGTTCGGCGATCCTGCATCATCAGGTCGAAATCTGCTTCGGACATTCCGCTGTCGCGCAGACGTTCCGCGCGCCGTCTGCGGCGTTCTGCGAGGGCGTCCTCCTCCTGGCGGCGCTGCATCTGGAGAAAACGGATGCCGGCGGTGACCGCGCCGATCACGACAAGAATGGCGGTCAGTGCGGCGATGAATGCCGGTGGAACGCGGACGGAAATATGAAATAGCTGTCCAAAGGATTTACCGGTGGAACTATTTTCCTGATTAGCAGCCGATTCGGGCGGATTGGAGAGCGGCAAGGCCTCCGAGGAGCCGTTTGAGAGGGCAGTGTCGGAGCTGTCCTGCGCGGTAGCTGTTGCCGCCTGGGATACAAGCTTTTCGGGAATATCTGCCGCTGTCTGGCTGCTGTCGGTGAGGGTCAGATATGCCTGGCCAACCTTGTGATCCCCGAGCGAATAAGTGACACAGGCGATCGTGCCGTCCGGTGCGCCAGCCGGGATCTCATAGTCGAAGGAGGTCGTTGTCTCCGAGAAATCCGCTGTTTTTGGAAGTACCACGCGGCTATCTGGGTCGATGGACAGGGATTCGTCCCCGGCGGTAGATACATCTGCAATTTTTAAATCTTTTCCGATATTTGAAAAAGTTTGATCATAATCTGCAATTTTGACCGACTGGAAATTGTTAAATCCAAAGTCGAGCAGCCGGCTGGTATCCTCATACTGCGTGTTGTTGCTGTGCAGGATGACGGTAATCAGTGTCGTATCGCCCTGTCTGGCACCATTGACCAGTGTGTTGAGGGCGATGGAGGTATAACCGGTTTTGCCGCCGAGGACGTCCGGACGGTAGTACTGCGGCCAGTTCTTTTTGACCAGCTTATTGCCCGGGGAGATGCCCTGTCCCTCGGGATTTTTCTGGTTCGGCGGCAGTTTATAGTAGGTTGTCTCGACGATCTTGGCAAACGTAGGATTTTCAAATGCCGCCCGCGTGATGAGCGCCATGTCGTAGGCGCTGACATAGTGTTCCTCGTTGTTCAGACCGCTCGGATTTGCAAAATGCGAATCCTGGCACCCAAGCTCGGCGGCTTTTTCATTCATCAAAACAGCAAATGCATCAGCGGAGCCAGCTACGTGCTCGGCGAGTGCGTTGGCAGCCTCATTGGCTGATTTTAAAAGCAGGGCGTAGAGGCAGTCCTTGATGCTGGCAGTATCGCCTGTATCGTATCCGGCGCTGCTGCTGTTGGATTCCACGTTGTAGACCGCGCTCTCGGAAAAGGTGACTGTCTCATCGAGGGAACAGTGCTCCAGAACGATGAGGGAGGTCAGAACCTTCGTGATACTGGCGGGAGAGTAGGTTTCGTGGATGTTTTTTCCATATAAAACGACTCCGGTGTTGGCGTCCATGACGATCCCGGCATCAGAGTCAATCGAAATGTCCGACGGCCATTCGGTGGAGGCAAGCGCCTGCATCGGGGCGGTGAGCAGGGACAGCAAAAGTGTACCAATTAAAAACAAGGACAACTTGCTGCCTGTGCTGCCAGCTATTTTCGTCTTCAAATCCGGATCAGCCGGGTGGCTGGAACTACCTGGAGAGCTGCCGCCTCCGGAATTTCCGGAATTTTCTGCCCCTGATTTGCCCCTGCGGTGTTCCCGCAGGATACATGCAAGGCAGAGAAGAAACAGGGCGCCGGTCATCAGGCAGAAGGTGATGCCGATCCGGGCGGCGGTGTCCATGAAAAATGGTTCCGGCACGATGTTGATCAGAAGATCGGTCCGCGGATCGAGCTGCCAGAGATCATTGGTAAAGAAGATTTTGTGGAAAATAATAAAATATTTCGTAAAATCAGTGGAAATGATCCCGGCAAGCAGGGCGGTCACGCCCAGAAATAAAACCGTCCCGGCGCAGAGCATCCGTGGCAGCAGGTGTTTTAACGGAACCTTGAAAAGTGCCAGCAGTGCAACCGATGCCGCTGCCAGAAACAGGCAGAGGCGGCGCAGCGCCAGTCCTCCGAGAAAGAGGTTGCGGACATCCGCCATGTGCGCCTTCTCCCTGGCGTTGAAAAATTCGCGCGGCGTCCCGTCTACGACGGTGTCAATGTTCAGATCGTCGCGGCTGCCGCGCAGATACGCCATCATCTCGTCCGTCACGTAAAGCAGGTCGTCCATCTCCATATGGACATCTTTGGCAACCTGGTAGCGGGTATATTCATTTTCATAATAATGCGGCGTCCAGTAGGCGACGGCTTCCACCGAGGTGATCAGAAACACGATCATCAGACTGAAAGCACAGATAAGCCCCAGAAGCCAGCTTAAATATGTTTTTTTCTGTGTCATATAAAACCTTTCGCGGCTGTCAGGTTGTGGTACAGCTGCAGCCTTTTATTTTATGTGATAAATTTGTAAAGAGGTCGTTTGTTCTATTTTCCCTGAAACGGCTCTGTATGTTAAAGTTTCCGCTTCGCTATCCAGTATAACAGTTTCGGGGAAGCATGAAAAGGCGAGAAATGGAAAAATATGTGAAATTTTTGTTACTGTTTACGGGTAGGCACTTTTGGAACCGAAAGTGCCGTAAGAAAACATGGTGGCAGCAGGAAT
>ERZ772816.2142-NODE-2142-length-14102-cov-3.166156_pt1 | contig 14102 bp, 10 predicted proteins | sample MGYA00511359_ERZ772816 | MGnify/ENA primary metagenome ERZ772816 (study PRJEB29015, sample SAMEA2737710) | human gut metagenome | biome: human gut; feature: human-associated habitat; material: faeces | place: China | collected 2012 ...
TTGAACAGAAAGGTGATCATGGCATTGGAAAACTGGTTTACCATTTCAGAGGAACCGTTGTAGCAGGCCTGGATCAGTTCTTTTGTGTGCATGGTGAAGCGAGTCAAATGAAGAGCATGCTTCTGATTCAGAAAAAAGACCAGTCCTGCCAGGGCCGGTACCATCTGGCCTAGTCCGGTAGCCAGGGCAGCTCCGGCAATGCCAAGATCGCAGGATACGATAAGTACATAGTCCAGTCCCGCGTTGATGATCCCGGCGATCATGGTGAGGAAGAGTCCGAGGTGCGGCGCTCCGGCAGTTACCAGATAGGACTGGAACAGAGTCTGGAGCATGCAGGCCGGAGCAAAGCCCATGAGGATGCTGAGGTAGGTGCGGCAGTCTGCTAACAGCAGATCGTTGGCACCGAGTGCCCGGCTGATGAAATCCGGAAAAAGCAGGGACAGGATGGACATCAGCAGACTTAACAGAAAGCCAGTCAGAGTAAAAAGGGAGAGACATTCTTTTGCCAGCTGTATTTTCTCCTCGCCCAGATACCGGCTGATGACTGCATTGCCGCCAGTGGCCAGCATGGTGCCAATGGCAATGACGATGCTGTCCACCGGATAGACGATGTTTAAGGAGGACAGGGCATTACTGCCAATAAAGCGGGAGATGAAAATACCATCCACGATGGTGTAGAGGGACATAAACATCATCATGATAATAGATGGAAACGCAAATTTCAGCAGCGACCAGGGGCTGAAATGCTGATTAATGGATGTTGTCATTATAAAAACTCCTCGATATTCTGAAAATAGTCTTGAACATACAGGTGACTTTTGAGAGAATAAACCATAGGGTTACCCGATAGTCAATGGCCTTTCTGCCATTTACGAGGGCAGCGAACTCTGCGGCGGAAACTTCACCTTTATCAGCAGCGTTGCATCCGTATCCGGTGAGATCCGGAAAACGGCAGATCAGCTGGCAGAAGCTGGAAAGACTCCGCTGTATTTCAGCCGGGACGGGAAGCTTCTTGGTATGATCGCGGTGGCCGATGTCATCAAGGAAGACAGTCCGCGTGCTGTGAAAGAACTGCAGAACATGGGCATCCGCGTGGTGATGCTGACCGGAGACAATGAGCGCACGGCAAAAGCCATCGGCGCACAGGCCGGTGTGGACGAAGTCATCGCCGGAGTGCTTCCGGAGGGCAAGGAAAGTGTCATCCGTTCTTTAAAGGAACAGGGCAAGGTAGCCATGGTTGGAGACGGTATCAACGATGCTCCGGCCCTGACCCGTGCCGATATCGGAATCGCCATCGGCGCAGGAACCGATATCGCGATCGATGCAGCCGACGTGGTTCTGATGAAGAGCCGGTTAAGCGATGTCCCGGCAGCAATCCGCTTAAGCCGCGCAACGCTGCGTAACATCCACGAGAACCTGTTCTGGGCATTTTTCTACAATGTGATCGGAATCCCGTTAGCAGCCGGAATCTGGTATCCGCTGTTTGGACTGAAGTTAAATCCGATGTTCGGCGCGGCGGCTATGAGCCTTTCCAGCTTCTGTGTGGTAACCAATGCCCTGCGTCTGAACCTGTTCAAGATGTATGACGCATCCAAAGACAAGAAGAAAAAACAAAGCAGACCACATGATGAAAGTCATGTTGATCATAAAGAGAAAAAGGAGAAGAGAACTATGACGAAAACCATGAAAATCGAAGGAATGATGTGCGGTCACTGTGAGGCAAGAGTGAAAAAGACTCTGGAAGGCATTGAGGGCGTAACCGGCGCAGAGGTAAGCCATGAGAAGGGAACCGCAGTCGTTACCCTGGAGAAAGAGGTCGCAGACAGCGTGCTGAAAGAGGCTGTAGAGGCACAGGATTACAAGGTGGTATCTGTAGAGTAATCGTAAGTAACGTGACATGTGCGGAAGTTCCCTGTTTTACAGGAAGCAAAGCGAAACGTCCGGCGCATGCATGATACAGCTTAAGTTGCGGCTGACAAGATCATGCGGCTGTCTGGGAAAGCACAGGCAGCCGCAGACGTTGAAAAAAGAAAAAACTGGATTTGGGTCAGAAATCCAGATGAAACAATCAGGAGGAAGAGCCGTGTCACATTCACAAAATTCCATGGGCTACATGGTGGTGCTTTGCATCATCCTGTACATAGTGGGCGTATCCATTTATCTCTTCGTAAAATTTGTAAGAAAAAAACTAGATGAGGCGAGAGACCGCAGATTCCAGAGGGAACATCAGGGAAGTCCGATGACAGAAATAAAAACGGAAGATCCGTCGGAAAAGCAGATTCATTCATAAGAAAGAAAAACTGACAGAAAAAGAAGACAGAAGGGAGCAAGCTATTATGACAGACATGATTGTAATCTTAGTCATTGCAGTATTTGTACTTCTTGGTGTAAAATCCACCATCAAGCATTTTAAAGGCGAGGGAGCCTGCTGTGGAGGCGGCGGTGGAAGCCTTCCGCCGGAGAAGAAAAAACTCGAGAATCCGGTCATCGGAAAGAAGACCGTTAAGATTTCCGGCATGTACTGCGAACACTGCGTCAACGCAGTCACCGAAGCCATCAACAAGATTGACGGCGCATCCGCAAAAGTCAGCCTGCACGGAAAAAAAGCCGTAGTCAGCTACGACCGGGAGCTGGATGAGGCGGTGTTGAAAAAGACTATTGAGGACGCGGGATATACCGTAGAGGAAATGAAATAGCAATTGGAAAGTGAACTGTAAAATAAAACCGGGTGGCCACAGCAGCGGCTCCCCGGTTTTATTTTCATGAGGGTATTTTATGACAGCTTCCAGATTTCCTCATTATACTGCGCAATGGTGCGGTCGGAGGAGAAGAATCCGGCTTTGCTGATGTTGATGAGCATTTTCTTAGCCCACTCGGTGCGGTCAGTGTAGGCTTCATAAGCCTTTTCGCGGGTCTTGATGTAATCTTCAAAGTCCGGGAAGGTCATGAACCAGTCTTTGTTTAACAGTTCTTTGTAGAGACGGTCCAGATTTTCTTTCTGGCCGATCTTCATCATTTCTTTTCCGATAATGAAATCTACAGCAGCCTTTAAGTCTTTATCCTTAGCGTACCAGTCTTTGGACTTGTAGTCACCGCGCTCATAGCGGGCAATGACGGTCTCGGAGGATTCGCCGAAGGTGAAGATGTTGTCCTTGCCCACCAGCTCGGCAATCTCCACATTGGCGCCGTCATAAGTGCCCAAAGTCACTGCGCCGTTCAGCATCAACTTCATATTTCCGGTGCCGGAAGCCTCTGTACCAGCGGTGGAGATCTGCTCGGACACATCCGCAGCGGGAATGATCCATTCTGCCGCCGTTACGCTGTAATCCGGCACAAACAGCACCTGCAAAAGCGGCGCTACCTTAGGCGACCGGGACACATAGTCCCCCACTGCGTGGATCAGCTTGATAATGGCCTTGGCGCGGGCGTAACCGGGCGCTGCCTTGGCGGCAAACAAAAAGGTGGTGGGCGCAAATTCTGTAATCTCCCCTTGCTCAATCCGAAAGGCCAATGCCAAGATAGCCAGGCAATGCAACAGCTGGCGCTTATATTCGTGCAGGCGCTTGATCTGCACATCCAGCATACGCGCCGGGTCATAGTATAGCCCCTGCCGCTCCAGCCACTGGGCCAGGCGGCGCTTGTTTTCCTTCTTGGTTTCACAAAAGGCCGCCAGCACCTCGCCATTGTCCGCATAGGGCTTTAGCTTCTCCAGTTGGAACAAGTTGGTGATCCAGTTTTTACTGCCCAGGCGGTGGGTCAGCAGCGCAGATAGGGACGGATTACACAGTGCCAAAAAACGCCGCTGGGTAATGCCGTTGGTGCGGTTCAAAATTTTATCCGGGTACAGCTGCGCCCAATCCCGCAACACACGACGGCGCAAAATCTCCGTGTGTAAAGCTGCCACGCCATTCACATAGCCACACACCCAGCAGGCCAGATCCGCCATATAAATGCGACCGTCCCGCAGCGGGCGCACCCGGTGCCACAGCTGCTCCTCTGCGCCCAGCGCCTGCATTTCGGCGCAAAACAGATCGTCCAATTGGCACAGCAGGCGGGCGATCGCCGGCAATTCCGACGCCAGGAGCGCCAGATCCCAGCTTTCCATGGCCTCCGGCATTACCGTATGGTTGGTGTAGCGGAACACATTTTTTGCCACTTCCAGCGCCGCCTCCAAGGTCATACCCTGCTTCAAAAGCAGACGAATCAGCTCCGGGATGGCCAACACCGGGTGGGTATCGTTCAGCTGGATCACCACCGCAGTCCCCAATTTTTCCGGCACAGAACCAGGCGTGCGCAAATACCGGCGCAGCAGATCTTGCAAGGATGCACTACATAAAAAATACTGCTGCCGCAGCCGCAGGCGCTTTCCGTCCTCCTTTGTATCATTTGGATACAGCACACGGGTCAGATTCTCCGCCGCCGTGCGCTGCGCCACCGCCGCACTGTAATCCTGGCGGTTAAAAGCGTCAAAATCAAACGGCTCTACGGGCACACTCTCCCACAGCCGCAAAGTAGAAATGTGCGCCGTACCGTAACCGGGGATCGGCAAGTCATAGGGCACTGCCTGCACGGTAAGATCTGCGAATTCCACCGTTACAGTATCCGCTCGGCAGCACACGCTCCAGGGGTCGCCGTATTGCAGGTCGTCCTCCACCGTCTCCACTTGAAAGCCATCCTCGATCTGCTGACGAAACAGGCCGCACCGATAGCGCAAGCCGTAGCCGTCCAGCGGTAAATTCAGCGTGGCGCCGCTGTCCAAAAAACAGGCCGCCAGCCGTCCCAAACCGCCGTTGCCCAAAGGCGGGTCCGACACACAGTCCAGCTGGTCGAGCTTGCGGCCGCAATCGGTAAGCGCCGCCTCCACCTCGCCGGTCAAGCCGGTGCAAAGCAGGTTATTGTACACCGCCTTGCCCAACAGATATTCCGCAGAAAAATAATACGCCCGCCGCCCGGCACAATGGGCCTGCAACGACCCTTGCCAAGCCGGTTGCAGCCGTGCCAAAACAGTCCGTGCCACCACTGCGTGCAATTGTTCATCGGTCAATTCTGCCACCGGGAGTCGGTACAGACTGCGGGAGAGCAGTTCCAAATTCTCTTTCATATCCGACATATATTACTCCTTTCCGCCCGATCTGCGGCGCAAGTCTCGGTATATAGATGCGCCAAAATGCCCGGGGTTAGGGCGCCGGGGTGCATACGCCAGCTCCAGTTGTGGGCGCCCACCGTTGACGGCGTGTTGATGCGGGCACTGCTGCCCAGTCCCAGCAGATCCTGTGCAGTCAAAATACAGGTGTTGGCCGGGCTTCGCAGAGCAGAAAGCATCATCTGTCTCGGTAACTGATTGGGATAACGCACACCATAGGCGGCGCAAGCCCGGCGTATGTCTTGCCGCGGGGCGGTGGTGCACCAGCCCAGCAGCGTATCGTTATCATGGGTACCGGTGTAAATCACCGTATTGGGCTTACAAACAGCACCTCCGCCGCAGTCCCGGGAATCAAAGTTAAATTGCAGCACCTGCATACCGGGAAAGCCGCAATCTGAAAGCAGCGCCCGCACCGTATCGTCCAAAAAGCCCAGATCCTCCGCCAAAAGCGGCACATCCCCCAATGCCTGTTGGAGCGCCGAAAACAGCGACAAACCGGGCCCCGGCAGCCAGCAGCCGTCCCGGGCATTCTTTGCCCGGGCAGGCACAGAATAATAAGCGGCAAAGCCACGAAAATGGTCCAGCCGCAGCGCGTCAAACCAGTACAAAGCGTGCCGCAGCCGCGCCACCCACCAACGGTACTCTGTACGCGCGTGGGCGCTCCAGTTATATACCGGGTTGCCCCACAGCTGGCCGGTGGGTGAAAACGCGTCCGGCGGACATCCGGCCAGCCGAGACGGCGCGCCGGAGGGAGAGAGCATAAACAACTCCGGCGCCGCCCACACATCGGCGCTGCACGGCGCCACATAAATAGGTAGATCGCCGATCAGGTAAACACCCCGGGCATTGGCATAAGCCCGCAGCGCTCGCCACTGATGATCCAAAAAATATTGCAGCATTTTATGATACAAAACCCGCCGCTCCATCTGCACTGCCGCCCTCTCCAAAGCCGACGGTTCTCGCTGCCGCAAAGACGACGGCCACAGGAAAAAGCGCTTTCCATAGCGTTCACTAAGGGCACAAAACAGGGCATGATCCTCCAGCCAATCGGCCTGACTTTGGCAAAAGCAGTCAAAGCCTGCCGGTATATGGCGCACAAAGCGGTCAAACAGTCGATCAAACAGCACTTGACGCCCCCGGCGCACAGCCGGATAATCCACCCGGTCATCACCACCGCTGGGTAACAAATCCAAATCCGACGGCTGCAAATACCCGCTTTCCACCAGCAGCTGCGGGTCAATATACACCCCATCGCCTGCAAAGCTGCCGGGGCTTTGGTACGGTGAATTCCCCTGCCCTGCCGGGCACAGGGGCAGCAGCTGCCAGTACCGCTGCCCGGCAGATGACAAATCGTCTACAAAGCGGTAAGCCGCGGCACCCATCGTGCCGATTCCGTAAGGCCCGGGCAAAGAAAACAGCGGCAGCAGCACCCCGGCGCCACGCCGCTGCAACAAGCGGTCAGTCACAGATACAGACCTCCGTTTCCGGGTCAAACAAATGGAGCGCCTCCATGTTGGGGTACAGCACCGTTTGGTCGTCCTTTTGGAAAGAGACGGTGCCGGGCACCCGGGCAATCACGCGCCGTCCTTGCAAATCTGCATACAAATAGGTTTCCGCCCCCATACGCTCCGCCATCTCCACCTGAACCCGAAAGGTCGCAGGCGCCGCTGTATTCAGCTGCGCCGGATCCGTGGACAGATCCTCCGCCCGCAGGCCCAAAAGCACATCCCGATCCACATACGTCGACAGTTTGGCATGGCTTTGCAGTCGACGGGGCAAAGCCACCTCCGTACCCAGCACTTGCAAATCAAGGGCGTTCCCCCGCCGCACCAAACGGCCGGGCAATATATTCATAGGCGGCGTGCCGATAAACCCGGCAACAAACACATTGCAGGGGTGGGCATACAACTGTTCGGGTGTGTCTGCCTGCTGAATCTTGCCGTCCAACATGACCACGATCCGATCCGCCATGGTCATGGCCTCCGTTTGGTCATGGGTCACATACACAAAAGTGGTACCCAGTTCCCGGTGCAGCTCTGCAATGCGTGCGCGCATTTCCGTACGCAGCTTGGCGTCCAGGTTAGACAGGGGCTCGTCCAAAAGGAACACCGCCGGATCCCGCACCATAGCGCGACCCAGTGCCACCCGCTGCCGCTGTCCGCCGGACAGGGCGCGAGGTCGCCGATCCAGGTACGCGGTCAGTTCCAGCGCCTGTGCGGCCGTCCGTACCTTGCGGTCGATCTCCGCCTTGGGCACCCGCCGCAGTTGCAGACCAAAGGCCATATTCTTGTACACCGTCATGTGGGGGTACAGAGCGTAGCTTTGGAACACCATGGCAATGTCCCGATCCTTGGGCGGCAGATCGTTCACTACCCGGTCACCGATCTTCAAGGTGCCGCCGCTGATGTCCTCCAACCCGGCGATCATACGCAGGGTGGTGGACTTGCCGCAACCGGAAGGTCCTACTAAAATCAAAAATTCCCGATCCCGGATTTCCAAATTCAGATCCGGTATGACAGTCACGCCGTCCTCATAAGTTTTTTTAATATGCTCAAGCGAGATAGACGCCACTGGGGCACACTCCTTTCCGCAGTTGCCGTTTATCCCTTAACCGCACCGGCTACCACGCCTTTGATAATATATTTTTGGCAAAACAAATAAAAGACCACAATGGGGATCATGGCCAGCACCAGCATGGCCATCAGCCCGCCGTAATCTGTGGAGCCGTAGGCACCCTGCATGGCAATTTGAATGGCCACCGGCACGGTCTTTTTCTCCGTGCCCAGCACCAGGTACGGCAGCAGATAATCATTCCAGATCCACATAGTATTGAGAATCGCCACCGTCACCGCCGTGGGTTTTAAGAGTGGCAACACCACCAAAAAGAAAGTCTGTACCGGATTGCAGCCGTCCATGGTGGCCGCCTCCTCCAGTTCCCGGGGAATTCCTCGGATAAAGCCGCACAGCATAAACACGGACAGCCCGGCGCCAAAGCCCAGATAAATAAACGGCATACCAAGAACGGTATTCAGCTTTGCCCGGCCAACCAAATAGGTCATGGTGTACATCACCATTTGAAACGGCACGATCATACTGAAAACGAACAGGTAGTACATACCCTTGGTCAGTGCCGTGCGTACCCGCATTAGATACCAGGCGGCCATGGAGGTGCAAAGAACAATCAGCCCCACAGACACAACGGTGATCAGCAGCGACCGGCCAAAGGCGGCGAAAAAGCCGCCGGCAGACAAGCCGCTGATATAGTTTTCCAACGCCACAAAGGTCTCTTTGTTGGGCAGTGCAAACGGGTCGCCGGAGATATAAAATCGGGACTTAAAGGAATTTTGCACCACCAAAAAGAGAGGCACCAGGGTCAGCGCCGCCAGCAACACCAGCAGAAGCGTTTCCAGCGCACTTTGGGGAGCTTTCTGTTTTTGTTTTTTTCTCATACGCCGTGGGCCTCCCGCTGTCCGGTCACGCGCAGTTGCAAAAAGGCAAGCAACGCCACGATGATAAAGAACACCACCGCCTTGGCTTGACCCACCCCCTGCCAGCCGCTGCGGCCGTAAAAGGTATTATAAATATTCAGCGCCAACAGCTCCGTCTTTTGCTCCGGGGCTCCGCCGGTAAGCGCCAGATTTTGGTCAAACATCTTAAAGGTGTTTGTAAGGGTCAGAAAAGTGCAAATGGTCACCGAGGGCATCACCAGCGGCAGCTTGATGCGAAACAGAGTTTGCGTCCGAGATGCGCCGTCAATAGCCGCCGCCTCCAAAAGATCATCCGGCACATTTTGCAGCGCCGCAATATAGATCACCATCATATAGCCGATCAGCTGCCAGTTGGTCAGCGCCACCAGCCCCCAAAAACCGTAAGCAGGCTGATAGGTAATATCCACCCCCGCCCAGGCCAACACACCGTTAATGAGCAAATTCCAAATATATCCCAGCACAATCCCGCCGATCAAATTAGGCATAAAGAACACGCCGCGAAAGAAATTGGTGCCTCGCAGCCCTCGGGTAAGAAGCAGAGCCAGTGCAAAGGCAAGTACATTCACTGTGACGATACTCACGCCGGAGAACAGCGCCGTAAACCACAGCGCGTGGAGAAAGCCGCTGTCTGCAGTAAAGGCCTGCACATAGTTTTGCATTCCTACCCACGCGGCGTCCGTCACCGTCCGGAATCGGGTAAAGGAAAGCCCTACTCCCAGTACAAAGGGCGCCGCAAAGGCAAAGAGAAAGGCAACCGCCGTGGGCAGTAAAAACAACCAGCCGTATTTTTTCAAATTTTTCTGCATACCGTCGTTCCTTTAGGCGGAGGCAGCCGCTTCACTTTTCCAATCCGCCACGGTATTTTCCTGCACCTGTGCCCATGTTTTTCTGCCCTGGGCATAACTCAGCAACGCGGAGCCAAAATGCTGCTTGAAGGTCTGAGATGGGAACACAGTAAAGTCCCAGGGAATGCTGTAAACGCCCTGCTTGTTCATCCAAAGCTGCACCTGCACCGCCAGCGGGTCCTCCGGCACATCTTCTGCGGAGAAGGTGTCAAAGGGTGCAATAAAGCCCAACGCATCCGTTACAAATTTTTTGCCTTTATCGGAAGAATACAACCAATAAATAAAATCGGCTGCCGCCTTTTGCTGTTCCTCTGTTGCCTTGGCGTTGATGGCATAGAAATTCTCCGTGCCCACGCACAGGCCTTGGTTTTCCTCGCCGTCTGCGCCGATATAAATAGGCAGGAACTTGATTTTGTCTGCCTGCACCTTGTTACCGGTGACACCGGCGATCTGTTCCCATGCCCAGTTACCATTTTGTACCATGGCGCACTTTTCCAGCGCAAACTCCGCCATGGAGTCCGTCACCGTCTTGGTGCCGCACTTTTTCGCCTCCACCGTGCTGTCCGTTAAATACAGGTCAAAAATATTCTTAAAATTGTCACCAAAGGAGAAAGTGATCTCCTTGGTGGCGTCCGTAGTCAAATCCACCTTATTCTGCTTAAATTCATAATAGATGGGCACATTCATCAGGTGGGTCTGCCAGCGCCAGTCCTCGCCGCTTTTCAGTGAAGTAGCGGCAAACACGCCTTCAATACCCAGCTCCGTTTTGTGTTTTTGCATATCGTCCGCCACAGACTTCAGCGCTGCAAAGGAACGCACCTCATCCATAGATTTGTACTTACTGTCCCGATCCTTCAGTGCAAAATACTTGTCCGTGATCGCCTCGTTATAGATGATCCCGTAGCCCTCCACTACATAGGGAATGCCGTACACCTTGCCGTCACTGGTGACCGCCAGAGATTTGTCCGTTAAGTGCTCATACAGTTTGGTATCGGACAGATCAGCGCAATAAGGCGCCCAGTTGGCATAGCCCTTGGGACCGTTGATCTGAAACAGCGTGGGCGCCTCTGCTGTGGCCATCTTGGCCGTCAGCGTAGACTCGTACTGGTTATTGGCCGCCGTCTCTACAATCACATTCACGCCGGTTTCTTCCTTGTAGGCTTTGGCGATCTTTTCATATACCCCGGCTATCTCCGGCTTAAAGTTCAGATAGCGCAGGGTCACCTGGCTCTTGGCCGCGTCTGTGGCGTTGGTGGTGCCGTCGTCCGTCTGCTTGCCACAGGCGGCAAACAGCCCGCCGGTGGACAGCAGCAGCACCCCACACAGCAGCAAAGAAAGCCATTTTTTCATCATTTTCATTTTGAAAACCTCCGTTCGCTTTGATGTTTATAGTGTGTGCCGCCCATCAAGCGATATACAAAAAGAAAAGCGACCGTAACCGGCAAAGCCGATCACAGTCGCTGAAACGGATAGAATTTTAATTTATTTTTTATCTTGCGCCATGGCTTTTAAGTCGTGGCGTTTTTCGGCAAAATAGGCTCTCGTCTCCTTGCCCACCACCCCGGACAGGGCAAACAGGGCAATCAGGTTGGGAAATGCCATCAGGCCGTTACAAATATCCGCAATGTTCCACACAGCCGCCACGGTCAGGTACGGGCCGATGAACACGGCAAGAATGTACAGATAGCGGTACACCTTGGTGAACTTTTGGGAGCCTACCAGGTACTCCAGGCAGCGCTCGGAGTAGTAATTCCAGCCCAAAATGGTGGTAAAGGCAAAGAACGCCAGGCACACCATCAACACAAAGGCAGAGAACCGACCGTTCCAGGGCAAGCCCGTCTGCCAGGCACGGCTGGTGATCTTTACGCCCTCTACGGAACCGGCCACAAAAGCGTTCTGGGCACCGGTAACCACAATGGACAGACCGGTGAGGGTACAAATCACGATGGTATCAATAAAGGTGCCGGTCATCGTCACCAAACCTTGACGCACCGTGTCCTTGGTCTTGGCGGCAGCGGCAGCAATCGGTGCAGAACCAAGACCCGCCTCGTTGGAGAAAATACCGCGGCCGATACCCTTTTGCATAGCCAGCTTAATGGTTACGCCGGTGGCAGCACCCAGGGCTGCCTGCGGATTGAAGGCGCTTTGGCAGATCAACTTCACCGCAGCGGGAATAGCGGTAATGTGGCCCAGCACGATAATCAGTGCAAATACCACATAAGTGATGGCCATAAAGGGCACGATCACCTCAGACACCTTGGCAATGCGCTGAATACCGCCTAACACCACCAGTGCCACACAAAGGGTGACCACCAGGCCGCCGATCACGGTGGCCCAAGTGTAATCATTGCCAAACAGCGTAAACGCCACATGGGCAGACTCCGGATCAAAGAAATCCTGCACGGCCGTTGCAATACCGTTGATCTGGGTAAAGGTGCCGATACCAAAGAGACCGACACAAATACCAAACACGGCAAACACCTTCGCCAGCCACTTCCACTTGGAACCCATGCCCTTTTCTATGTAGTAGAACGGGCCGCCCAGATAATGACTGTCGTCCTTCTTCTCTCTGTACTTAATGGCCAAAAAGCCCTCGCTGTACTTGGTGGCCATACCGAAGAAGGCGGCCAACAACATCCACAGCAGTGCACCGGGACCGCCCAGGCAAATGGCCGTAGCCACGCCTACGATATTGCCGGTACCAATGGTGGCGGACAGCGCCGTGCACAGCGCGCCGAAGGAAGTAACCTCTCCCTCGCCGTTGTCCTCATTCTTAACCATAAACTTCAGTGCCTTGCCCAGGTGCCGCACCTGTACAAAGCCGGTTCGTACCGTCAGCCACACGCCGGCGGCTAAAATCAAAATGATCAGCGGCCAGCCCCATACGGCATCCTGTACCTTACCGATGATGTCATCCACGGACATTGCAAGTGTAATTGTCTGCATTGTTTCACCCTTTCTGCTAATAAAAAAACTGCTACAAGTTTACCACAAACCGGGCGACCATTCAATGTGCAAACTGCAAAAAAAGAGGCGAATATGTATTTTTATACATATCCGCCATAGGTTTGGCTGTTTATCAAAGAATTCTTGGTTAAAATTACAGACTGTTTTGCAGTTTGGCAGCGGTCAGCGTGTTCTCCAGCAGCATGGAGATGGTCATGGGACCCACACCACCGGGCACCGGGGTAATGGCGCCACACACATGGGAAACGCCGTCAAAATCCACATCGCCGCACAGCTTGCCGTTCTCATCCCTATCCATACCCACATCAATAACCACCGCGCCGGGCTTTACCATATCTGCTGTAACGAACTTAGGACGACCCACTGCTGCCACCAACACATCCGCCTCTTTGGTCAGCTCTGCCAAATTCTGTGTCTTGGAATGGGCAATGGTCACTGTAGCATTCTCGTGCAGCAGCAGCATAGCCATGGGCTTGCCCACAATGTTGCTGCGCCCCAGCACCACCGCCCGCTTGCCGGTCAGGTCCGTGCCGGTGGAATGGATCAGTTCCATCACCCCGGCAGGGGTGCAGGGCAAAAAACGGTAGTCGCCGATCATAATAGCACCCACATTCTCCGGGTGGAAGGCGTCTACATCCTTGGCCGGGTCAATGCGTGCGATCACCTCTTTGTCGCTTAGGTGCGGCGGCAGAGGCAGTTGGCAAAGAATGCCGTTTATCTCCTTTTTCCCGTTCAATTCGTCTACCAGTGCATTCAGCTGCGCCTGGGTGGTGTCTGCGGGCAGCGTGTACTTTTCACTGTAAAAGCCCACCTCGGCGCAAGCTTTTTCCTTGTTGCGCACATACACCTGGGACGCCGGATCCTCGCCTACCAAGATAACTGCCAGCCCCGGGGTCACGCCCTGTTCTTTTAATGCAAGGGTCTCCTGTGCCACCCGCGCCCGCACGGCGCGCGACACGGCCTTGCCGTCAATGATCTGTGCCATTTTTCTCCTCGTTTACTCCTTTATTCTTTGTTTTGCTGCGCTTGGCCGCCTGGGCAGCACGGCGCTCCTCCTTGGTGGGGCGGGGTGGAAGCTCCTCTACCGGCACCACCCGCAGGCGCTGGGGCAGACGGCCCTGCTTCTTCTTCACCATCACCACAATAAAGTACACCAGTGCCACAACGGCAATCACAGCCGACAGCACCTGGCTGACCCGAATACTGGTGGAGCCGATGTACAGGCTGTCTGTACGCATACCCTCCACTACCATACGCTCCACGCCGTACCAAACGCCGTATAGCACAAAAATCTCGCCCTTAAAGCTGCGGTGTTTATGCACAATGTAATTGAGGATAAGAAAGCCCAATAAACACCACAGGCTTTCATACAGGAAAGTGGGGTGCACCGGCACCTCCGGCTCCACGGTCACGCCCTTAGCAGCCAGGTCCGCAGAGGAGGCGGCCAGCGTATCTCTGATTTTTACGCTCCACATTCTAAAGAGCGCGGTATCCGTATTGGTGCCAAAGGCCTCCTGGTTAAAGAAATTGCCCCAGCGGCCGATACCCTGGCCGATAAGCAGACCCAAGGCACCCAAGTCCAGCAGATTGCGAAAGTCGATCTTGCCCACCTTGCAGCCGATGGCAGCACCGATCAAGGCACCGATAATACCGCCGTAA
>ERZ772816.2146-NODE-2146-length-14081-cov-4.630329_pt1 | contig 14081 bp, 15 predicted proteins | sample MGYA00511359_ERZ772816 | MGnify/ENA primary metagenome ERZ772816 (study PRJEB29015, sample SAMEA2737710) | human gut metagenome | biome: human gut; feature: human-associated habitat; material: faeces | place: China | collected 2012 ...
AGCCGCTGCACAGGAAAGCAAGCGGCTCGGACTTTGCCAGAAATCAATGTTTGTTGTTCCCAATCACCTTGTCGGTCAGTGGGCTTCCGAATATCTGCGGCTCTATCCGAGCGCCAATATCCTTGTCACGACCAAACAGGATTTTGAAACGGGCAACCGCAAGAAGTTCTGCGGACGCATTGCTACAGGCGATTATGATGCGGTCATCATCGGACACAGTCAGTTTGAAAAAATCCCGATGAGCGTGGAACGCCAGAAAATGCAGTTGGAAAAACAGCTCTTTGATATAGAACGAGGTATCGAAGATGTGCAGGCTTCCAAAGGCGAACAATTCACGGTCAAGCAGCTTATGAAAACCCGCAAGGGTATCAAAGCAAAGCTCGACAAGCTCAATGATACCAAGCGCAAGGATACGGTAATCGACTTTGAACAGCTCGGCGTTGACCGCCTGTTCATTGATGAAAGCCATTTTTACAAGAATTTATACCTCTACACCAAGATGCGCAGAGTGGGAGGCATTGCCCAGACCGAAGCCCAGAAGTCAAGCGACCTCTTTATGAAGTGCCGCTATCTGGACGAAATCACTGGCAACCGAGGAACGATTTTCGCAACAGGTACGCCCGTCAGCAATTCTATGGTAGAGCTGTACTCGGTGCAGAGATATTTGCAGTACGACACTCTGGTACGGAATGGCTTACAGCATTTTGACAGTTGGGCTTCTACTTTCGGAGAAACCATAACGGCGTTGGAGCTTGCCCCAGAGGGCTATACTTTAGTAGGACGATAAATAATGCGTTCCTAAATTGAAAATAGGTTATCAAAGTCGGTTGCAGAATTTCAAAAAATATTTTTTTGATTCTTTGAAAAACAGTTCCGCTTTGTATCCCTATTTTCTCCTATTGGTAGAGGGAGTAATACTTTTAATACCAAAACAGATTACATAAAGAAAGGAGGATAAGAGAATGTCAAGGACTTCAAAGATTACAGCACTCTATGAGCGTTTATCAAGAGATGATGACCTCAATGGTGAGTCAAATTCAATCACCAACCAAAAGAAATACTTGGAAGATTATGCTCGCAGAAATGGGTTCACGAATATTCGCCATTTTACTGACGATGGTTTTTCGGGTGTGAATTTCAATCGTCCGAGTTTTCAAGAACTGATTAAGGAAGTAGAAGCAGGAAATGTCGCAACGATTATTGTTAAGGATATGAGCCGATTAGGACGAAACTATCTGCAAGTCGGCTTTTATACGGAAGTTCTGTTCCCACAGAAAGATGTCCGTTTTCTTGCAATAAACAACAGTATTGACAGCAACAATGCTTCGGATAATGACTTTGCCCCGTTTTTGAATATAATGAACGAGTGGTATGCCAAAGACACAAGCAATAAAATCAAGGCTGTGTTTGATGCCCGTATGAAAGACGGAAAGCGATGTAGCGGTTCTATTCCCTATGGATATAACCGATTAGCAACCGACAAACAAACGCTTGTCGTTGACCCTGTGGCTTCTGAGGTGGTAAAGCGTATCTTTCTGCTTGCCAACGAGGGCAAAAGTCCGAGAGCAATCGCTGAATTGCTTACCGAAGAAAAGGTTTTAATTCCGGCAGCACACGCAAAGGAATATCACCCCGAACAGTATAATGGAACGAAGTTTTCAGACCCATATACTTGGGGAATGTCAACCATAAGAGCGATTTTGAGCAGACAGGAATATCTTGGTCATACTGTTTTGCGTAAGTCGGTCAGCACCAATTTCAAACTGCACAAAAGGAAAAATACCGATGAAGATGAACAGTATGTATTTTATAATACGCACGAGCCTATCATCTCGCAGGAACTTTGGGACAGCGTTCAGAAGCGAAAGAAACGAGCCAACAGAACAGCGGCAAGAGGAACGCACAGCAATCGTTTAAGCGGTTATCTGTTCTGTGCTGACTGTGGCAGAAGAATGACCTTGCAAACGCATTACAGTAAAAAAGACCGTTCGTTACAGTATTCTTACCGTTGCGGTGGGTATGCCAGCAGAGTAAACTCCTGCACTGCCCATTCGATTAGTGCTGATAATGTTGAAGCCTTGATATTATCGACTGTAAAACGATTATCAAGATTTGTTCTGAATGACGAAGAAGCCTTTGCAAAGGAACTTCAAGTATTGTGGAACGAAAAGCAGACAGAAAAGCCAAAGCACAATAAATCGGAGTTGCAGCGTTTTCAGAAGCGATACGATGAACTGTCAAAACTTATTCGTGGGTTGTATGAAAATCTTGTTTCGGGATTACTGCCCGAAAGACAGTACAAGCAACTAATGAAGCAGTATGATGATGAGCAGGCTGAACTGGAAACGAAAATTGAGGAAATGCAAAAGGAACTGACCGAAGAAAAGGCGAATACGGTTGATATTAAGCATTTCATTTCTTTGATACGCAAGTGCAAAGAGCCGACAGAAATTTCCGATTTGATGTTTGCCGAACTCATTGACAAGATTGTGGTTTATGAAGCAGAGGGTGTGGGAAAAGCAAGGACACAAAAGGTTGATATTTATTTCAACTATGTGGGGCAGGTCGATATTGCCTACACAGAAGAAGAACTTGCTGAAATCAAGGCACAGGAAGAACAGATTGAAATGGAACGACTGGCAAAACAGCGTGAGCGTGAAAAAGTTTACCGAGAGAAGCGAAAGGCGAAAAAACTCGCTGAAAACGGTGGAGAAATCGTAAAAGCAAAGGTATGCCCCCATTGTCAAAAGGAGTTTGTACCTACAAGCAACCGACAGATATTCTGTTCAAAGGATTGTTGCTATCAGGCAAGGCAAGACCAAAAGAAAGCCGACAGAGAAGCAGAAAAAGGAAATCATTATTATCGTCAGCGTGTCTGTGCTGTGTGTGGCAGTACCTACTGGCCTACACACAGTCAGCAGAAATTCTGTTCCGAAGAATGTCAAAAACAAAATCACAACGAAAAATCTTTGGAATTTTACCATAAGAAGCAAAAGGAGAAATCAAAATGCAAAGATTTATTACAGACGAAAGAACCGGTATCCAGTACGAACTCATCGGAGATTATTACTATCCCTGCTTGACGATAGAAAACGAAGAACCGCCCACTCTCACAAAATACGGAAGAATGAGGGAAAGATATTTAAGGGAACACAGGAAAATCTTGTATATCAATCTGCTTACAAGCGGAAAGTTATATGAACACCTTGCCGATATTGATACTTCGGCGTGTGATATGGCGGAGTATCTGATAAAGGAAATGGCAAGAAAGCAGGGTGTGACGGAAGAACTGAAAGGAAAGGATATGATGAAATGGATAGGATTGATGAACAATATCCGAGCCTGTGCAGATGAGATTGTATTGAACGATATTGTGTATTCCTAATAGCATACCAGCCGAAAAGGAACTGCTGTCTTAATTGATGGCAGTTTTCTTTTTTCGGCAAGTATTCAAGAAGTCATAAAGTTGTGAGTATAGTCGAAGTAGTTTGAAGTATTGAAAAAAATGATGACTTTTGTTATAATGTTTAATGGAAGGTTATATTTTATTAGAAATAACGAAATGAATTTGTAGGTGAGAGTATGAAGAAGAATAGAAAATACAAAAAGATAAAGATAATAATGGTTTTTACAACAGTCTTGCTTATAGCGTTTGTAGCAGTAGTTGGATTATATAAAACAGGGATTTATCGTTTTGATTTTTTTAAGGATGTGTATAAAAAAATCGATTTTCAACTGAGTACAAATGAGCTTAACATTCCTCAGGACGCTCTTTCGTTTTCTGTTTATGATATTGAACAGGGTGAATATTTATTTTACGAGGGAGATAGCCAATTGCCCACAGTAGCAAGTTTGGCAAAACTATTTGTCATTGACTATGCTTTGACAAAAGTTAACTTGGAAGATGTTATTGAAGTAAATCAAGAGGTATTGGATCTTGTGCCGGCTGGGTCATCTTTAGCAAATCTAAAAGTTGGGAAGTACACAGTAAAAGAAATAATGGAAGCTATGCTTGTTCCTTCGGGAAACGATGCTGCCTATTCGTTGGCATATTATATTGCTAAAAATGAATTAGGAGAGGGCTATACAGCAACGGAATATATAAATTATTTTACGACAGAGCTAAGTGAGTATTTAATTGAAGAAGGCTATTCTAAAACAAATTTGTATAATGATCCGAGCGGGGCATCTATGTCAGCCGATACACATTTGGATGATATTAATCGTGTAGCCTTGAAGCTTTATAATTATGATTTTGTTAAAGAATGTGTAGCACTTTCTCAATTCAAACTCCACAAGGTGAATTTACTTGGAAAAATACCAATAAGTTTTTAGATAAAAAGTCACCGTACTATAATGAAAATGTAAAAGGAATAAAAACAGGAACTATGGCATCTTCCTATAATATTGTTGTTCTTTATAAAAAAGATGGCAAGGAATATTTGATTACCTGCTTGGCATCATTATCAGATGAAGGAAGATATAAAGCAGTGCAGTCCGCTATAAATACAATTATTAAATGATGTCGAAATATCTTTTAATTAAAGCGTTAAAGTGTCGTGGACAAGATAAAGATTAGTTTGGTGAAACAACAATAGTTGAAGTACGAAAAACATCGTAGAAATACGGTGTTTTTTGTTACCCCAAACCCTACAATTTTATACATAACCACAGGTTAGTACAAATACCTTGTGTGATTTTTTCAAAGGCTTAGAAAGGGATATTTACCCTGTTTTTCGCCCCGGGAAATGACACAAACAAGGCTGAATGTATCTTCCCTGTGGTTTTTATGTTTTCGGCAGGAAAGGAGGATTGATTGCTATGCCGAGAATGAGCAAGAAACGGAAACAAGAGTGGGCGTTGTTTCTGAATGAAAGAAATCGCATTACCTACAACGAACTTTGCAGAAAATGCAGCAATGACTGCAAGCAGAGTTTATGAAAGAGAGGAACGGACTATATGAAAGAACAGAAACATTCTTATTCGCAACGTATAGGAAAAACGACATTTATCGTAAATGTAAAGCAGTCCGAAAGTGCCAAAAAGCCCTTGAATACGGTGTTTCAGGATATATGCAAACACGAGGTTTTGGGCGGCTTCTTTACGGACAAATCGTTTAATTTAGAAAATCCACAAAAAGTATCTTGACAAACTCAATCCCGAGGGATTAAGCGGTGCGATACTGCACTCGCTACGAAACAGTCCCCCGGACTGTTTCTCCCAAATGCTAACGCATTTGGAGCCTCGTGTCTCTTGCACTGCGTGCAATTCACTCATCGCACCCTACAATTTTTTTACAAATACACGCCTACTCTTATTTTCCCCGCCGTGCGGCCAAGGCGAATTTGGACCGGTACGCCCCGGCGGCGGCGCGGGCCAACACGACGTCCGGTGCTATGGACGAAAACACCCACCAACAGGAAGTGCCGCCCAGCGTCGAATGCTCCGTCTGCCAGCCCTGCTGCAAATGGTAGCGGGCCAGGTGCACATTCCGGGGCAGGCAAAGCCCGTCCGCATACAAAATGCCCAAGGCATAATCCGCTGCGGGCAGCGCTGGGCACCACCGCTCCAACCGATCGAAAATATCAACCCCCGGTGCCGGTGCCAAGCCATACGCCCACACCGGCGCCATATAGGCACAACTGATCGGGTCTGCGGCAACTGCCTGCCACACTCCTCGATGGGTGACCAACCGAGCCAGCCCGGCAAAATCACTCTCGGCCACGCCGTCCCTGACCCTTTGGCGCAGGGCGGACAGGCTGCTGCTTTTTTCCATCTCACTTTGCATTGTTTCACCAACTTATTCGCTGCAGCGTAGCACTAATGGGTACTATAATAGAAGATTAGCAAATTTTTATGCTAAAGTCAATAGTACCAATCAGTGGTGCGGAGGTGGCGTTGTGTATTTTAGAAGGCTGCGGGATCTGCGAGAGGACAGAGACCTGAAGCAAACGGATGTGGCCGCCTTGCTGGGCATCCGCCAAACCGTCTATTCCCGCTACGAGCGGGGCTACCAAAATCTGCCGCTGGAGCACCTGCTGGCACTGGCGGACTACTACGGCGTATCTACCGACTACATTCTTGGCCGCACAAACGATCCGACTATCCAAAAATAAATATAAACACGGCAAAACGCCATCGAGTGTACCAAGGCTCGATGGCGTTTTTCCTTTTTACATCTCCCGCTGGCCGCTGTACTTGGCTACGGCATAAAGGGCATATGTTCGCGCGTTGCGCTCACACAGCTGGTGGCGAATGGATGAGCCGCTGCCGCCCTGTCCCGCTCCTTCGATAAGATCAAGCCGACAGTACGCACCAATCCCCACCTCCGCGCCCTGCGATAAGGCACATTCATCTACAAAAAGGAGCAATCCAACAATGGAATTGCTCCTTTTTTCCTATTATATTATGTATTACCGAAAGCGCGCCTTTTCAGCCGCGCAGGCGGGCGTACAGATGGAGAAAATCCTGCTCCACCCGATCAAAGGGCAGCTGCGTCCAATCCGGGGTGCATTGCAGGGGCGGGGCATTTGTGGGGATCACCTCGCCGGTAAAATGCAAAAATTCCGCCGACAGCATGGCGTTGTCGATCTCCGTGACCGTCTGCCACTGCGCCGGAGTAGGCCGAGCCTCTATCAAGGTGTCAAACAGCAGCGCCAGCAGCCGTTCCTCTGCCTGGACGAATTCCGGCAGCCGGGCCTTCACCGGCCGGGTTACATCGCTCATATACGCCTCTGCGCCGTCATGGAGCAGGCAAAACAGTGCCGTTTGGTTCGCTTCGCCTCGCACCAGCGCCTCTCGGGCGCAAGCCAAAGAGTGCTGCCCCACGGAGTAAAATGCCGGAAAATGGCCGTTGGCGCGGGTCATCAGAGACTGGGCGTGGGCAATATCCCGCACATCCAGATCCGCCGCCACCGCGTGGTACGGGTCAAAATGCCGCCCGGTGTAGGTAGAAATCGGTTTGTACATACCGTCGCCTCCGGTTAAGTTTCTATTGTGTAGTACAAGAGTGCTGCCCCATGGGTACAAGGGCAGCACCCTGTCTTAGAACAAGGAACCGTCCCCTGTTTTACATATCCGGAATTTGCCAGATTTCACCCTCCAGATCATCATAATCGTACTGTAGATATGTTCCGCGAGCTTCAGAGCGGTATTTATACGGTATATCATGATCGTTGCACCATTTCATCAAGGTAATTGCTTTATCTTGATTCAACCTATATTGCTCAGTAAATGACAAACCATTTCGATCAATAAATACACGATAGCGGAAATATACATCTTCTTTATCCTTAGCCGCATTAAAGAACTCGGTCACCTGCGGATTGTTCAAAGCCCGCATTAAATCTTTGTATCGAGATTCTGGAATAAAATGAGGAAATGGGATAATATCCGGATTATCATCATACATATCGCACGGACCTCTGTGATCGATCATCTTGAAGTGTTTCATGTCGAACCAATAGTGCTGCTGATTCGCTTCTTGCGCATCTAAGCTGTAGGAGCAGTAACAGTAGTATTTGTTAATGTTTAATCTTTTCATAGTAGGTTCCCTTTCTATTGTACGGCGGTGGGCTTGCTCCTGCTGCAACACCCGACGCAACCGCCCGCTGCAAATCATTATAACACAAGAAAACACCGCTGGAAAGCTGAATTTTGGTGAACATTGACAAAAGTGGAAATTCCGCTTGATTATTTGGCAAAAGCGGTATAAAATAAAGACTGCAATACAAGGGCGCATAGCGCCCTGGTAAATTCAAATATTTTTCGGAGGTAATTCCAAATGGTAAGAGTTGCTATCAATGGTTTCGGCCGTATCGGCCGTCTGGCTTTCCGTCAGATGTTCGGCGCAGAAGGCTATGAAGTGGTTGCCATCAACGACCTGACTTCTCCCAAAATGCTGGCTCACCTGCTGAAGTACGATTCTTCTCAGGGCAAGTACGCACTGGCTGACACCGTGTCCGCTACCGATGACTCCATCATCGTAGACGGCAAAGAGATCAAGATTTATGCAAAGGCTGACGCTTCTGAGCTGCCCTGGGGCGAGCTGAAGGTAGACGTAGTGCTGGAGTGCACCGGTTTCTACACTTCCAAGGAGAAGGCTTCTGCTCACATTAAGGCCGGTGCCCGCAAGGTTGTTATTTCTGCTCCCGCAGGCAACGATCTGCCCACCATCGTATACAATGTAAACCACAAGACCCTGAAGGCTGAGGACACCGTGATCTCCGCCGCTTCCTGCACCACCAACTGCCTGGCTCCCATGGCAAAGGCCCTGAACGACTTTGCTCCCATCCAGAGCGGTATTATGTGCACCATCCACGCTTACACCGGCGACCAGATGACTCTGGACGGCCCGCAGAGAAAGGGCGACCTGCGTCGTTCTCGTGCTGCTGCCGTGAACATCGTGCCCAACAGCACCGGTGCTGCTAAGGCTATTGGCCTGGTTATCCCCGAGCTGAACGGCAAGCTGATCGGCTCTGCACAGCGTGTTCCCACCCCCACCGGTTCCACCACCATCCTGACCGCTGTCATCAAGACCGACAAGGAAGTGACCGTTGAGGCCATCAACGCTGCTATGAAGGCTGAGACCACTGAGTCCTTCGGTTACAACACCGACGAGATCGTATCCTCCGACATCGTGGGTATGCGTTACGGTTCTCTGTTCGATGCTACCCAGACCATGGTGCTGAAGGTTGCTGACGACACCTATGAGGTTCAGGTTGTTTCTTGGTATGATAACGAGAACTCCTACACCTCTCAGATGGTTCGCACCATCAAATACTTCTCCGAGTTGGGCTAATCCCTCTCGATACAGAGAAAACCAAAGACCGACAGGTTCGCCTGCCGGTCTTTTTCTTTTGCTAAAATATAGATAAAAAGAGAACACCTTGCAGTGGGTGTTCTCTTTCATATATTTTATTCGCCCTCTTTATAGATCACGGCAAACAGTTCTTCAATCCGCTCCGTTTGGCCGGTTAAGTACAGGTAGCCGAACAGCGCCTCCACCCCGGTGGCGCAGTGGTACTCGCCAACGGTGGCGCTCTTGGGCTGGTGGCCGGTCTTGGCATTGCGCCCCCGCTTAAACACCGCCAGTTCTTCCTCTGTCAGCAGCGGCTCCATGCGGGCAAAGGCCGCCGTTTGGGCCTTGGCACTGACGAACTTCACGCTCTCCCGGTGCAGGTCGTTCACCGGCCGATTGGCCAGCGCCACCAGGTGGCAGCGCACCTGCATCTCATACACGCAGTCGCCGATAAAGGCCAAATTCAGCGGGCTTAGCTGCCGCGGATCTGTGTTCAACACTTCCATACTTGCTCCTTACGGAATGTACTCAAACTCAATATCATACAGGCTGACAATATCGCCCTCCTGGATCCCCCGCTGCCGCAGCGCCACAAACACGCCGCTCTTCTCCAGCACCCGCTGCATGTACTGCAGCGCCTCGTAGTCCTCCACATCAATGCCCTTAAGCACCTTGGGAAACCAGGGAGCCTCTACCAGGTAGTAGCCCGGCTCCGGATTGGTGATGGTAAAGCCGGTACTGTTTTGCACCAGCAGCTCCGTGGGGATCTCCTCCGGCTCGTACTCCTTCACCGGGGGCAGCGTTTGCAGCCGGTTCCACACTGCGTTCATCAGTTCCCGGGTGCCCTCCTGAATGGGCGCGCAAATGGAATAGTAGTCGTAGCCCTTGGCCTCTACATAAGCTCTCAGCCGTTCAATTTGCTCCGGCTCCGCCATGTCGATTTTATTGCCCGCCACAATCTGGGGTGCTTTGGCCAGCTCCGGGTTGAACTTCTCCAGCTCCCGGTTGATGGCGTCAAAATCCTCGATCGGGTCTCGTCCCTCGTGACCGCTTACATCCACCAGGTGCACCAGCAAACGGCAGCGCTCCACATGGCGCAAAAAGTCATGACCCAGGCCCACGCCGTCTGACGCGCCCTCGATCAACCCGGGAATATCCGCCAGCACAAAGCTGTTGCCCGCGCCCATGGACACCACGCCCAAATTGGGCACCAGGGTGGTAAAGTGGTAGTCGCCGATTTTGGGCTTGGCCTGGCTGACTACGGAGATCAGGCTGCTTTTGCCCACGCTGGGAAAACCGATCAGCCCCACATCCGCAATGAGCTTCAACTCCAGACTGATCTCCCACTCCTCGCCGGGCACGCCGGGCTTGGCAAAGCGAGGCACCTGCCGGGTGGGGGTGGCAAAGTGCATATTGCCCCAGCCGCCACGGCCACCCTTGCAGAGGACATAGGGCTCGCTGCCGCTCATGTCCTGAATGATCTCATTGGTTTCGGCGTCCCGCACCAGCGTGCCCCGGGGGACGCGGATCACCAGATTGGCGCCGTCCTTGCCGGACTTGCGGCCGCCCTGACCGTCCACGCCGTTTTCCGCCACGTATTTGCGCTTGTAGCGGAAGTCCATCAGGGTGGACATGTTGTCGTCCACCTGCAAGATAATGGAGCCGCCCTTGCCGCCGTCGCCGCCGTCCGGGCCGCCGGCCGCCACATATTTTTCCCGGTGGAACGCCACTGCGCCGTTACCGCCGTTGCCTGCCTGGACCGTGATCCGGGCCTTGTCGATAAATGTTGTTGCCATAAAGTGCCTCTCAATTCAAGTGTAAAAACAGGTTTCCCTACATAATTGTTCCTATCATACCGGAAAATAGGGGGAAATGTCAACTGTAAAGGTCAATCCGGCAGGCATCCGAAGTGGAGGAGTGCCTCCAGTACGCCGCCGCCGATGGCGGTGGCCTTGTCGGAGGCAGTAAAGCAGTTGGCCTGCTGGCCCCGTGGGTCGATGTCGCCGCATTTCATGCCCTCGTGGACCTGCAAGCCACCCTGGAGCAAGCCCCGGAGACAGCCGGTGAGGGTGCAGCGCATGGGTTTGCCGTTTACCGTGGCGGCAATTTCTCCCTCCTGAACCAACTGTCCGATCTCCATGCGCGGCTCAAAAATGCCGTCCGCCGGGGCCCGGAGGACCCGCTCGCCGCTGCGTCCGCCAATGAGGCCGGGGATGCCGGTGTTGGGCAGAGGACTGCCGGTGTACAGCGCCCGGCCCAGCGTGTGGCCCCGCATGGTCTCTACGGCGGCGTGGCAGTCGGTCCCCACGGTGAAGCCGGGGCCTACGCCGATCACCACCGGGGCGTCCGTCAGAGCGGTGCCTAAATTCTTCTTCGCCAGAATAGCATCCACCACCGCGCCGGGCCGGAGGGTGGGGATACAGGCTCCCGCCGGGTCAGCGAGAACGGCCACAACGCCGGACTGAGCCAGAGTCAGGGCCTCCTCCGGGGTTTCGGCTTTCCGGGCGGAAATATCCTCCACTGTCATCTCTCCCAAGCGAATGGCCTCGGAGAAACAGACGGTGCGGCGGATGGAGGTGGGGGCGGGGAGATCCGTCATAACGATTTGATACCCGGCCCGGTGGAGCCGCAAAGCGATGCCGGTGGCCAGATCTCCGGCTCCTCGGATGACAACGAGCATAAGATCCCTCTTTTCCGAATTTGAAATGGTATGGTCAGACCATGGGGCAGGCGTGATGAGCCGGGTCCTCCCGGCGGCAGGCCCGCTCGTAGATCATTTCCCCGGTGATGCTCACGGCAATCTCCGCCGGGGTCACGGCCTTGATGGGTGTTCCCACAGGGGTGTGGACAGTGTGGAGCTTTTCCTCGGAGATACCGGCCTCCCGGAGCCGGGCGTTGACGGCGGCGATTTTGGCCCGGGAGCCGATGACACCGACGTAGGCCAGCTCTTGCCGCAAAATCTGCTCCTGAATTTCCAGATCGTGAAGATGGCCGGAGGTCATCACCACCACATAATCCTCCGGGGACAGGGGCAGTGTGCCGGCGATGTTCCGAAAATCGCCGCACACCACCTGCTCTGCGTCGGGGAAGGCGGCGGGATCGGCCAGAGCGGGCCGGTCGTCATACACCACCGGACGGAACTCCACACTGCGCAGCAGAGGGACCAGCGCCCGGGCGATGTGTCCCGCGCCGAAGATCACCGCCCGCTCCCCAATGGGGAGGGGGAGAGAAAAGTCGGTTTCTGTCAGGACGCAGCGCTTGGAGAGGGGGGGTGTACCGCTGCTGCCCAAAAGGGCCATGCCCTCGCCGTCCAGCAGCGCCGGGGCGGAGCCGTCCGTCCGCAGGATCAGCCAGCCGGGCTGGGCAGCGGTGAGCTGGGCCAGCGCCGTTTCCAACACACTCTGCCAGAGAGTGTCCCCCGGGGAAATGAACTGAAACAGTACCGTCACATCCCCGCCGCAGGCCATGCCGAGACTGTCCGCCCCGGCTTGCGTCAGGGCGAAGTGCTGTATCTGGGAACGCCGCTCCTTCAGCAGGGACAGGGCCAGCAGCTCGGACTGCCGCTCTACCTGCCCGCCGCCGATGGTGCCCGTTAGCTGACCATTCACACCCACCAGCATTTGACTGCCGGGGCCCCGGGGGGCGGAACCCTGCTCCGCAACGATGGTCACCAGCACCACACTCCGGTGGGCGTTCAATTCCGCCAGTGCTCTGAATAAAATAGTCCGCATGGCGCGCTCCTTTCTGTCAGACGATCCAAACTCTGTATTTTATTGTGAACTTGATGGTAGTCTATTATGCTTTTCTTGGAATGTCAAGCGGAGACGGGGGAGTACGGAACGGAAAAACAGGCTGAGACCGCAGTCTCAGCCTGTTTGGTTCACGGGTCCGGATCAGTACATCAGCTTGATGTAATCCTCCACGTCCTGACGGGTGCCGGTGAAGGGACCCGGCGTCTCCATTTTCAGGGAGACCAGAGCGGTGGCGGTCTGAAGAGCGGTGGGAATGTCCTTGGTCAGCCGCTCATTGATGTACCCGGCAAAGGTGGTGTCGCCCCGGCCGGTGCGGCCGGAGAGATTCCGGGCCTTGATGGGGCAGGTGTAGATCTCGTGACCGTCATACACCAGCACCTCCGTGTTGTGGGTAATTAAAATCTCCTTGGCGCCCCAGCCGTAAAGGCCCTTGGCGGCCTCCGCCCGGTCTGTCAAGCCGGTGAGGATCTCCGCCTCGGCGGCGTCGGTCTTGAGGAAACGGATGTAGGGGAGCAGCTCCTTCTTTTCTTTCCAGTCGTGATACACCATGCCGCCGTTTTCCACCCAGCGCAGCATGGTCTGCACGTCGATGGCCACCATGGCATGCTTGGCGGCGAAGGGGATCATCTCATTGGGGATGTCGCCGCCGGCCAGACCGGCCAGATGCCAGATGGCGGCGTCAATCTGATCCACCGGCACCTCGTCGGTGGTGTAGGGGGCGATGAGGCTGTCCACAGTGGAGGTCCGGCGCTCCCGGTCCGCCGTGTGGTAGACGTTTTTCGTCACAAAGGAGTGGGGGCTGTTCAGGGGGAATACACTGATGGAGGGAGCCTTCTCGTGGAAGGCTGCCGTCACGTCCAGTTGGCTGAGGTCCGCCTTGGGCAGGACGGCGATCTTATGTCCCATATTGGCTGCCGCGCAGCCGGAATAATACACCGCGCCGCCGACGGCCTGGACGACAGTGCCGTCAAAATCCACGTTGGTGTCCTGAGCAACCTCGCCGATGATGAGAGAGTCGAATTTTTCCATAACGATCATCCATTCCGCCGCCCTGCGCCGGCACAAGAAGTTGATGGGGCGTTCCGTCCGCAGGGCAGAAAAGCTGACGGACCGCCTGCTGAGATACAAGGGAAAATAAAGTCGGATCAGAGAACTCAAACGTTTGCGCTGCTTACTGCCATCAGTATAATAGGTGAGGAACAAAAAGTCAACGGTTTTAGCGGCTTTGAACATCAGCCGCCGTCATTCCGCGGGAAACCGGAAATTCTTTGCGGGAGGCCTGGAAAAAAGGATTGTAAACAGCGGGAAAACCGTGTATAATAACCGCAAAGCGGCGGAGGATCTCCGCTGTCCGGCACGTTTTGGAAGAGCCGGTGCATGGCTGCGGATATTCCGCCGCCACCGGATCGTTTATATGCCGCACCCGATAAGGAGGAGTTCACCATGAATAAAACTGCCCGTTTTGTATTGAAGACTGTCGCCCCAGCGCTGATTCGTATAGTTTTCATAGTAGATCCGGCGGCGTTTGT
>ERZ772816.2149-NODE-2149-length-14068-cov-2.923571_pt1 | contig 14068 bp, 10 predicted proteins | sample MGYA00511359_ERZ772816 | MGnify/ENA primary metagenome ERZ772816 (study PRJEB29015, sample SAMEA2737710) | human gut metagenome | biome: human gut; feature: human-associated habitat; material: faeces | place: China | collected 2012 ...
TTACCAGTGACGGTTTGATCAGAGGAAGGATGATACGGAAGAAGATCGTATAGGTAGAACATCCGTCCATTCTGGCCGCCTCATCCAGATCCATGGGAATCCCCTTGATGAACTGGATATTCAGGAAAATGAAGAATCCCTGACCGAACCACTGGGGAACAATGATAGGAAGGTAAGAACCGACCCAGCCTAATTTATTAAAAATTATGTACTGCGGGATCATTACTACCTGGAACGGAAGCATCATGGACAACAGCATGCAGGCGAACCAGAATCCCTTGAATTTGAAGTTAATTCTTGCGAAGCCGTATCCGATCACAGCAGAGGAAGCCACTGCTCCGATGGTGGATAAACCTGCGATCACAAAAGAGTTTTTGAAGAAGGTTCCGAAATTGTATCCGGCAAATCCCTGCCAGCCTACCTTGTAGTTCTCCAGAGAGAAGTGTCTCGGGATCAATTCCGATGCCGTTCTTATAATCTCATTGGTATCCTTAAAAGAACTAAGTACCATCCATACTAACGGATATATCATCACGCAGGCAAAACAGAAGGTGAAGATATGATAAATCACTCCGATAGCAAATCTTTTTTCTTTATATCCTTTTTTCATACGCTCACCATCAACCTTCTGATTCATAATATACCCACTTGTTCTGGGTCTTGAACAAGATCAGTGTCAAAATTCCTACTACCAGAATCATAAACCATGCAAGTGCACATCCATAGCCAAGTTTGTTATAGGTAAATGCGTTCTGGTACATATATACAGTATAGAAAAGGGTGGTATCCCTTGGTTTTCCCTGTGTAATAATGTAGCTCTGTGTAAATGCCATAAAGCCGTTGATCAACTGGTTGATCAGATTGAAGAAAATCGTGGGGGTCAGCATGGGGAGTGTGATCTTGAAGAACTTATGGACACCGCCAGCTCCATCCATGGTGGCTGCCTCATATAAGCTTACGGGAATCTGCTTTAATCCTGACAGGAAGATCAGCATGGAGGATCCGAACTGCCATACTGCCAGAATAATCAGGGTCCAGATCGCAGTATCGGAACGTCCCAGCCATGCGATATCCAGTCCGAACAGACCGTTGATCACACCGTCACTGGCGAACATTCTTTTCCACAGAATGGCAACCGCCACACTGGAACCGATAATGGAAGGAAGGTAATACACTGCTCTGTAAAAGCCGGACAGCTTGGTGCTCTTCACCAGAAGCATTGCTACGATCAATGCCATGATCAGACGAAGAGGTACGGAAAATACCACGTAATACATGGTGACACCGAATACCTTCCAGAATTTCGGATCATCCGTGAACATGGTAATGTAGTTTTCCAGCCCAATGAATGTCGGGGACTGTAAAATATTGTATCTTGTAAATGAAAATGCAAAAGATAAAAGCATGGGAACCATCATGAATGCCAGAAATCCGATAATGAACGGTCCGACAAACACATATCCGGATACGTTAGGACTATCCAGCCACTGGCCCAATGTTCTTTTTCTCTTTGGGGAAGTCTTTTCTTTGCTCATTTTTCCTCTCCTTCTGCCGTTTCTATAACAAGCGCCCGGCTCCCGCCCTATGCCGGATGGGATCCAGGCGCCCTTTGATTACAATTTGTTATAACGGTCTTACTTCAGAAGTCTTACTTCTCGTCTTACTTTGCCGCCTCGCTCAGAATCTTCTGAGATGTGGTTACGAATTCTTCTGCTGCTCCCGCTGCATCTGTATCTCCATAACGCAGGTTCTCAACAATGGTCTTGGCCTGTGCTTCTACTTCACCCTTACCGGAGGGATCGGGATCATCAATAGGAGTTGCGATCTTGGATACTTCTGCGATATAGTCAAATACCTTCTGGGAATTCTCATCCACATTAGGTTTGATTGCTTCTGCCACATCACTGTTCACAGGGATGCCTCTCTCTGCCAGCAGGATATTGTTGCACTCAACGCTGTTGGTGAACCAGTCCAGGAATTTTGCAGCTTCCTCTTTATTCTGAGAAGTCTCGGCGATAGAAAAGAACTGGCTGGGCTTTAAGAACATCGGTTGGGTGGTTGCATCGCTGGTAGTAGGATACATGGTGATTCCCAGATCTCTACCGGCTGTGTTGGCAATACTGATATACTGGTTGGAATAAGAAAAGTCATTCCAGGTAGTTCCGTCAATGATAGGCTTGGTCTCTACTACATCCGGGTTCTTCTCTGCCAGAAGATCAGGAGAAATAGCGGATTCCGCCTTGTTGAACTTATCTACATTAGCGAAGTGGGTTTCGCTTGCAGTCTTGGTTCCTGCTGCCAGTTCATCGAACAAATGAGATCCCTGGGTTCTTGCGATGACCTGCATCATATTGATGCCGCCATCGTAGTAGGTCTTCACACCGGTCTTCTCGTAAATGGTCTGTCCGATATCATACAGTTCTTCGATGGTCAGCTGCTCGGGAAGCTCTACACCGGCCTGTTCTACGATTTCTTTGTCATATACCATCATAGGAGCATTACTGCCAAGGCTTAATGCATAACAGGTTCCATCAATAGATCCACTATCGATAACGCTGTCTGCAATCTTGCTGGTGTCAATGACACCGCTGTCAATGAACTGGCTCAGATCAGCAAGCTGGCCGCTCTGCTGATACTGTTGCAGATAGGAGTAATCCATCTGGATAATATCGGGAAGGTTGCCGCCTGCTGCCATTGCAGAAAGCTTATCCCAGTAGCCGGACCAGTCGGTAAACTCTACCTTGATCTCTACATTGGGGTTCTGTTCCATGTAAAGGTCAACTGCCTTCTTGGTTACATCATTTCTTGTCTGGTTGCCCCACCAGCAAAGGCTCAGGGTTACTTTGTCACCACTGGCAGCCTGTGCTGCGCTGTTATCACCTGTGGCAGCGGAGCCTGTGCCAGATGCATCAGAACTGCCTGCGCTGCTTCCACATGCAGCCAGAGACATGGTCATCAATACAGCCATAAGACCTGCAATCATTCTTTTCTTCATTTGTTATACCTCCCATACAATCTGTCGGGTATGTGTCCTGCACATCCCTCGTTGTTGTTTTGATGAATTTATTTTATGTCCATTTTGCATAATGGTAAAGTTAAATAACGGTTCTGTCGATGCAAAAAAATGGCTTTTTAACCATAATCTTACATTTTTTTCGTCACATTTTCATACTTTTTTCAGTTTTTCCATATTCCATATGGCATTTTGCATAATTTCGTGTTCAAAAAAAGGTTTCTGAGTGTTCAAAAAACGGCTTTTTGTTTTCTTCCCACGGATGAAAATTGAACTTCCCATATTTTTACTATATAATAACCATGATACGGAGGTTTTTCCATGAGCAATTTATCACAGCGTTTTAATAATCTGTCTTTATATAAGAAAATACTACTGATCCTGTCAACGACATTGCTTTTTGTGTTCTTTGCTTTTGTTGTGGGCATTCAGCTTCTTTCCCAGTATTATGCCCGTGAGCTGTATACTTCCAATGCACAGTCTCTGAATTATGTATCTTCCTTCGTCTCTGCAAGAATGGAGACCGTGGAATCCGGTTCTGCCCGGATCCTGTCCGATACCATCATTCAGACGAATCTCACCGATATCATGGATGCTCCCACCAGTATCCGTAATGCCCAGAGAAAGCAGACGATATATCAGGCTCTCTATCCTTATATTTTTGATGACGACTATATCAAATCCATCAGTCTGGTACTTCCTGACGACACACTGATCTGTATGGGAAATACTTCCGATCTGGATGCTTTTCCTCTGGAGGAACTGGCAGAAAATGCAGCAGCCTGCCAGGGGCGTGCCAGCTGGAGTGCACCGGCTTCCCCCGGGAATACCATCGTACTTTACCGGGATATCCGGCAGCTTCGCCATCTGACCCTGGATCATCTGGCTTACCTGTACATAGTGATCGACCTGGACCAGCTGATCAGTGATGCCCTGGAGAATGCCGGATATTCTCTCTCCACGCATTCCCGTTTTATCCTGTTTGCAGGAAATGCGCAGTTTTACCCACAGGAGACTTACCATCCGGAACAGTATTCTAGCCTGCTGCAGTCGCTGAATCATGGCAGCAGCCATTATTCTATTCTTTCCATAGATAAACGAAAGACCTTTGTCATCCAGGGAGATTTTCCACGTACCGGATGGAATTATCTGTATTTTCAGGATTACGATCCGCTCTTTTCTGCGATCCATACCGTTCTGATCCGGATGATCCTGTTCTCCGCCGTGGTCGTGATGATCGCTCTGTTTCTGGCACTGTTGCTTCTGCGCAGGATACTGCACCATCTGGATCTTCTGGTAGAGAAGATCCGCCGCTTCGGACAGGGACTCCCGGATCCGGAGGACACCGCTCACTACGATTACAGTCTCCGCACCGATGAGATCGGGCAGCTGCATGTCAGCTTTGACGAAATGAAATCCAATGTAAAGACTTTGCGGGATAAAAACTATGAAAAGCAGCTGTTGCTCCGGGATACCAATATCAAGATGCTGCAGCAGCAGATCAACCCGCATTTTCTGTTTAACAGTCTAAATGCAGCAGCACAGCTTGCCATGATGGAGGGTGCAGAAAATACCTGTTTGTTTGTACAGAACATGGCGGATTTCTTCCGCTATAATGTAAGGAAGATGGAGAAAGATACTACGCTTAAGGAAGAGCTGGAACTGGTAGACAACTACATTTATATTTTGAATGTACGATTTGCAGGAGAAATCCATTATACAAAACAGATCGATGAGCGCGTGACTGGTACAATGATGCCAAGTATGATCCTGCAGCCCCTGATCGAAAACGCGGTAAATCATGGAATACGCGAACTGCAGGGAGAAGGAAAGATCCATCTGTCTGTTTACAGTGATGATAGTATGGTCTGCGTGAAAGTAGAAGACAATGGTGTGGGAATTGAACCGGAAGTGATCGAAAAGATCATGCGTGGAGAGAGTGCACACAGCCACAGTCAGCGGGATTCCGCCGGAATCGGTATGGATAATGTGATCAACCGTCTGAAACGGTATTATAATATGGAGCATGTGATTGAGATCCGTCGGCGGGAAGAGAGAGGAACAGAAGTGGTGATCTATTTGAAAAGGGAGGACATAAGATGAGGATATTGATCTGTGATGATGAAGGAATTGTACAGCAGGCAATTAGATTTATGATCCAGAAAAGTTTTGGAGATGAATTTGAAATTGAATCTGCAAAAAATGGGCGTATGGCGATCGAACTTGCAGAGTCATTTCGCCCGGATATTATCCTGATGGATATCCAGATGCCAGGGATCAACGGAATCGAAGCAATGGAAGAGATTAAAAGAGAACATAAAAATATCATTTTCATTGTTCTTACGGCCTATGATAAATTTGAATATTCACAGAAGGCTATTGATATCGGCGTTATGTCTTATCTGACAAAGCCGATCAATAAGGACGTGCTGACGGATACTCTGCGAAAGGCGATGAAGCTTGTAAATGACAGAAGGGAAAAAGTAAGTAAGGATCTGAAGGTGAAAGAAAAACTTGAGGTTGTGGTTCCGATGATCGAAAGTGGTTTTGTGTACAGCGTTCTTCTTGGAGAGAGCAATGATACCTCCAATCTTACATACCGTGAGCTGCTTGGAATCAATACGGAGTATGTCTATGCAATAGTGATCGAATGCGGAGAAGAATTGCGAAAAGGAGAACTGACCAACACAGTAGGTGCAGGAATCCGGCTGCAAAAGCACAGCATGATTTTCCGTGAAATGCTTAAGGAGACGATGAATGGAATTGTAGGATCTCTGATGGGAAACAAAGTAATCGTCCTTGTCCCGTGCAGGGAAAAGGAAGAATCTTATAATGAGCGGGAAGTAAAGATTGAAAATATCCGCAGTATGCTTCGTAAAATGGAGCAGCAGATGGAAATGAAATTCAAAGCGGGCATCGGGTCTGTCGTATCCTGGGAGGAAGTTTCCAAGTCCTACAGAGAAGCACTCGATACGGCAAGGCAGGGAGTAGGAAAGGTGAACCATGCAAAGGATCTTCCGGTCAGCTGTGTATATGAAGAGGGATATCCGTATGATATGGAATCCAGTCTTTTTGATGCAGTTCACGCAGGGGATGCAGAACTGACAGAAAAAAGAAGTACAGAGTTTGTGATGTGGATGGAGAAGCAGTTTCCGGAGGTTACGAACAATGTACGCCTGAAAGTAATGGAATTTGTCCTGCTTGCTGAAAAATCTGTCTACGAGCAGGGGGCAATGACTTATCATTTTGATGTAAGGGCAAATTATCTGGATCAGCTGATGAGCTTTCAGACATATGAAGAGCTGGAACGATGGTTTGTGCATAAAATGACAGAAGCAGCAGGACACATCTCAATGAAACAACAGGAGAAGACGGTTAATGTAGTAGAAAAAGCAAAAGTTTATATAGCAGAGCATTTTTCAGGGGAAATTTCTCTGGAAGAGACGGCAAAAGAACTTGGAATCAGTTCCTACTATTTAAGTAAGCTGTTTAAAGAATCAGAGAATGTCAATTACATAGATTATGTGAACAATCTGCGGATCGAATATGCGAAAAAGCAGCTTATGGAAACGGAGAAGAGTATCAAAGAGATCTGTATGGAATCCGGGTACGGAGATCCCAATTATTTCAGTCGTATTTTTAAAAAATGGACAGGTGTGACACCGACGGAATACCGTGAGGAGGGACGATATGAATAAACCTATAAGACGATGGATGGTATTTTTGGTGTGTATTGCTTTTGCAGGACAGCTACTTGTGGGATGTTCAGCAAAATCGCAGGGCGTAAAGACCGATAGAAGTGATAAAAAGCAACTGAAGATTGGATTTACGATCGATACTCTGGTTCTGGAAAGGTGGACCAGAGACCGGGATGTATTTACCGCAGTAGCACAGGAACTGGGAGCGCAGGTAGATGTGCAGAATGCGAATAATAATCTGGAAAAGCAAAAAAAGCAGATTGAGGATTTTATTGCACAGAAGATGGACGTAATCGTGATCGTTGCAGTGGATTCTTATGGACTGACGGAAGAGGTGGATAAAGCAAAATCAGAGGGAATCCGGGTAATTTCCTATGACCGTCTGATCCAGGGAACAACAACAGATCTCTATATCACAGTTGATAATGAGAGTGTTGGGGAAGAGATGGGAAAGACCATGCTGGAGAAACTCCCGGATGGAGGCAATATTGTTATGATCTGCGGACCAGAATCGGATGCCAATTCACAGGATGTGGCAAAAGGATTTGAAAAGATGATCAAGGACAGTAATCTGAATGTTGTGAAGAAGACAAGCGTTAGTTCGTGGAAACCGGAGACCGGTTTTCAGGCAGTCAATGAGGCACTGGCTGAGCTGGAGGAAGTAGATGGTGTTATGTGCGGCAATGATGCGATCGCCGGGTATGCGATCAAAGCACTCAGTGAAAAGCAGATGGCCGGGAAAGTGGTCGTGACCGGGCAGGATGCCGATCTGGAAGCCTGTCAGAGAATCGTGGAAGGTACACAAGCGATGACTGTGTATAAACCGATTGAACGGCTTGCAAAAGTGGCGGCAAAGTGTGCGGTAAAACTGGCAAACGGAGAGCAGATTGTCGGAAAAGATATTGGAAAAAACAGTGTAAAAACAACGGATGATGGGAAAGATGTTCCTTATTGGGGACTTCCGCCGATTGCAGTGACAAAAGAAAATATGGATTCATTGATCATTGATCTTGGATTCCATTTACATGATGAAGTATATCTGAATGTTTCGGAAGAGAGCCGGGACTAGGACATTTTTGACAGAAAGGCAGTGCAAATTTGTGCTACCTTTCTTTTTTTACACAATAATATCATAAATATGTACGGTTTTTTACAATCTTGTCCAGTTTGTGAACTGCTATAGTATAAGCATCAAGAAAAACAAATTTTCTTAAAGGAGGAAACGAATTATGGGAAACAGAACAAGAAAGCTTCTTACAGTGGGCGTCATTGCAGCTATGACATTATCCATGGCAGCATGTACAAGCGGAAATGATACTTCATCATCATCTGGCTCATCAGATAAGAAAGAGACAAAAGCCGGAACAGGTAAGATTGGTGTTGCAATGCCGACAAAAGACTTACAGAGATGGAATCAGGACGGCGAGAACATGAAGAAACAGCTGGAGGATGCCGGATACGAAGTTGACCTTCAGTTTGCAAGTAATGATGTTGCTACACAGGTTTCACAGGTTGAGAACATGGTATCTGGAGGATGTGACGCAATCGTAATCGGATCCATTGATGGTGAATCACTTGGAACTCCGTTAAAACAGGCAGAAGAACAGGGAATCCCGGTTATCTCTTATGACCGTCTGATCATGAACTCATCTGCAGTTACATATTACGCAACATTTGATAACTACCTGGTAGGTCAGAAACAGGGCGAATACATTGTAGATGCATTAGACCTTGATAATACAGATGGTCCTTACAATCTGGAAATCTTCACAGGTGATCCAGGAGACAACAATGTAAACTTCTTCTACGGTGGAGCAATGGAAGTTCTTCAGCCATACATTGATTCAGGAAAACTGGTTGTCCAGTCAGGACAGGTTAAGAAAGAAGAAGTTGCTACAGCAGACTGGTCTACAGAAAAAGCCCAGTCAAGAATGGAAGCAATTCTTGCATCCAACTATAACGGAAAAGACCTTGACGTAGTTCTTTGCTCAAATGACTCTACAGCACTTGGTGTTGAAAATGCTCTGGAAGCAAACTACACAGGAAAATGGCCGGTCATCACAGGTCAGGATTGTGACAAACCAAATGTTAAGAACATCGTAAATGGAAAACAGTCTATGTCAGTATTCAAAGATACACGTAAACTTGCTGAACAGACAGTTAAGATGGTAGATGCGATCATGGATGGCAAAGAAGCTGAGACAAATGATAATGAGTCATATGATAACGGAACAGGCATCATTCCTTCTTACCTTTGCGAACCAACAGTTGTTACAATTGACAATTACGAAGAAATGCTTCTTGATTCTGGATATTATACAGAAGCAGATATTAAGTAATACGATACATATTTAAATGAGTACAGGCGGGATTTTAATCCCGCTTGTGCCGCTAAAAGAGAAGGAGGGATTCAGGTTGGGTAAGGTTTTATTGGAAATGAAAAATATTACCAAAACTTTCCCGGGCGTTAAAGCGCTGGACAATGTAAACCTTAAAGTTGAAGAAGGTGAGATTCACGCCCTTGTAGGTGAAAACGGAGCGGGAAAGTCAACACTTATGAATGTACTCAGTGGTGTATATACATATGGTACTTATGAGGGAGATATTATTTACGATGGCGAGGTCTGTAAATTTAATAAAATTAAAGACAGTGAAGAAAAAGGTATCGTAATTATTCACCAGGAACTGGCACTGGTTCCGGAAATGACGATTGGCGAGAATATGTATCTCGGTAATGAACAGGGAAAGAAATTCTCAATTGACTGGAGTAAAACTTATGGAGAAGCAGATGAATATCTTGCGAAAGTAGGACTTCATGAGTCATCACGTACACTGATCAAAGATATCGGTGTCGGCAAGCAGCAGCTTGTTGAAATTGCAAAAGCACTTGCAAAACATGCAAAATTACTGATTCTTGATGAGCCGACCTCATCACTGAATGAATCGGATTCAAAGGCCCTGCTGGATCTGATGCTTGAGTTCAAAAAACAGGGAATGACGATGATCATCATCACACATAAACTGAATGAGGTTGCTTATGTAGCCGACAAAATCACAGTTATCCGTGATGGAAGTACCATCGAGACGATGGATAAGAGAACAGATGAAATTACGGAAGACAGAATTATCAAAGGAATGGTTGGTCGTGAACTTACGGACCGTTTCCCGAAGAGGAAAAATGTAAAAATTGGCGATAAAGCACTGGAGGTTAAGAACTGGACCGTTCATCATCAGGTATATTCTGACCGCAAAGTGGTAGATAACGTGTCTATGTATGTCCGTAAAGGAGAAGTACTTGGTATTTCAGGACTTATGGGAGCCGGACGTACAGAGCTTGCAATGAGTATTTTCGGACGCAGCTATGGAAAAAATATTTCTGGTGAATTATATATTAATGGTAAAGAGGTGAAACTTCATACCGTTAAAGAAGCAATTGAACACAAAATTGCATATGTGACAGAAGACAGAAAAGGAAACGGATTAATACTGAGCAATCCAATCCGTGTAAATACAACTCTGGCAAACCTTGACGGAGTCAGTGCCCATGGTGTGATCGACCGTGACAAAGAGATTGCGGTTGCAGAGGAATATAGACAGAAGATGCGTACAAAGTGTCCGTCTGTAGAACAGAATGTAGGAAACTTAAGTGGTGGTAACCAGCAGAAGGTTCTCCTTGCAAAATGGATGTTCGCCGGACCGGATGTCCTGATTCTGGATGAGCCAACCAGAGGTATCGATGTTGGTGCAAAATATGAAATTTACTGTATTATCAATGATCTGGTGGCAGCAGGAAAATCGGTTATCATGATTTCTTCCGAGTTACCTGAGGTACTTGGAATGTCTGACAGGATTTACGTTATGAATGAGGGACGTATCGTCGGAGAACTGGATGCAGCAGAGGCATCCCAGGAAGTCATCATGGGACGAATTTTGAGTTCAAGCAAAGGAGAATAGTTATGAGTAAAGAAAATGTATCTGCTTTTTTAAAGAAATATACAATGGTCATTGTACTGGTCATTGTAACACTGTTTTTCACATGGAAAACAGGTGGAAGAATGCTTCTCCCACAGAATGTAAATAACCTGATTTCACAGAACTCTTACGTATTTATCCTGGCAACAGGTATGTTACTGTGTATCTTAACCGGTGGTAATATCGACCTGAGTGTTGGTTCAGTTGTATGTTTCGCCGGCGCTGTAGGTGCAACATTTATGGTTAATAAAGGCATGAGTGTTGGGGTATCTATTCTTATCATGCTTGTTACCGGTCTTGCAATCGGTGCATGGCAGGGATTCTGGATCGCTTACAGACGTATCCCACCATTTATCGTAACACTGGCTGGTATGCTGATCTTCCGTGGTCTTTCTAATATCATTCTGAATGGTTTTACGATTGCTCCAATGCCGGATGCATACCTGGCACTGTTTAACAATTACATTGTAGATGTGTTCCACGGAAACGGAATCAATATTACCTGTATCCTTGCAGGAATCATCATTGCAGCAGTTTTTGTACTTATGACTTTCAAAGGAAGAATGTCAAAGATCAAAAAAGGATATAAAGTCGGACCAGCGGTTAATGATATTGTTAAATGCGCAGTGATCAGTATTGTAATCATCGCATTTATGTGGAGACTGGCACAGTACAAAGGTATTCCGATGATCTTAATCTGGGTAGCATTGATCGTTCTGATCTACGGATATCTGACATCAAAGACAACCGTAGGACGTCATTTATACGCAATCGGTGGAAATGAGAAAGCAGCACAGCTTTCTGGTATCAATACTAATAAAGTGTACTTTATCGCTTATGCAAACATGGGACTTCTTGCAGCAGTTGCAGCAATGGCAGTTATCGCCCGTCTGAACTCAGCAAACCCGACAGCCGGTGATGGATACGAAATGGATGCCATTGGATCCTGCTTCATCGGTGGCGCTTCCGCTTACGGTGGAAGTGGTACAATCCCTGGAGTTATCATAGGTGCAACTCTGATGGGTGTTATCAACCTCGGTATGTCTATCATGGGTGTAGATGCCAACTGGCAGAAAGTTGTAAAAGGTATTGTTCTTCTTGCAGCCGTTATCTTTGATGTAGAATCTAAGAAACGTTCTAAATAATAAAAAATAGCATAAGGACAAGAAAGTGCAGTTAACAGGCTAAGTTTTCGGTAGCGGATACCGACTTAGCCTGTTAGAATATAAGACAGAAAGAAGGTGGAAGAAATGAAAATCAAAAAAGTAACAGATCCAGAATTCAGCAGATACGGACGTGTGATCGATGGATATGATTTTTCAAAGCTGATCAAGGCAATGGAACACACCCCTCTTCCGGAGGATGTCATCTACGAACCATCTATTGAAGAACTGGAAACAACGGATGTTGCAATCGATCTGAAGATGAGAGTTTACGGAGAACTTCCGATCCAGATCGGATACTGCAACGGACATAACAGCAAACTGAACGCACTGGAATATCACAGAAGTTCAGAAGTGAATGTCGCAGTGACAGATATCATTCTGCTTCTGGGGGCAGAGCAGGATATCGAACCGGATTTTACATATGACACATCAAAAGTAGAAGCATTCCTTGTCCCAGCAGGAATTGGAATCGAAGTGTACGGAACAACCCTTCACTATGCACCTTGCGGAGTAGATGGAAATGGATTTAAGGCAGTAGTAGTTCTTCCAAAGGGAACCAATACAGATCTGATGACTTGCCATACCAAATCATTTGATGACAAGCTTCTTACCGCAAAGAACAAATGGCTGATTGCACATGAAGAAGCAGGAATCGAAGGCGCTGTGTGCGGACTTAAAGGTGAGAATATCGACATCGCAAAATAGAACAGACAGATTCATATTTTAGGAGGAAAAAACAATGAATAACATGCCAGAACTGAAAATCGGAGTTGTTGCAGTAAGCCGTGACTGCTTCCCGGAAAGCCTTTCTGTATCAAGAAGAGAAGCACTTATGAAAGCTTACAAAGAAAAATACGGAGAAGAACATATTTACGAATGTCCGATCTGTATCGTAGAAAGTGAAATCCATATGGTACAGGCTCTGGAAGATATCAAGAAAGCCGGATGTAATGCACTGGTTGTATATCTTGGAAACTTCGGACCGGAAATCTCAGAGACTCTGCTTGCAAAACACTTTGATGGACCAAAGATGTTCGTTGCAGCAGCAGAAGAAAGCGGCAACAACCTGATCCAGGGACGTGGAGATGCATATTGCGGTATGTTAAATGCAAGCTACAACTTAAAGCTTCGTAATATTAAAGCATATATTCCGGAATATCCGGTTGGAACAGCAGAAGAATGCGCAGATATGATCCATGAATTTGAACCGATCGCAAGAGCAATCATCGGACTTAACAATTTGAAGATTATCAGCTTTGGACCAAGACCGCTGAATTTCCTTGCATGTAATGCACCGATCAAACAACTTTACAATATCGGCGTAGAGATTGAAGAAAACTCAGAACTTGACCTGTTTGAAGCATTTAACAAACATGCCGGAGATGAAAGAATTCCGGCAATTGTAAAAGAGATGGAAGAAGAACTTGGAGCCGGTAACAAGAAACCGGAAATCCTTTCAAAACTTGCTCAGTATGAACTGACACTTAAAGACTGGGTAGAAGAACACAGAGGATACCGTAAATATGTTGCAATCGCCGGAAAATGTTGGCCTGCATTCCAGACACAGTTCGGATTTGTACCATGCTATGTCAACAGCCGTCTCACCGGAAGAGGAATCCCAGTATCCTGCGAGGTCGATATTTACGGAGCATTAAGCGAGTTTATCGGCGCATGTGTCAGCCAGGACGCAGTGACACTGCTTGATATTAACAATACCGTTCCAAAAGATCTCTACGAGCAGGATATCCAGGGTAAGTTCCCATATACCCAGAAAGATACCTTTATGGGCTTCCATTGTGGTAATACCTGTTCCAAGAAACTGACCTCCTGCTCTATGAAGTATCAGATGATCATGGCAAGAACACTTCCGGAAGAAGTAACACAGGGAACACTGGAAGGTGATCTTGTGCCAGGAGATATCGCATTCTTCCGTCTCCAGAGCACCGCAGACAATATCCTCCGCGGATATATCGCACAGGGCGAGATCCTGCCGGTAGCAACACACTCTTTCGGATCTATCGGAGTATTCGCAATTCCGGAGATGGGACGCTTCTACCGCCATGTGCTAATTGAGAAGAACTTCCCACATCACGGCGCAGTAGCATTCGGTCATTACGCAAAAGCACTCTACGAAGTATTCAAATATATTGGAGTACCGGTAGACGAGATTGGATACAACCAGCCGAAAGGCGTAAGATATCCAACAGAGAATCCGTGGG
>ERZ772816.2150-NODE-2150-length-14062-cov-3.611123_pt1 | contig 14062 bp, 8 predicted proteins | sample MGYA00511359_ERZ772816 | MGnify/ENA primary metagenome ERZ772816 (study PRJEB29015, sample SAMEA2737710) | human gut metagenome | biome: human gut; feature: human-associated habitat; material: faeces | place: China | collected 2012 ...
AAAAAGCTGCGGCCATGCTCGACATGATTTCAATCCACGCTCTCCATGAGGAGAGCGACCGACCGCCTGGAGGACAGTCCAATCGTCGTCCGAATTTCAATCCACGCTCTCCATGAGGAGAGCGACACACGTCAGGCGGAATGTTACGCGCATTGGCAGTATTTCAATCCACGCTCTCCATGAGGAGAGCGACCGCCTGTAACAGCATGCTCGTGGTCTTGTTCAAATGATTTCAATCCACGCTCTCCATGAGGAGAGCGACCTGTCTGCGTGCGGCAGCGGCGTTCCTGCTTCATTTCAATCCACGCTCTCCATGAGGAGAGCGACTTTTTCACCGGCCTTTTTTATTACCCCTTAGACGATTTCAATCCACGCTCTCCATGAGGAGAGCGACTGTGGACGCCATGCCACACTCTTGGACTGACATATTTCAATCCACGCTCTCCATGAGGAGAGCGACGGCGCGCGTGGGCATTGACCCATACAGGTACAGATTTCAATCCACGCTCTCCATGAGGAGAGCGACATGCGGATTATGCGATTCGCAACAAATTCCGAGATATTTCAATCCACGCTCTCCATGAGGAGAGCGACCTTGACCAAACCGACTGCCGCCTGCTCGTAGGTAATTTCAATCCACGCTCTCCATGAGGAGAGCGACATGATCTTATCAGCCAAAAAAGGGGTGACGTTAGGATTTCAATCCACGCTCTCCATGAGGAGAGCGACATACGCTCACCACCTCTAAGCCGGTATTCGAGCTATTTCAATCCACGCTCTCCATGAGGAGAGCGACGAATCCACCCGCATTCTAGATTTGTGATATAATATTTCAATCCACGCTCTCCATGAGGAGAGCGACTTGGTCAAGGCACGCACCCGTAATTTCGACAAGATTTCAATCCACGCTCTCCATGAGGAGAGCGACGCACATCACGAGGGGTAACACGTGGCTCCTCATTGTATTTCAATCCACGCTCTCCATGAGGAGAGCGACACACTTTCACACTGCCGGAACGCTACAGGTATCTATTTCAATCCACGCTCTCCATGAGGAGAGCGACTTAAATCTTGTGTTTGGCGTCCATTTTGCGTATATTTCAATCCACGCTCTCCATGAGGAGAGCGACTTCGAACGCATTGACAAAACGTTGGACGATTTGGAATTTCAATCCACGCTCTCCATGAGGAGAGCGACCCAGTACGCACAGCAAAGCGCGGACTGGGGGTATCAATTTCAATCCACGCTCTCCATGAGGAGAGCGACGCTACAGTATACACCAAAACCGACAATTACGGGTTATTTCAATCCACGCTCTCCATGAGGAGAGCGACCTTTAAATGGATTAACCTACCCCCATATATCGACATTTCAATCCACGCTCTCCATGAGGAGAGCGACGGATGGGTTCGACGTATGCCGCATAGAGGATTTGATTTCAATCCACGCTCTCCATGAGGAGAGCGACCGCTAGTATGGTGGGTCAAGTCATAGAGGCGCATATTTCAATCCACGCTCTCCATGAGGAGAGCGACTTGTATTCGCGGCGGCTCATGAACAGTCCGAACTCATTTCAATCCACGCTCTCCATGAGGAGAGCGACCTAATTTTCACCGGCCTACTATTGGCAATGAATATTTCAATCCACGCTCTCCATGAGGAGAGCGACACCGCGCCCTGCTGGACCGGGGACGGCAGGGACGAATTTCAATCCACGCTCTCCATGAGGAGAGCGACGGTTCGTGGCTGATTAATTCTGGCGCGGCGTTGATATTTCAATCCACGCTCTCCATGAGGAGAGCGACTGCGCTCGCAGACGGTCGGCGTGCCGACCGATGGAATTTCAATCCACGCTCTCCATGAGGAGAGCGACGTACGATTGGCACCGCCCAGTCCAGCCGCAAGGTATTTCAATCCACGCTCTCCATGAGGAGAGCGACGCTCAACATCGACATGATGGTGATTGGTTCGTTGATTTCAATCCACGCTCTCCATGAGGAGAGCGACTTGCCGTTCGTGTCCACCACCGCTTCGGGGGAATATTTCAATCCACGCTCTCCATGAGGAGAGCGACCGGGTTTTATCGCGTCCACACTCCCGACGTTGGTATTTCAATCCACGCTCTCCATGAGGAGAGCGACAGGACAGGTGACACTTCCGGTGTCGATTGACCTTATTTCAATCCACGCTCTCCATGAGGAGAGCGACAGTTTACCGCCAGTGCAGTCATGAGTGACGGCTCATTTCAATCCACGCTCTCCATGAGGAGAGCGACCAGGACGCCGGTGAATTCGTCGCGCAAGTACGGATTTCAATCCACGCTCTCCATGAGGAGAGCGACTATTTTTTACAAGACAACGGCCAATAATTTTTCGATTTCAATCCACGCTCTCCATGAGGAGAGCGACTGACCGCATACCACCAGTCGCCAGCAAACGCCCTATTTCAATCCACGCTCTCCATGAGGAGAGCGACTCCAGCATGACGTCCAGTTGGGCAACGCCTATGTTATTTCAATCCACGCTCTCCATGAGGAGAGCGACGCAACGCAAAATACCGTCATTGTCAATGCTGGTATTTCAATCCACGCTCTCCATGAGGAGAGCGACTGGTACCTCGTATTCGCATAAGTTAACGGCATGATTTCAATCCACGCTCTCCATGAGGAGAGCGACAGTGCAGCTGGACATTTTTGTCCGCTTTTTGAGACGCAAGCCAGCTGCCTAGCTTTAAGCATATCAAACAACACCGCCGATACGACGAACAACATGTCTAAAACGAGCAACTGGCTTTCTGTCTCATTTTAATGTCCATTATTTAGTTTTCAAAACGCCCCACGAAAATCACAATTCGGATTTCGATAGTTTTTCAGGTGCGAAAGACGTCCCTTATCATGAGCGCTTACACTTCGCACAAACACCATTCCAAGACCGGCCACCTTGCCGAAAACACAATACTGCTGGCTAGAAAACACACTCTGAATACCGGACGGCACACTCAAACGCTCAACCCAGCATACCCCACACCATATCGTTATGGCACCATGCCATTTTGCCTGTGCTATATCATCATCACATCATTAACCGGCAAACTCCGTTCACGTCCATAATGCTCAATCCTATCCGCATATCGAGCGCCAAGTTTATAAAAGCGCAGGCTGTCCTCATCGGTATTGGCAATCTTCAGCAAATCGTGCACCAACACCAGATAATCGGAAGGACTCACCGAGCATTCGAAAACACTGTTCTGCACACGCTGTCCGTATTTCATGCATATCTTCGCCACCAAACGAAGACGACGCTTCCCCTCAGGGGTTTCCGTACTCACATCGTACGCAACCACAACCATCATGGTTTTTCACCTCCAATAACGTATCACCACGAATCATCGCATACCGCCACACACAGCTACGCACCTTTTACTTCCACATAAATGGCGGGTAATCATCAAGATCACCCCGCAACGATCGAGCTAGCAGCAGCGCTTGCACATACGGAACCAACCCCCATGAAATTTTTTCTTGCAGGAACGGATGAAGAATCTGATCGCTCTTCTTTTTCTGCCACGCCGTAAGCACTTTCTTCCGCCCGGAATCAGACAGCAGCACACCACCATTCTCCCGTATTTCAAAATCCCCCGGCTTAACAGCGCCTGTATTAACCAATGTCAGCACAAAGCGGTCAGCCAACACCGGGCGAAACTCTTCAACTAGATCCAATGCCAGAGAGGCTCTCCCGGGCCGATCCGTATGCATAAAACCAACATACGGATCCAGCCCCACGCCTTGCAAAGCCGCAATGCAATCATTCGTCAATATGGAGTAGCAAAAAGACAACAATGCATTTAGTCTGTCCAGCGGAGGTCTCCTCGACCTATTGGTGAAAAAGAAATCATCTTTATTCTTCAGGACCAAATCGTCAAAAGCGTAGAAATAATCTTTGGCGGCAAGCCCTTCGACACCCCTCAACTCATCAACCGTCAAACTTTTCCGAGCTTCTAACAATGCCGCCGACAATTTGCCGCTCTGCTCGGCAAGTCGGTCAATATTTACCCGCAAAGCATGATCACGTTTCGTACGTTCGAGCACCCATTTCGCATTGTAAAGTTTTCCAACAATGAAAGATTTCGCGTAACACAAAGATTTTTGTTCGTCATCCGCGACTCGAAATTGTTCACGGCGAAGTAGCACATTACGATTCTCCTCCCCTAACACGGAACAGTAATAATGGCCTCTCGGTGAATAGAATGCCATAGAAACGCCCAGTTTGCCACAGCGTCCCATAAGAGCAGGCGAAGCACCCTTATACGAGAAACACATGATTCCCTCAATTGACCGTAACGGCACTTTCGCCAAGGTTTTGTCATTCTGATGAATCACAACATTGTCGTTCTCCAAAGCAAGATAGGCATCTTCCGTCATCACAAACAGCGTGTTTAACAGCTGCTTCATCACTCCCCGCTTTCCTTGAGCCGTTCTTCGATATATGCTTTTGCCGATTTCACCTTCCGTAATTCAGGCAGGCACAAATCCCGTAGAGAACATGACGAACACGATCTGGTCTGTTTCACTTTAGGAGTCCATCCGCGGGAGAAAAGATCATGCATTTGCAAGAAGTCAGCTTCGACCATGTTGCGAAGATCTTCGTCCAATTTTACCCGCTCACGACGTTTTGTCTGCCGATAGAACAAAGCACCTTCAGGAATATCACACGCGAGCATTTCTTCCAAGCACATCGCTTCCGCGCATAGCTGTAAACGATCAGCATCAATCGTTTTGGATTTGCCGTGTTTGTATTCAATCGGGTATGGCAACCACAATCCATCTCTTCCGTGAAGCGGAACACCATCACTAGACTTATGGAATTCCACAACATCACAGGCTCCAGTTATGCCGAGCGCTCGCGAATAGACTCTCAAATCCCGCATGATCAGCGTATCGCCGCGAGATTCAGAAGCCGCATAATCGTGGGCGCGTTCATGTTCCAGATGCCCAGCTGTGGTCAAATAATTCTCTGACCACAGCTGTTCGATATGGATAAGAGCCCACTGTCGTTTGCAGAATGAGAAATGCTGGATGCCCGAAAGGGCCAGCCAATCTTCTTCCGGATATCCTTCTGGCCCTTTCATGCAACACCCCTTACTCTCTCAATTCCAAACGCTTCAGCGTCCTTCAATCACTTCGTACCGCAAGTCGGGAATAGAAGATCCATTCACTGCCACCGTTCCGTCCACATTAACGGAAACGGAACGATGAACTTTGGCGGAAGAGTATTGCCCTGACTTGCTGTTGTGCGTGAACCACACAACGTCCAACACTTCCATGGACCCCGCAGGACGAGCCGAACTTTCATCATTCTCAAACAACGTGACGAGAGCTTCCTTGATTTTTTCGGCGTCTTCTGCAGTAAACCCGGTTTTTTCGGCAAGCTGTGGGCTGATGCTGCCATACGTCGCATACACCGCACGGCCGGAAACACGGTATTTCATTCCCATGGTATCGGAGGATTTCTTACCGGTGTCCGTGGTTTCACTGTTCACTGACTTAGTGATCTGCACGTCGTCAATGGCGATGGGTTCAACCGAGAACGCAGCCTGAATGGAAACCGGACCGCGCACGCCCAAGGAAACTTCGTCAACATCCTTAGCTTTTTTGAATGCGAATACTTGTCCGAACGCACGTACGTCAAGCCACTGTTCGCACACTTTCTGGAACACCAGGTTCTTCTGTTTCTGCTCTTCTTTCGGCAAGGTTTTCAAATATGTGTTGAAACGGTCCGACAATGATTTTGCGCCGTCATCGGAACGGTCATCGGACTGCACGAAAATCGTTTCACCAGCATCTTGCAGGCGATTGCGAATCTTCCTTTTCAGTGCAACGTCAGAAACCTCGCCCAGCCCTTCCGATGTGGTTCGTGGACGATTGCCATTCAACGGATCACCGTTAGGATTGGCATTATTAGACGCAAAAACGACTGCGAAATCAATCTTGTTTTCCAAAGCTGCCATGATATGACTCCTTAACTTTTTCTTTGATAATCAACGTCGATAACTTCAAAAACTAAACACTAGTTTTCTTTGCTCTTCTGGGATGCTTCTTGCGCTTTACGCATAGACTCCCTTCGCTGACATGAATAACCGAGCAGAAAGAGCGGTGAAAGTGCACGGTTATCTTCGAAGTCTCCTTCTTTGAAAAGCGCCATGACCTCATCCACGCTGTTCTGGAACCAGGGCGCACCATTCGCCGATTTCAGGTAGGGCATCAGTTGCTTCCACAGCGTTCCCCATGTTGTAAACGGCTTTGCGACGAAATTGCTCATGAGCTTAACGGCATTGGTCGGACGGGTGTCACTGATTCCTTGCTTATACAGGACACCGTTTTCAAAGCGGTCCGCGAGTGCCAGCAATCTCCCGTATAAGTAGTCGCGGTCATTTCGTGTTGGTTCAAGGTACATGGATATCGTATCCTCCTGTTTGTTTTGCTTCCTCGCGTCGTCAATGTAATGTTTTTTCCATAGGCTGCATGCGATTTCAAAATCTCTTAGCCATGCTCCTGGAGCGTCATATCCCATAGGTTTAGTGACTCTGTGGTATGTGGCGTCCAATATGAAGCGGGGAAGCGATTCTCCTCCGAACATGCATTCTATAAGCTGTTTTTTCGTGTTTTTCGCAAAACGTTTATAGGCTTTGCTGCTTCTGTCTGACACGTCATATGCGCAGCTGATGATGTCGGCAAATGGTGGCGCACCTTCATATGCGACAAACTTCTTTTTTTCTTTGTCGTACATTTTCAACGGCCATGCCGCATCAACATGCCACCGCAGGATACTTTCGACATATTCGTCTTTTGAAAGTTCACGATAATATGTAACGCTCAAACGCCCTGATGTCGCCGCATCCAGAATGACAATCATCATTGGGTCGGCATGCTTTTTGAGTTTGTTAGCATTGCCATATCCGCGTAGTACCTTCGAAAAAACTTGTGCGTATTGAAAGTTTGTTGCGGTCAGCGCATCTGCAATATCGTTGCGGGGAGCTTCCGGCTCGTCCACATCCGATGAGAACAAAGAGCCAAAATCATAAGAACCTTCCTGAGGGTCAAGCTTCGGCTTTTCGTTGGGGTTTTTCACCGAGCAGATGACTATGGCCTGGGTATCGGTAATCGTTCCATGATTATTGACCAACCATTGCAGCGTCGAATGTATCTTCTGCGATGTTTCACCATCGACTTGCAAAGCCTCCTCTTTGGATGCGAAGCGCCCTCGATAGGTGAAATTCGTTGAATCGTTTGCCGATAACAGTTTGGCGTTGCCATTTACGCTGACAATTTTCTTAGGGAAGTTCAATATCGGAGCATATAGGTCCTCTCCGAACATATCCTTCCCTTTTTTCTGTCGATCATGGTACAAATAAGAAATCCATTGCGCCTGTATATCGGGATCGTTCGAGACATCTGAGTTTTGCAGCCCAATTTCAACTTCGAAGCAAACACCTGCTTTCCGGTCTTTTTCGGTTATTTCCACATTGAATCGAGCGGCTTCTTCGCTGATGCTGTGTTCCGAGACGCATCGATAGATGGCATTGAGTTTGACGTTGTCGCCTTTCCAAGCGGCAAGCTGCTCCAAATACATGGAGGTTTTCTCCTTGTCGAAATGCAAGTCGAGATATTGGAGCTGATCAAACAGAGGATGCGGTACCGGCTTGATGGTGCGTCCCATGGAACTTTCTGTGCACGGGATAACAATCGTTTGTTTTTCCCTCAGAAGCCGTAGTATCTCACCATTCTCGTTTACCCCTAGCGTCAATAGTGTCGGAAGTGTCGTATGCCCCGGAGGAATCAAGGCTTTCCTAATGTCAAGCGTAGAACCGTCGCCACTTCTCGGAATTTTTCCGGCGGCGTTGTGCACAGATTCGTTGATAAGCAACAGATTGTTCGACAGGCTCATCACTCACTCCTCTCCCACCGGCTGCAGATTGCTCCCCAAAGCGAATTCCTTGACGCTCTGGTTTTTCCTGATAATTCGTCCATCCAATTTCGTGGATTCCGGACGCTCAAATTCGATGATGCCGTCGGACATAACAGGCGACCAGAATCGGGCGATAAAATCGTGGTCCTCGTTTTCATCCGGATACGTGAATCCATGGAACATGTATCCCATATTCCACTCGCCATAACCGTCATAAAACCCTTCGCCAGATCCGAACTCACATGGTTCCACATACCCCTGGCACTCGCGCGTCCCCAAGAATATGTCTCGGCGACCGCCTTTCTGAACGGATCTCAAGGCGATATTATGATGTTTGTTTTCGTCGCGGTCAGCGACAAGATCTTCACGCTGATCATTCCATTCGAAATGAGCCAAAACCTGATAACGCACGTCTTTGAGATACGTGTAGTACGAAAGATCATTGCCACCGCTCATTTTGATGGGTCGAATTCCCTTTCCTTCAGTCTGAACTCTGTTCATCACACGAACAGCGTCAATAACCCACATAAAAGTTGGCTTCCAATAGATGCTTTCCGTAATGCCTTTCAAAGCTTGGTACGTTGGCACCTGATACGAAAATTTCTCACCCCCAACACGTGTTGCTGCTTCCGAGAACAACGCATATCTGCCTGATACCTCATATTCAATTGAGTTGCGATGTCGTTGCATATAACTCCTTCGTTAATCGTTCCCTCAACCAGCCACTGTCAATATAGCACATTTTACGCTTATTGTACATAGAACTCTTTGAGTGTTTCTCAATCAACAATCAACCAGTTATTCTTGTATAAGTAGGTTTTCCTACTGTCGCCACATTCATGGCGTGGATTGAAAATATGTACAACATGCGTATTTACCAAACGAAACTCTCCTGCAGATTCCCATCGACCTGCAGGAGAACCACTGCCCTTTCATATCATCAACAGAGACATGTCCGTCTCTGTCACCACGCCATATTCGCCTTTGTAATAATCTCCATTCAGAACGCAAATATCGAAATCCTCGCTAGCGATGGAAATCGCATGTTTTTCGTTCAAAATCTTGTATTCGTAATCGAAAAGGGAAACCGTGTATTCCTGTAGCCGCCGCAGAATCGCAATCTTCTCCCTCAACTCACCGTGGCCCAACATATCCAGTAATTCCATCGCATTGCCATAGGGAACCACAACATTGTGCGTGATTTTCGGAATCACACGATATTCATTGCCGACCGTTTTGAACGCCTGGGCAAAAAACGGATTGTATCTCTCCCCCATCGTATTGTTCTCGAATTGCTTACGTTGGCTTTCGTTGTATGCCAGCAACTCATAAATCGTTTTTCCAGCGTTTTCCTTTTTCCAAAGCGGACCATCCAGCAAACTATTGCCGCCATCTCGATCCTCACTTTGAAGCAGCATGCCATAAAACTCATTGAGCATGCCAGTAGAAAGCAGATCAGCATCAGGATGCTCACCCATAATCTGCAAAGTGAGCTTTTTGCCTCTGTGAATCTCTGGAAGATAGTCCTTGAACCTTTCCTCACCTTGCAACGGATAGACATACACATCCTTGATTTCTTTCGATTCACCATTCCTGTTGCACCTGCCAGCCGCTTGCATAATGCTATCCAGACCAGCTATCGCCCTGACTACGCATGCGAACGAAAGGTCCACTCCCGCTTCGATAAGCTGCGTGCTTACGCAAATCACCGGCTTGGAATCATGAGGATCAGTTAACACCTTTATTCTCGCTAACTGGTCTGCCCTATGTTTGCCACACATGGCAGTACTCAAATGAATCAACTCAAACTGCCCGTCAGCATTGAGCTCTTGCAAACACTGATACATTTTGCGCGCTTCACTCTTCGTGTTGACGATAGACAGACAATTGCCGTTCCGAAGTGCCTGCTCATATATGATGTTCGCAAGTTCCTCGCAACTCTTGCTTTCCTGTGAAGCAATAATCCGGGTACGCTTGAGCTTCTCTTCGTAACCATCAGTATTGTCGATAAGATCAGGCTCGTCTGACAGACGCAGATTCTTTCGCGCCGTTCGTTCCAATAAAGGCTGCGTAGCTGAGCACAGCAGAATAGTCGAGTCCAATATCGTCGAAAGAAAACTCACAACTTCATTAAACGGATTGATGATATTCAATGGAAGCGACTGAATCTCATCAAAAATGATGACGCTATTGGCCATGTTGTGGAATTTACGAAGTTTCGTACCACGCGCCGACATAACCGTTTCCAAGAATTCGACCATCGTAGTCACGATGATCGGATTATCCCAACGTTCAGACGCCAGTTTACGTTGACGTTCCTTCGCATCTTCTTCCTCACTTGTGCCGATAGATCCCGTGTTACCGGAATTCTGAAGGCCCGCGGTGGAGTAATGCTCCAGCACAATATTGCTGTCAGCATCCAGACCAAGCATATTCCGGAATGTTGCCACGGTCTGTGACGTAATAGACAAGTACGGAATCACATAAATGATTCGTCTTTTCCCTGTTTCCAAAGCATGATGCAAGGCGAAATTCAACGAAGCCAACGTTTTACCGCCTCCGGTCGGAACCGACAATCGGTAAATCCCTGTCTCTCTGCTCCCAGCTTGACGGCACTGTTCCGTAATCTGTTGACGGATTTTATTGATTTCGGATGTCGAATCGAATGATTTCATGCTTTCGTCAAGACGGCGAATCAGTTCCGACCAATCCGCCTTGATCGGATGATATTGCTCTTTCGTCTCAAAATAAGCCGTATCTGTTCTATCGGCATCAATCAAACGAGAATAAACGTATTTAACTAGTAATCCCGAGTAGAAATAACGACTATCTTTCGACAATTTCAGCAATTTAGTTCGTCCTGCAAAATCGAAAACATCTTTTTCGGCCTGCTGGAAGGTGTCTTGCAAGTCGAGATCCAAATCATGTAGCCCCTGTTTGATTTCCCCATACGCATATTTAGGATTCTGTTTATCTGCTTCCGTAAAACCTGTGAGAAAAGCCTCATCACCGATTTCATTGATGCAATCAGGAAGCTCTCCATGATGTTTTGCAATAACAAGTTCAAGAATCTCTTTCACGATTTCCGCTGCCGAATTCGAAATCGGCAGGTCATTGACGACGAACGCACCCTGCCTCGCATGAGGAATCTCACCACGACGTCCCTTGCCTGATATCAGATACGTTTGAAACTGTTGCGCGACCTTTCCAACATCATGCAGGAGCGCCGCCATTCGCGGAATCTGAGAAAACTCCGATTCATAGCTTTCCGCTAAGTCACCCGCATTGTGAAGATGGTCACGCAACGTCTGCACACCGCCATCCGCGTCCTTGTGCGCCAGCAAAGTCATAATCTGCTCCTTCACAGATATGTTCAAGCACCCCTACATTACCATAGCGTTACAGTTCTCACGAGCATTGCAACGAGGTTCGGCATATAGAGACAGAAGACTTTCAAGTGGAATAATCCGCATATACGCATACTCATTGGTATACCTATTCATATCTTTCCATTTTCAATTCCAAATGGAAAGATATGAATATTTTTTGCGTTAGCTACACTTAACCGAATAAGTGTAGCTAAATTCCGCGTTAGCCACATTTATTCGCACATAGAAAAAACCGGACAGCGGATTCTTGGAATCCACCCACTTGGGCGAACCCGTTGAATCCGCCGTCCGGCGGCGCGACTGCTTCTCAAGAATGTGTGCTTGACTCACATGGATGGTACTGAGAACCATTCGCTTAACGATCTGTTTCCGTGCGCGCCAACCGCGTAAGGAACGCGGCTGCGCGGCACGGACACAAATCAAGTCTTGAGTGGACTCGAGCCGCGGTGGGCAACGCCACGGCGGCTCGAAAGCCAAGGGATTACTCTAGCCGCAGCTTGGAATAATCGCAAGCCGACCGAGCTTCGTTCAGTTCAGGCCTTGACAACCTCCACGCTGAGCTCGGAGCCGCCTTCCTTCACGTTGAAGGAGGTGGCGAGCGTCTCGGAGGCGATGAGATCCTTGAACTGCTCGACCTTCGCCACGTCATCGGCCGGCACGGTCAGCGTCAGTGCGATGCGGTCGGAGATTTGCAGATCGGCGGCCTTACGGGCATCCTGCACAGCGCGAATCACGTCGCGCGCATAGCCTTCGGCGATCAGATCATCGTTCAGCTCGGTGTCGAGGATCACGAAGCCGCCGGTCGGCAGCGCAGCGGAAACGGAGTTGGCAGCCTCTTCGGCGTTCTTCTCCTCCACACTGTTGATCAGCTCATATTCGCCTTCCTCAAGCACGATCTCACCGTTCGGAGTCTCACATACCGGAGCGCCTTCGGCGTTCACATGCCATGCGCCAGACTTGGAAGCCTTGATGGCGAACTGCACGTCCTTGCGCAGGCGCTTGCCTGCCACGCGAGCGTTCACACGCAGCTCGTTGATGATCCTCAATCCTTGGGCTTCGGCATCTTCAAGCGTGCACAATTCAACGTTCTTCACGTTCAGTTCGGATTTGAGAATCTCGTCGTATGCGGCCACGGCGGCAGTGTTTTCCACCACAACGGTCAGCTTGGACAGCGGCTGGCGCACGCGAATCTGCTTCGTCTTACGCATAGACAGGGTGCCGGACACGACCTCGCGCACCTTCTCCATCGCATCAACCAGAGCCGGATCGTCAACAAGCACACGGCCCAGTTCGGTCGCTTCGCCGGTCTGTTCGTCGGCAAGGAACGGCCAGTCGGCCAGATGCACGGATTCGCCACCGGTCAGACCACGCCACACGGCTTCCGCTTCCATCGGAGCGAGCGGTGCGATCACGCGCATGAATGCTTCAAGCACGGTGTACAGCGTGTTGAACGCGTTCGCATCCTCATTCCAGAAGCGGTCACGATTGTTGCGAATGTACCAGTTGGTGAGCATGTCGATGAAATCAGACACTGCTTCGCAAGCGTCGGAGATCAGGAAGTCATCCAACGAGCTTTGCGTCTTTTCGATCAGACGGCGGGTACGTGCCAGCAAGTAGCGGTCCATTTCCGGCAGTGCGGCGACCTCATCGGCACGCAACGCACGAGCATCGAAACCGGCACCATTATTGGCGGCGTTCGCATACAGGGTGAAGAAGTAGTACGAGCTCCACACCGGCAGCATGATCTGGCGAACGGTGTCACGAATGCCATCGGCGGTCACGATCAGATTGCCGCCGCGCAGAATCGGCGAGCTCATGAGGAACCAACGCATGGCGTCGGAACCGAAATCGTTGAACACGCCGTTCACGTCCGGGTAGTTGCGCAGATGCTTCGACATTTTCTGGCCGTCGGAGCCAAGCACGATGCCGTGGCAGATCACGTTCTTGAATGCCGGCTTGTCGAACAGTGCGGTCGCCATGATGTGCAGCACGTAGAACCAGCCACGGGTCTGGCCGATGTATTCCACGATGTAATCGCAAGGGAAATGCTGTTCGAACGTTTCCTTGTTCTCAAACGGGTAATGGTACTGGGCGAAGCTCATGGAACCGGATTCGAACCAGCAGTCCATCACGTCGGTGATGCGGTGCATGTGGCTCTTGCCGGTCGGATCGTCCGGGTTGACGCGGGTCAATTCGTCGATGTACGGGCGGTGCATGTTGACATTGCCGTCCTTATCGCGCGGATAGTCGCCGAAGTCGGCCTTCAGCTCGTCCAGCGAACCGTACACGTCAACGCGTGGATACTTCGGATCGTCGGAAACCCACACCGGAATCGGCGAACCCCAGAAACGGTTGCGGGAGATCGACCAGTCGCGCGCGTTGGCCAGCCACTTGCCGAACTGGCCGTCCTTGACGTTGCCAGGGATCCAGTTGATTTGCTGGTTCAATTCCAGTAGACGCGGCTTGATCTTGGTCACGGACACGAACCAGGAGGAGACCGGCTTGTAGATCAGCGGGGTGGCGCAACGCCAGCAGTGCGGGTAGGAGTGCACGTAGCTCTTCTCCTGGAAGAGGATCGCGCGGCGCTCTTCCGGAATCTCGGCGAGCGGGCCATCGCCGGCGCGCAGGTTGCGCAGGATCGGCAGGTTGGCGTCGAACACGAAATCACCCTCGTAGTCGGGGCACTGCGCGGTGAAGCGGCAGCCATC
>ERZ772816.2163-NODE-2163-length-13963-cov-4.324058_pt1 | contig 13963 bp, 12 predicted proteins | sample MGYA00511359_ERZ772816 | MGnify/ENA primary metagenome ERZ772816 (study PRJEB29015, sample SAMEA2737710) | human gut metagenome | biome: human gut; feature: human-associated habitat; material: faeces | place: China | collected 2012 ...
AGTACTACTATGAAGTAAATCAGATCATCCACCGTCACGCTGCGCAGCTGTTCTCCGTTACGGTGTGGGGCTTGATCGACGGACTGTCCTGGCGTAGTGGCGAAGGCGCTCCGCTGCTGTTCGACGACAACCTGGAGAAGAAGCCGGCGTACATCGGCTACATCGGTGATAGCGCCAACCTTCCCGAGCCGTTGAAGAGCATGAACGCATTCAAGGATGACGCCGTGGGCATCGACTCGGCGCTTCCCGGTACCGTGGCCGAGTCCGGCGCGTCCTCTCCGTGGGAACGTCTTTCGCTGGTCGAGATGACCCCGTCTGCGAATGGCGCCGTTTCCGGCTCGTTCAATGTCTATTGGAAGGACGGCTCTCTGGTCGTCTACGCGGATGTCGCCGATGTCAGCGCGGCGGATGACGACACCGTCACCGTGCGTGTGGGTGACGCCGAGTATACGATCGGCCGCAACGGTGTGACCGGCGGCGAGGGTGTGCAGGCCAACGTCGTTTCGTCTGATGCCGGATACGAAGTCGTGGCCGATATCCCATACACCGGTGCAGAGAAGGACATCGTCGAGATGAACGTCATCGCGACGGATTCCGCCACCACGGAGACCAGCGCGTGGAGCACGAACGACACCGGCGCCGTCACGCTGGCCGAGCCGCTGAGCTACACGGAAGCCGTGAAGGTTCCCGCCGACGCCCAAGCTCCGGTCGTTGACGCCGACCCGTCGGATCCCGTCTGGGCGGAAGCCAACGAGGTTCCCGTGGATAAGGTGACCGCCGCCACGCCTTCCCCCGAGGCGACCGCTACCGCCAAGACCCTGTGGTCGGACGGCAAGCTGTATGTCCTCATGGAAGTGACCGACGCGGACATCGACCTGACCAACTCGAATCCGTGGGAGAAGGACTCCGTGGAGGTATACATCGACCGCGGCAACACCAAGAGCGGCCAGTACACCAACGACATCCAGCAGATTCGCGTGTCCGCCGATGGCGCGGAGCTGAGCTTCGGCTCCGGCGCGTCGGAGGATGTCCAGAAGTCCATGGTCCAGACCGCCGGCACGATCGTCGATGGCGGCTATGTCGTCGAGATGGCCATCGATCTGGGAACGGCTGAGGCCGGCACCTTCGAAGGTGTCGACTTCCAGATCAACGACGCGAAGAACGGTGCCCGAATCGGCATCCGCAACTGGGCCGATCCGACCGGCGCCGGCTATCAGACGGCGTCCCATTGGGGTGTGTTGCGTCTGCTGTCCGATTCCTCCGAAATCGAGATTCCGGGCGGGGATGCCGAGAAGCCTGGCGACGAGAAGCCGCAGCCTTCCGACGATGCTGACAACGACGACAAGATGCCGCAGACCGGTTCCGCGGTCATCGGAGTCGCCGTGGTGGCGTTGCTGCTGGTTGCCGCCGGATGCGGGCTGGTCATCGCTCGGCGTCGATGAGACTTGTACACCCGCCAGCGCACCGAATCGTTTCGGCCCCTGCAAGGCCGGACGACAAGACCGCAAGCGGGTGCACAAGCTGAGAGCGTAAGCGCTCAGTTCCTGTCATTCCATAGGCCATGGCATTGGTGGTGCAAGCCTATGGAATGACTCTTCAATAATAGCGGCGCTTCCTGAAAGCGCCGATGGTACCGACGTTTGTCGTAATGTTTGAGCGTGAAATTCTGGTTTGTTCGTCATAAATGGTGAGCGTGAAATCCCGTCCGGCATGGCCGGACGCGGGGATGCTTGCCTTATGGAAGGCGGACTGGACATGGCCACGAGGAAGCGGCTGGCGAACAGGTTCAGGGCGGAGTACGCCAAGGGAACGAAGAAGCAGAAGGGCGAGGTCATCGACCGGCTCGTGGCCGTGGGCATGGGCCGGTCCACGGCACGGCGCCTGCTCTCGCAGGCGGTCGGGTCCGAGGAAAGACCGGGGCCGGGCCGCGGCCGCAGACCGAAGTACGGCGAGGAGGCGCAACGACTATTGGAGCGGTTGTGGCTGTTGATGGGCATGCCGTGCGGTCCGTACATGAAGGCGATGCTCGACCAGTGGATCCCCGCGCTCAGGGCCGACGGGGAACTCGACGACGTGGACGGGGACGCGCTCGAGCAGGTGTGCTCGATGAGTGCGTCGACCATCGACCGGCGGCTGCGGCCGCTCAAACGGGCGGCCATGCCCAGGGGCATGTCGCTGACGCGTCCGGCCGGCGAGCATCTGCGCAACTCGGTCCGCATCCGCAAGTGCGCCGACGAGATCGCGCGCCTGCCGGGCCTGGCGGAGGCCGACACGGTCGCGCACTGCGGGCCCAGAGCCAGGGGCGAGTTCGCCAGGACGCTGACGATGGTGGACTACGCGACCAACTGGACCGTGAGCGTCACCGTGCGCAACAACGCCAAGTCCAACATCCGCAGGGCCGTCGACCTGGCGATCCCCCTGTTCCCGTTCCCGGTCACCTGCTTCGACTCCGACAACGGCACGGAGTCCGTCAACGACGAGCTCATCGACTGGCTCCAGCACAAGGACATCGAACAGACCAGGAGCCGACCGTACAGGAAGAACGACCAGGCCACCGTCGAATCCCGGAACAACCACGTCGTGCGCAGGTTCGCGTTCTACTGGCGCTGCGATACCGAGGAGCAGCGCGACCTGCCCGACCGGCTGTGGGCGAAGACCTACCTGCTGCTGAACCTGTTCACCCCGACGCGAAAGCCGGCCCGTATCGAGCAGGGGCGCGACGGGCGCAGGAGGACCGTCTACGACCGGCCCCGCACCCCGTGGGCGCGCGTACTGGAATACGATGCGGCCAGCCGCGCCGACGGCGGCCGGGGCTACGTCGACGACGCCACCCGGACGCGCATCGAAAATCTGATCGCCTCCACCAACCCCGCCCGGCTGGGCCGCGAGATCGCCGCCATCCAGGACGAACTCGAACGGCTCAGCCGCGAACGCACCGAAGGCATGGCGCGCCGACAGGGCCTGGACATGGGATACTTGGGAAAGGTGATCGAACGCATGCGCGCCGACGCCGAACAAGACAACAAATAGGAACGCAAGCACCGTTTCGCGCTCACCTTCAATGACGAACGAACAACGGTTTCGCGCTCACCTATTTATGACAAACCTCGGTACAAGGAAGAGTGGGAGGAATGATGACGACGATGAATGAGGGGCAGGATACCGTAACGCTTTCGCCGCTGTTCGGCGAAGGGGGAGTGTTACAGTCAGGTGCCCCGTTGAGAATTTAGGGAACGGGAAGGCCCTGTTCGCAGGTGCGGATTACCATTGCCGATCGATCGGCCGACGCTGTGGTCGGTGACGATGGAGCCTGGGTCGTACAACTGGGTCCGCTGGAACCCGGCGGCCCCTACCGGCTGGAGGTGCGGGTCGACGGCGGCGACGAACCGGTGATCGCGCATGACGTCTACGCGGGCGAGGTGTTCATCTGCGCGGGACAGTCGAATATGGAATACCAAATGGAGTTCCTGCGCTGGCGGTACCCGTCGGAATACACGCGCGAACCCGACCCGTTGCTGCGCCACTGCAAGGTCCCCGTCCGGTTCGACTTTCATGGTCCTCGCCGCGACTTCGACGAACCGGTACGCTGGGTCGGTGCGGTCGCCGACACGCTCGACGAGTTCACCGGCGTCGGATATTTCTTCGGACGCATGGTTCGTGCATGGCTCGGCGTACCGGTCGGTCTGCTCAACATCACGCTCGGCGGCTCGCCGATCGAATCGTGGATGGACGAGGAGACGCTCGCCGCGTGGCCGAAGGCGCTCGCCGACCTGGAACCCTACCGCGACGACGAGGTGGCCCGCACCCGCAGCGAGGAGAGCATCGCCGCAATGAACCGCTGGTATGAGGACCTGCGGACCCGGGAGACCGAAGCCCAATCCGAGGATCTGGGCCACGGCACGCTTACATTGCCCGCGTTCCTGAAGGACGCCGATCCGCGACTGACCGGATTCCGCGGCGTGATCCACCTGCGCCGCACGGTCACGCTGCCCGCCTACGCGGCCGGACAATCGGCGGCGCTGCATCTCGGTGCCATGGTCGACTCCGACGAAACCTTCGTCAACGGGGTCAAAGTCGGCCAGTCCGAACACCAGTACCTCTCCCGCGACTACATGGTGCCCGAAGGCGTGCTGAAGGCCGGATGCAACGAGATCGACGTGCGCCTGGTCGTCGAACACGGCACGGGCCGCGTGACGCCGGGCAAGCACATGCACCTCGACATGGGCGACGACTCGTACAATCTCGACGGCACCTGGACCTACTCCATCGGCGCACGCACGGACGCGGACTGCCCCGGCGAGGACTTCGTGCGCTGGAAGCCGCTCGGCCTGTACAACGGCATGACCGCGACCTGCGCCGGGTACGCCGCACGCGCCGCGCTGTGGTACCAGGGCGAGTCGAACACTGGCGACGTGGCGGACGACTACGGCCGTATGCTGGCCGCGATGATCGGCTGCTGGCGCAAGGCATGGGGGCAGCAGCGGCTGCCGTTCCTCATCGTGCAGCTGCCGGTGTTCTCCATCGACGGTGTGGAGGACGGCGGCTGGGCACTCGTCCGCAAACACCAGTGGCAGGCCGCCAAGTCGATCGAGGACGTCGCCGCCGTGGTGACCCTCGACGCGGGCGATTGGAACGACCTGCACCCGTGGAACAAGAGCGTGGTCGCAGACCGCCTGTTCGCCGCGGCGCAACGCCTCGTCTACGGCAAGGACGACGCGCCTCGCTCGCCGGAACCGACCGGCGTGCGGCTGGCCGACGGCCGGCTGACCATCGCCTTCGACGACGGCACCGGCGATTGCGGTCTGGACACGATGGACGGCGCCGATCCGGGCGAGTTCGAATTGGTGTGGGAAGACGGCTCCCGGCACACCGTGCCGGCGCGAGTCGAAGGCAACACCGTGGTCATTGACGTGCCGTGGCGCAGGCCGGCGGCCGTGCGGTATGCGTGGCGCAACGCCCCGAGTCACGGACTGCTGTGCGGGTCGAACGGACTGCCGATTCCGCCGTTCGCCGAATCCATTGCGTAACGGAGCAGTTCATGAAAGGAATGAACACATGAGAAACTTCATCTTCCACAACCCGGTCAAGATCTACTTCGGCGAAGGCCAGGCCGTGCATGTCACCGAGGAGGCCAAGTCACGCCCCGGCGCCGTGCTGCTGGTCTACGGCGGCGGCTCGATCAAGCGCAACGGCGCCTATGACGACGTGACGGCCGCGCTGCGCGAGGCCGGCAACGAGGTCGTCGAACTGTCCGGCGTGACCCCGAACCCGCGGCTCGACAAGGTCCTCGAAGGCGTGAACCTGGTCAGGGAACACGGTGTGTCCCTGATCCTGGCCGTCGGCGGCGGCTCGGTCATCGACTGCGCCAAGTTCATCTCGCTGGGTTCCGGCTTGGGCGAGGACGAGGACCTCTGGGACGACTACGTCGAAACCGGCAAACCCGCTCCCGAAAACCTCGTGCCGCTCGGCGTGGTGCTGACCACCGCGGCCACCGGCTCCGAGATGGGCGACGCGGCCGTGCTCACCAACTGGTCGCGCAACCGCAAGCTCGGCTACACGTCCTTCCCGCTGACGCCGAAGTTCTCGGTGCTCGACCCGACCTACCTGCTCACCCTGCCGGACGAGCAGACCACCTACGGGTTCGTGGACATGTTCTGCCACACCTGCGAGCAGTATTTCTCGCTGCCTAGCGACGACAACCTCTCCGACGAGATGGCCGAGGCCATCCAGCGGCACATCCTGCGCTCCTGGCGCGCCTGCCGCCGGCATCCGCGCAGCTACGAGGCCCGCAGCAACGCGATGTGGGATTCCACGTTCGCGCTCAACCGCGTCATCTCGCGTGGCAAGGAGGAGGATTGGGTCACGCACGGCATCGAGCATGCGCTCTCCGCCTACTTCGACATCCCGCACGGCGCCGGCCTGGCCGTGGTCCATCCGCACTGGATGAAGTACGTCTACACCTCACGCCCCGAAGCCACCGCACGCTTCGCCCGCTGGGCGGTGAACGTGTGGGGCGTGGACTCGACCGGCAAATCCGAGCGCGAGGTGGCTGAGGAGGGCATCGAGCGCTACGCCGACTTTCTGCGTCTGGTCGGTGCCCCGCTCACCCTGTCCGAGGTCGGCATTCCAGCCGATCCGGCCACGCTGGACAAGCTCGCCGACCATGCCGGCGACGTCGGCGGCTCCTACCGCCGCATCACCCGCGACGATGCGCGTGCCATCCTCGCCTCGTGCGTGACACCGGTCGTGTTCTGAGGATGTATCAAGGTGTATCGAGGGATGGAGGCGCCGAAGACTTGATATCCACACCTGCCGTATACACGTCTATGACCACACATTTTGCCCTCCACCTGTACATCGATACGCAGCCGCCACGGTGTACAGGGATGGCAAGCCGTACATGGATGTGCGATAAAAGGCGGCATCTCCGCTTCGGTGGCGGGGCAGGCTTGCCTCGCCACCGAAGCCGTTGTCGGTCACATGATTCGGCATATGCCAATGTCGAGCGGCCTTATTATCTTGCTCTCGGCAGGGTGCGGAAGTCCTTGAAGCGTTGGATTGCGCTTCCATACCATGCCGCGGCGGAATCGGACTCGGCATAACGGTTTGGTTTCGCCGTTTTGCTATGGTATCTCGGCTGTGGCATGGTATGGGACACCGTTATCAGGTGCTATGGTGTTCCGTACCGGAATCGGGTGGTACGGAACACCAATCGCCGAGTGTTGCAGAACCTGTACCGCAAAGGGGCGGCCTTCCGGTTGTGATTTCGATCGTGAACAGCCTTGTCGCCCCGATGGGAGGCGTCACCGTTGGTGGTCGCATATTATCGGGTCGTCAACCGCGTGCGAACAGCGTCAACTTGGCGAAGAGGTCCTCGAGAATGAATCGACTGTCAATGCTGTCGTAGATGCGTATCGTTGGGCGAGACGGTATGAAAGCAGTGGAGCTGTCCGGCTTGACCAATGGTGCCGGCGCGTAATGGAATTCGCCGCAATCATGCTTCATCGCCAAGCCGACGGCGGGCGAATCTCCCAATGACCAGCTTTCTCCCGAAGTCCAGAACGCGAAATCACTGTCATTGTATTTCACGAGATTGTCGAACAGGAACTCGCCGATAGCGCCCGCATCGGCAAGCTTACATTGTAGTTCGGCAATGCTCACATTCATCGTACGGTAGACCTGATAAGGCACCAGCCAGAGATTCGCACCACTGGTCAGCACCAGATTGGCGCCTTCCACGTCGTTGCCGGAGTTGAATTCGCGAATGGCTTCCTCATCGTTGCCGGGAAGCTGCGTGCCGATCCAGATGATGGTCATCCGGCTGACGATTTCCGGGTGCAGCTTGATGGCGGCGGCCACGTTGGTGATGGCGCCGAGGCACAGTACGAACAGCGGATGGGTATCGGTACTCAGAGCTTCGTCGAGAATCGCGCGCGAAGCGGGGGAGAGGTCCTCATCAGAGGCGAGGTGCAGCCCCGCCAGCGGCGTGCGGGTGCCTTCGAATACCGGTACATCGGAGTTCAGCAGTTGAACAACCGTGGATGCGGTGCGGAAGCTGCGTTCCATACTGCCCGCTTCGTTGAAATGCTCGGCGCAAATCGCCTTGACCATGAACTTCGGTGTCAGCAACGCCTGAGCGATAGCGAACGGGTCGTCGGCCTCGCAATCGGCGTCGGTGTCGATGATGACACGAATCTGCTTATCATCACGGACTGTGAAATGAAAAGTCATCAATGTTCCTTTCCTGATGGTGATATGAGATGAGGCTGCTGGCCCTCGTCGTTCCGATAACCTCATCGTGTGACGTCATCAGCCGCGCCAGCGCACGTACTGCTCGTACACCTGCGGGGTTGGTTCGCCGGTCAGTGTGGTCTCGACCTTGACCGGCCACGTCGGCGGTTCGGTCTCGCCGGACAGCACCCAGGCGGCCTGACGGGCCGCGCCGATCGCCACGTGCTCGTCGGTTTCTGGCAGTTCGACGTCCATGCCGAGGATCGCGGGGGCCAGCGCGCGCACGGCCGCGAACTTGGTTCCGCCGCCGATCAGCAGGATGCGCTTGACGTCCACGCCCAGACCCTTGACCAGTTCAAGGCAGTCGCGCTGCGAGCACAGCAGACCCTCCACGAACGCGCGGGCGATGTTCTCTCGCCTGGTGTTCGCCAACGTCATGCCGTACAGCGCCGCCGTGGCGTCCGGACGGTTCGGGGTACGCTCGCCGTCGAAGTACGGCACCAGCGTGATGCCTCCGGCACCCGGTTCCGCGGCCGCGGCCAGTTCGGCCAGTTCGTCGTAGCCCACGCCGAGTGCGGCGCGTCCGGCATCGGAGATGCGCGAACCGTTGATCGTGCAGGCCAGCGGCAGCCAATGTCCGGTGCAGTCGGCGAATCCGGTCACCGAAGCGGTCATGTCGTAGGCGGGCACGGGGGAGATGGCCGCGGCCACGCCCGAGGTGCCCAGCGAGATGCTTACGTCGCCCACACCCATGCTCAGGCCCAGCGACGCCATGGCGTTGTCGCCGCCGCCGGGGCCGACCGCCAGCGCGGCCACGTCGTCGAGCCCGCCGGCCTGTTCCGCGGCCTCCTGGAACGCCTGCCACTAGGCATCGGGGTTCACGCTGGTGCCGTCGGGGTGCTTGGCCTGCCCGAAACGGACCATCTCGCCGGTCTCGGCGTCGGTGACGCGCACCTTGGTCGACTGGGTGGACGTGTCCACGCCGGCCACCAGAACTCTGCTCATTGTGCTTCCTTGCAACATGCCGCCAAAAACGTTGGGCTGATGGCGTTTGTCCGAATACGGTTGCCATTATACGCAAATAGTTTGACGAATGAACTATACTGGTGTGTGTACCATTTTCACAATGTTGTGGGAGGCACGCCGGAGGCGATGAAGCATCAGAACACATAGAGGAGAGCTACGTCATGACTACGTTGCGCAGAATCAACCAAGACGATCTACGCAACCACAATCTCTCGGTGGTCATCAGCACGCTGCTGCGCGCCGCCGAACCGATGAGCCGCGCCGAACTGGCCAAACAGACGGGACTGACCAAGGTGACCATGTCCCTGCTGGTTTCCATGCTTGTCGACAACGGCGTCGTGCGCGAGGGGACGCCGAGCGTACAATCCTCCTATGGGCGTCCCAGCACGCCGCTGCTCATCGCCGGAGGCCGATACTGCGGCATCGGTCTGCAGGTGAATACGGACGGCTACGGCACCATCGTGCTCGACCTGGACGGCACGGTGGTCGCGGAACGCTGGGTCGATGCGGATATGTCCGACGTGGACGCCGACGACATCTTCTCCGAACTGAACGCCCTGTCGCTTGGGCAGGAACGGCTGCTGGCCGACCGCGGATACACCGTGACGGGTACCGGACTGGCATTGCCCGGTCTGGTCACGGATGACATGAGGCTCCTCATGGCCCGCAACCTGGGATGGGAACAGTTGGATCTCAAGCGGTTCGACGTGGTGCGGCGGCTGGATGCGACTGCGGGCAACGAGGCGAATATGGCGGCGCTCGCGCAGATTCCCGGATACGCCATGCACCGTGAGGATGACGGCATCGTGGACCCCAACGCCTCATTCATCTACCTGTCCACGGACGTCGGCATCGGCGGCGCGGTGGTCCGTGGCGGACATGTGGAGATCGGCGACCATGGATTCGGCGGGGAACTCGGCCACGTGTCGGTGGAGCTGCGGGGTGCTTGGAGACCTATGCCGGCCGCAGGGCGATGGTGGAGTCCGCGGGCATCGCCAGCGGGTCGGCGGCCGCGCGGCGCGAGTCGATCAACGAGCTGATCGAACGGTGGCGTGACGGGGACGTCAAGGCCGCGGTGGTGGACAAGGCCATCGAGGCCATGGTCTCCGCCATCGCGTCGGCGATCAACATCTGCGACGTCGATACGGTGATGCTGGGCGGCGTATGGTCGCAGTTCGGGCCGGAGATCGCCTCGCATATGCAGGGCAGGATGCGGCGCCAGGTGCTTGGATACCCCGAGGCGCGCGCCAAGGTGCTGATGGCCGACGTGACGTCCAAACCGGCGTTGATCGGTTCGGCCGCCATCGGTCTGCGCCGCTTCATCGACAATCCGATGCGGTTCGTCTCGACCAACTGACGGTCCGCACACGGATGCGCGCGCGTTCCAACCTAGGCCTATAACGTCGGGGCGCGGCAAGAGGAGCCGCCTGATACAGTGGCACGTGGCGATCCCGCCCGGGCTGCGCAGGTCAAGGATCGTCCGCGGGGCCTCCCCGTGTTCATGCCGTGCGCAGCCAACAGGGAACAGGAGCGTCCCATGGCCGAACATCCTCAACAACCAAATCATCACACCATGCCCGCCGTAGGGAAAACGTCGGACATGGCCGGCATGTCGGCACGGAGGGATGCCTCCGGTCCCGCCGGATTGTCGTCCCCATCCTCCGGCGGCCGGGCCGCGGACCGTCGTTGGCGCTGGACCTCGTCCGACATCGCCGTGGGCGCCGCGTTGGGCGTGGCCTGCGGACTGGTGTTCTGGCTGTTCAACTTCGCCTACGCATGGCTGTCCCCGATCATCGGCGGCATTCTGCCCGGACTGGCCAGCATCCGGCACCCGCTGTGGTATTTCTCCGGCACGTTGGCCGTCATCATCCTGCGTAAGCCCGGAGCCGCGGTTTATGTGAACCTGGTGGGCAGCGCGGCCGAGATGCTGCTGGGCAACCAGTTCTCGTTCGGGTTCGTGTTCGCGTCCGCGGCGCTGCAGGGCGTGTTCGCCGAACTGCCGTTCGCGCTCACCCGGTACCGCGTGTTCAACCTGCCGATCTCCATGGCGTCCGGCGCCTTGGTGGCCTTGGAATACGGCGTGTACCTGATGCTGTTCCGGTATCGGGGCGTATCGTTCCTCAGCCCCCGCGGCGTCATCCATATGATCAGTGAATTGGTCGGCGGCGTGCTGATCGCCGGCGTGATGAGCTGGTATCTGTACAGGGCCATCGCCGCCACCGGGGCGTTGGATCGTTTTGCTTCCGGACGGGCGCTGCGCGACGATGCCGACCGTCGCGGGTGACCGCTGTCTCCGGTCGGCGGTTGTCAGGATGCCGCCCGTTGACGAGCATCCGGGCAAACGTCCAGCGGCTTGCTAGACTATAGGGGCCGGCCACGAACCGGCGTGGGGCTGTAGCTCAGTCGGTTAGAGCATCGGACTCATAATCCGCCGGTCACTTGTCCGATCAGCAGTGCCGCAATCGTTGTGGCTGCCAATCCCACGGTGAATGACACCAGCGACGCGCGAAACGGTGTGCCCAACGTTCCGCGCAGTCGCGCGTTGACGGCAGTCTGCAACGGCGTGACTATTCCGGTGAGCACTCCCAGCGCGGCAAGCAGCACATGATCCCCTTTCGTCTCGGCGACATTGTACTCACGACGCCGATTTCGGGGGTCCGGCTGTGCGCTGGGACGCGGCGGTTCGGATTGGGAGGGAAGGCATGCATGGCTTCGTGGGTGATGCGGGAAGATACAGGAAGATGCGGGAAAAGCGGGGGGGGGGTACGGGCAAATATTAAGCAATTGATGTCTGGGTGTCCGGTTTGTCGAGACGTCTGCTTTTCATAGGTTCCCGGCCTGGCCCCGCCTGGGGGCAGTGCCGCAAAACGCAGGCACCAAGATACGGAAGAAGAGGAGTCGTACCATATGAACAACATGCCGCAGCGTTTGGCGTTCTTCGCCCTGGGCGTCGTCATCAACTCGTTCGGTGTGGCACTGATCACGTTGGGCAATCTGGGCACCTCGGCCATCTCCAGCGTGCCGTACGTGTGCAGCCTGCAGTTCCCCATGTTCAGCTTCGGCGTGACCACATTCATCTGGAACATCCTGCTGATTCTGGTTCAGGTCGTGCTGCTGCGCCGCGACTTCAAGCCCTCCCAGTTCCTGTAGATCATGGTCAACGTGCTGTTCAGCGTCATGATCGACGTAAGCATGGCCATCCTCGGTGTTCTGCACCCCACCATGCTGTGGGAGCAGTTCCTGTGCATCGGCTTAGGCTGCGTGGCGTTGGCCTTCGGCATCGTCATCGAGCTGGCGCCGAACGTGGTGGTGGTGCCCGGCGAAGGCGTGGTCCGTGCCATCGCTAAGGTCAGCGGCGTGCGCGTGGGCACGGTGAAGGCCGTATTCGACATCACGCTGATCATCATCGCCGCGGTGCTGTCATTGATCTTCTTCCACGGGTTGCGCGGCGTCGGCATCGGCACGGTGATTTCCGCGGTGTTGGTCGGGCCAATCATCAACATCGTCAATCGCGTCTTCACCTTCCAGCACCGCATCCAGGCGCTGGCCTTGTCCCGCGACGGGCGTTGACACCTGACTGTCTGGTCACCACAGGGCCGGGAATGGTGACGCGGAACCGATCGAGCGAATTGTCGATGCGCACCGGTTCGCGCGTCTCGTTCCTTAGCGCGGCGCCGATGCGCAGGTATCCGGTGCCGTCGTCGCGCAGCACGGTGCCGCCGTCCGGATACGGGGTGGACCGCAGCAGTGAGAACAGGAATGCGTTGCGCGTGGACGTTGACGCCTCATGGATGAGCCGCTGTTTGGAGACCGCGCCGAACAGGCCGCCCGGGTTCGAGACCTCGATTCGGTTGGTGAACACGTCCACATGCACGGGCGTGCCGAGCGCGTCCGGGGAGTATTCGCGGTGGGTCAACGCGTTGGCGATGGCCTCGCGCAACACCAGTTGCGGATACATCGGCGGCTGTGATGGTTGCGCGCCGGAATCGGCGCCGCCTGGGCCGGACGTCCATGCCATCAGCGAGGCGACCGCGTCATCGATCATGATCGGGATCGGGCCGGTGATGGTTTCGGAGGCGACGAGCCGTGCATCGCCGGTGAACACGTCGTCGCGTGAGGTACCGGGGTAGACGGCGATGGTGACGTTGAGCCGAGGAAAGAACTTCTGCGGATACCGGCCGACGGCCAACAGTCCCGCAAGCGTGGGGCGCGGCACGGATGCGATCCGGGTCTCCTCGTCCGTGTCGGTGTCCGCGCCGATATCCGTGTCGTCTTCCCTGGACGCGGTTCCCGCCGGGTCGCAATCCGCGGCATGTTTCGCGGCATGTTTCACGGTGTCGTCCGCGGGGTGGCCGGTTGGCATGCGTCTCAGGATGCGCAGGTCCAGCATCATGTCCATGTCGGAACGCTCCGCAAAGACATGCGGATGGCGGTTGCGCTCGCATTCGAGCAGCGCGTGGACGAGCGTGGGATTCAAGTCGTCGAGCGTGGCCTCCGACACGACCGCGATGTCGTGCTCCGGCTGGCGTTGCTCATCAAGCAGACGATCGACCTCGTAGGCGGTCATCTTGCGGTCGCCGTCGCCGGTGCGGATGTAGGAGCCGCCGTGCGGGCCGACCGAGGAGACGAAGCAGGGCTTCTCCCGCGGCAGCATCTCGTCGATGACGGCGAACACCAAATTCGCGCCCTCGAACGGGCAGGTCACGATCACGGGCCGGACCACGGGCGTGAGCTTCTCGCAGGCCTGGCTCAACGCCTCCTGCATGGCGCGGGCGTCGAAGCCCTCGACCGGCGTGAACCCCGCCTTCTCGCTCAGCCCCAGGATGATGTACCCGCCGTTGCCGTTGGAGAACGCGGACAGCGTCTCGGTGATGGTCGAGCTGATTCTGCGTTTGCACTCCTTGACCTCGCATTGCTGCGTGTCGTTGCCGATGGCGCGCAGCAATGCGATGAGCTCGGTCATCTTGGCCGTGTAGTCGTCGTTGTCCATCGCTCCTCCGGGGGTGTGCCGTTGCCGCCTGGTGACGTCTGTACTCCGGCCGTACTCCATCCGGCTCCATCTGTACGCCGACCGCCGCGGGCTCCTGCCACTATCCTATGCCGGCGGCGGCATAGGATAGTGGCGATGACTTGCGCGGGATCGGTGCCGTCCGTGAGTCGGATATGGTGGGGCCCGCGACGGGATCGATCCCCGTCGCAGGCCCCA
>ERZ772816.2165-NODE-2165-length-13936-cov-3.692601_pt1 | contig 13936 bp, 11 predicted proteins | sample MGYA00511359_ERZ772816 | MGnify/ENA primary metagenome ERZ772816 (study PRJEB29015, sample SAMEA2737710) | human gut metagenome | biome: human gut; feature: human-associated habitat; material: faeces | place: China | collected 2012 ...
AGGGGAGAGGGGGCGACCCAACGGGCGGCCCTTGAGGGGCCGTGACCGTTAGGCGAGTCTTCGAGCCTTACGGGCATCGACAGCAGCGCAGCCCTTCTTCAGAAGGGTTCCCTCTCCCCTCCCCAGTTTTGCTACTTGTTCAGCTCACGTTCCTGCGGGAACATGGGAAGATAGCGGTAAGAGATGGCAAGGCAAAGCCACGAGTAGGCGATGACCATGAAGGACGCGCCCCATTCGGCCCAGTTGGGATTGTAGAATTCCCACGTGTCGAAGGGCATGACCGGGATGGCGAGGGCCTGAACGGTCATGACGTAACGGTTGATGGTCACGCCGACGCAGGCGAGGATGCCGCCAAGGTAGAACAGCGCCGGGTTGGAGCGGCACTTCTTCGAGAAGAGGAGGTATGCGGGCAGAACGCCGCAGACCACGAGTTCGGCGAAGAGGAGCCACTTGCCGTAGATCCAGCCGTGGAACATCTGATCGAAGGTCATGCCGGAGCGGGGCAGGATGTCCATGACCCAACCGGCTGTGTCGATCAGCTTGAACACCATGTAGATGGTGAACATCGTCCCGGCGATTTTGCCCATGAGCTGCTTCACGTCCCAGGAGACGAGCTTGCGGCTGGTGAGCTTTTCCATGAACGTGCAGACGAGCACGGTGAACATGGGGCCGGAACCCACGGCGGAGAGGATGTATAGGAAGAACGTCCACGGCCAGATGAAGAACCCGTCACGCAGGATGTAGGGACGGCCGAAGAGCACGCCGTACATGCCGCCGAGGGAGCCCTGGTGGAACGTGGACAGGAAGGCGCCGATGCCCGCGAACAGGGGCATGATCAGGTGGAAATTGTGGGCGATGGCGTGAGCGAGCTTGTTCTTCGCCAGCTGCCGGTTTTCCAGTGCCAGAGGCACGTACTCGATGATGAGCACGGTGCAGTAGCAGGTGATGCAGAAGATGACTTCGGTCAGCATGGAGTGGACGTTCGGATGCCAGTAGCCGAACCATGCGCGGAGCGGCTGGCCGATATCGAGAACGAGCACCAGCATAGCGCCGGAGTAGCACAGGAAGCCCACCACGACCGTCAGGTTGATGATGTTCTTCAAGGCGTCGATGTTCAGCAGGTAGCGCAGCGCGCCGGTGAAGAACGCGCCCGCGCCGAGGGCGATGACGGCGAGGTCGAAGGTGATCCAGAGGCCGAACCCGAAGTAGTCGTCAAGGCCGGTCTCGCCGAGGCCGTGGGCCAGGACGCGGAAGGCGGCATAAGCGCCCCACAGGCCGACCGCGGCCACGGGAACAAGATGCAGCAGGAATTTCAGCAGCGAACAACGTGGGCACCCTTCAGGGAAGAGGGAGGCGTCGACGGGCTGGTTGTAGTTTTTCACTTCCATTGACCTACCCCTTGGTCTTTTCGTTTTCCAGGTAGTTGTCGCCCTGACGGCGCACCCATTCGCGCTTGCTCAGGTAGTACACCTGCGGGTCGGTCCCCAGGCGCTCCAGAAGGCGGAAGGCGTGGGGGCTTCGGATCAGCTCGTACACCTTGTGTTCGGGATTCTTGGAATCGCCGAAGGAGATCGCGCCGTTGGGGCATACCTCGGTGCAGGAAGTCACATACTCCCCGTCGGCCAGCTCATAGGGGTTGCGTCCCTCGGCGATGGCCTTGTCCTTGGCCTTCATCCAACGGTGATGGCAGAAGGTGCATTTTTCCACCACGCCGCGGGGACGCACGGAAACGTCCGGGGTGAGGGTCTTTTCCATGCCTTCCGGCCAGATCGGATCATACCAGTTGAAATAACGGGCATGGTAAGGGCATGAGGCCATGCAGTACCGGCAGCCGATGCAGCGGGGATAGATCTGGCTGACGATGCCGCCGTCCTCGTTCTTGTCGGTGGCGACGACGGGGCAGACGGACACGCAGGAGGGCTTCCCGCACTGCATACAGGGGCGGGGCAGGTAGGCCGTGTCGTGTTCCGGGAACGGTTTGTGGTTGGAGAGGCGATACACCTTCATCCAGTTGATGGAGCGGACCTTGTTCGTGCCGTCGGGGTTGGGGGCGACATTGTTTTCGGCCTGACAGGCCACCATGCAGGCGCCGCAGCCCGTGCACTTGTCAAGATCGACGACCATCGTCCATTTGATGTCGAATTCTTTCACTTCGGACATGATTACGAATCCTTATGCTTGGGCGACGTTCACGCGGGTATCGTTCCAGACGGAGAGGCCGGAGCCGGGTTCGGAAGAGGGCGTGACGAGGGCCATAACATCCATGCCCTTGCCGTCGTTGAACTCTCCGAAAGCCGTATGCCCGAAGCCCATGGTCAAAGCTACGGTATCGTTGGTCACGCCTTCGAAGACGCGGATCTTCGCCATAACCTTCCCGGCCTTGCTGGTCAGGACGATGCGGTTGCCCTCGTACAGGCCGAGCTTCTTGAGCGTGGCCCCGTTGACGGCGGCGACGAGCATGTTCTTGTCCAGCTCATCGTCAGTGATGAGCTTGGTGTTGAAGGGCGGAATGGCGGTTTCGGGCGTACCGAGGCCAAGCTTGCTCACGAAGGCCACGGCCAGTTCCTTGCCGGAGGAGGCAGCGGCGGCTTCGGCCTTCTCGACGAGAGCGAGGTCGTCGGGACTGAAGCGGTAGGCCAACGTCTTGTTGGGGACCACAATGTCGCTGACGTAGACGTTGCCGTCGCTCAGGGAACCCCAGTCGGCGCCGATGTTGAAGGCTTTGGCCTTGAGCATGGTCACGACGTCGGAAACGCCGAGGTTGATGCCGAGCTTGTAGGCCATGTCGATGACCACGTCGCCGGCGGGGCGGGCCTGATAGAGCGGCTCGGCCACGGGGCGGACCAGCGCGTACACGAACTTGCCGTAGCTGAAGGGCTCGGCCACGTCGTCGTAGCGTTCAAGGCCGAGGGCGTTGGGCAGCACGAGATCGCAGCGGCGGGCGGTTTCGTCGAAGAAGCAGGTGAAGGCCACCGAGAAGTCGCTTTTCTTGAAGACGGCTTCAATGTCCTTGCCGGGCAGGGCATAGACGGGGTTGGCCTCGTAGACCATGAGCACGCCCACTTCGGGCATGTTCCCCTGCGCCATGTCGGCGGCGTAGCGGACGAGATCGCCCTGCATGAGCACATCGTAGGACGCCGCGCCGTTGACCGCCGGGGGGGCCAGCGGGATCATGCGCATCCCGCCTTCCTTATTCACGCGGTCGAGGAGCATGTTGATCGCCATGCCGATGCGGACAGGGCCGGTGCCGCCGCCCTGATCCATGTCGGAACCGACGACCACGAGAGGCTTCTTGGCCTTTTTGAGTCCGTCGACGACGGCGGTGAAACGTTCGGGCATGAGGCCCGTGATTTCGCAGACTTTTTCCGGGGTCCACTTGGCGACCAGCGCCGCGAAGTCATCCAGCCCTCCGGCGGGGGCGGCCACGCCGTCCTTGATGAGCTGGCGGGCGACGCCGAGGAGCAGGAACAGCTCCGTACCGGGCTTGATGGGCAGCCAGAGATCGGCGCCCGCGGCCGTGTTGTTCTGTACGGGCCCGGCATAGGCCAGACGCATGGCGGGTTCGGCGCCCGCGGGACGTGCCTGTCCCCACGCGTGGCGGTTGACGACCACCGAGCCCCACGTTTCCAGCACGTTCGCGCCGACGGCGAACACGTAGTCGCTGTTGGGGATGTCGAAGCCGACGCGCCCACGTCCGCCCATGAGCTTCCACGCCTGCGCGGTGGCCTGTGCGTCACTGGGCATGGCAAAGAAGCGGCCCGAACCGGTCTGGGCGGCGAAGCCCGCGAGCAGTTCATTCATGGTGCCGTTTTCGTCGCCGGAAATGCAGACCACGCTGTCGTGCTCGGTCTGTTTCTTGGCTGCGGCGAGCTTTTCGAGCAGCAGCTTTTCAGCCTCTTCCCAGGTGATTTCCCTGTAGCCGCCGTCCGAGTTGCGGAGCAGGGGCCGTTTGAGGCGGGCCGGGCTGTAGCGCATCTGGACTTCGGTGACGGCCAGCGCGGAGACGCCGCCGCCAAGCGGGCTCTCGGGATCGCTGAGGACGCGCACGGGACGTCCGCCCACGAGACGGATTTTGGTGGCTCCGGCGGCGGGACAGAGCTTGCTGACCGTGCGGACATAGGTGTTTTCGTGATTGCCGTATTGCAGGGAAGGGATCCACGGCCAGTTTTGCGACCAGATGGAGATGTCGTCCAAACCCTTCCAGACCACAGGAGTCGCCAGCGTACCCACGGCGGCCCCGCCGATGAATTTCAGAAAGCCTCGTCTGTCAAGCATTGGCGTCTCCTTACTTGTGGCAGACAAAGCATGCGTTGCTGGCATTGGTGCTGCCAAGGTGATTGGGATTGGCATGACATGCTTCGCACTGCCACATCTTCATGGTGTTCTGGCTGTAGCCGGAGATCCTGTTCTCGCGGAACACGGGCGGCTTTTTGCTGGAAGCCATGTCGAGATGGCACGTGGAGCAAAGCTCCCGCTCGGAGAACTCATGACAGTTGTTACAGGTTGCCAGCGAGTGCACGGCATGGCTGAAGAACACGTTGTCAGGCTGCTTCTGGTAGACTTTCCAGTCCACTTCCTTGCCCTTCTTGACGTATTCGTTGAAGAAGACCCGTTCGGCCTCGCTTTTGCCGAGCATCTGCGAATGGCAGACAGCACAGTCCTTTGTAGAGGGCAGGGCGTCGAACGTCCCGTCCGCACGGAGATGGTGACAGACCGAGCAGTCCAGAGAAGCATCCTTGAGATGCGTCTCATGGCTGAACTGCACGGGTTGATCCTGTCTGCTGAACAAAAGTTCCGGGAAAATCCACCAGCCAAACACGAGCGCAACGACAAGACCGACGATGAACGGTGCGGGACCGAATTCAAGTCGTTTTGCCAGACTGCGGGCCTTCTCGTGGGAAGGCGCGTTGTTCTGCCTATCCTCCATACCCTTCGCCTCTTGAAATGGTTGTGTTGCTGAAAACCATTCGCCTCTTGGCCGCGACACGTCATGCGACAGGAAAACCGTCCTTGGCGCCTCTTCCCACAGGGGAACGGACGCGCTTTTTCACCGTCATCATGGTGTAGGCGACCGGGCAAACACGTGTCAAGACGCAAGGCATGGCAAGCGCTTGGCAACATGTGGCCCCGGTCGGCCGCCGCCGGCCGAACATGCCGTCCTGACAAAAAACGTCCGATCAAAAAAGCATGTGGTTCCTGAAAAGCGTTCTTGCGGAACGCATTCCTTTTTCAGGAGATTCTGGGTGGGTCCGAAATGTGCTTTTTTTCTCGAAGTATGCGAATTCTGTCAAAATCGTCATACCGTACAATATATCACCCGTGTTGGAAAGGCTAAAAAAATGTAAAAAAACGGTATGAGATTTTTATGAAATCGAAAGCTTCCACGGGAACAGCAAGGGAAGGAAGGGAAAAACAAGGCGGTTCGGCGGCGGGGAGGCGCCTCTGTTTCCACTTGACCCACGGGCCGCTCCGCTTTATGACGTTCAGTACTTGTCGTTCGCTTGACGAGCGGCATGAGCGGAAGGGTGGCAGAGCGGCTTAATGCGGCGGTCTTGAAAACCGTTGACGTCGTGAGGCGTCCGGGGGTTCAAATCCCTCCCCTTCCGCCAAAACTCTTTCCATATTTTTCAAAGTAGTCCATAACAGCTTGAAATAAAGCGGTTATGGATTTTTTTATTGCCAAGAGCACTCGAAAAACACGGCAAGCCGCTCGCGCAGGGGGATACAGGGATGGTGAAAAGCAATCTTGCCAAACTGATGAAAGAGAAAAAACTGACGTATCGGCGTCTTGCGGAGCTTTCCGGCGTCGCGGGAGAGACGATAAACAGGGCTCGGGGAACCTTGATTTATGAATGCAAACTGTCCACGCTTGACGCATTGGCTAAGGTCTTGGATGTCAACATCAAGGACTTGTTTGATGAGAACTAGGTGTCAGACGCAGTATATAGAGGCTGCACGTATCCTGTCCCTATGCTTTTCGGATAAGCCCTGACTTCAGCAATTCCCCGCCTAGACTTTCTGCATGACCCACGCCAGCCGTCCAAGAATCCGGCCCGTCAGGTCTTCCTGAATCCGAATTTCCGGGTAAGCGGGGTTTTCCGCCCGCAGCACAAAGCATTTTTCCTTCCGATCCCAAGCCAGCCTTCTCAAGATGATCCCTTCATAGGGAAGCAGTACCGCGAACAGTTCACCGCTTGCGGGACTGCTTGCGGCTGTGTCGATGCCGACATAAGCGCCGCAGCGCGCTGTGGGGCGGCTGATTCGTTGTCCATTTCCAGAACGATGATCCCTTCTCGGGCGTATGGCTTGGGGAGGGCGATCTTTCCTATCGGTTGAAGCGCCGCCGCTGGTGAGCCGGTTTTCGTGCTGTCGCCGCACATGGCGTACACCGGGGCAAGCGCCGATTGCGCCAGAGGCGATCCCAACAAGCCGGGATCTATGGGCGGCCCGTCCCCGTCGCTGGGGACGTATCCGGCCTCTGTGCGCAGGTATACCGGGCCGTTGCCTTTCTTGAGCCAATCGGGATTCACTCCCAGTTTTTCAAACAATTTCAGGTACCAGTCCGCCGGGATGGATTGCCGTCTCTTGGCTTCGGCTACGCTGGATTGGCTGACTTCAAGTAACTTGGCTAGTTCGGTCTGTGTCTGGGTGCGCGACACGATTTTAATCCGAGCCATCGTCTCTTCATAAAGAAGATTCAACTTGCTCTCTCCGTTGATAAAAAGAGGTTAAATAAATCATCCTTAGTTCAGAAAATATAATATTGTTGGGTTAATTCAAAGCGTGGTTTAGACCGTCTAGCTTGATTCGATATTTTCTGGCAATTATTTTTAATGAGTAAAAAAGTGTATATTTTTAGTAAGTTATTTCGAGACGTTCGGATGAACAGTGGACTTTCACAGTGGATTGTCTCTGTTAAAGCCGGAACTCATCTGAGCAATGTCAACCAAATTGAAGCAGGCCATCAAGAGCCACGCGTCCATGTGGCGGTACGGCTTGTTGCCGCATGTGATGTAGATTTAAACTCTTTTTTTTCGAAATTAACTGAAGAAATGAAGCTGTGCACATCTTCTGAGCGAATATCCCCGTACCTTTTCGAATCTCTAAAGGAGGACATGTTTTCCCGCACTCCCGAACCTCATGAGGTTTCCGGTTATGGGGAGTTGCTGCGGTACTGTCGATTACAGAGAGGAGTGTCTCAAAAGCGCATAGCAAAGAATATCCATTATGATTTAAGAAGCCTGCAACGTGTTGAGAAGGGAGAACAAGAGCCTCTGGTAACGACTGCGGTGAAATTGGTTGCTGCGATCGATGTACCGCCGGGACAGTTTTTTGAGCAGTTATGGTTTTTTTTGTCTCGAATTGGGTGAATACCAAGTATGATTTTAGCCATCTGGTATGATTTAAAATTTTGAGGCATCTGCTATGGCATGACTAAGAAAGTATGCATATTCGGTAGCCTTTTTCAGGCGGCTCGTTCTCAAACCGCTCTTTCGCAGTGGGAGATTTCCGTCAGAGCAGGGACACATCTCAGTAATGTGAATCAAGTAGAAGCGGGAAATCAAGAGCCTAACGTTATTCTTGCCGTAAAAATGCTTCTTGCCGTAAATGCCGACATACAAAGCTTCTTTATGGAGCTAGCCTCTCTTTTATCTCATTGTATCGATGTATCAAAAATTCCATCGCTATCCCAAAAAGAATTTCAGGAGCAGTTGAATTCCGTTCTGACACCACTCGAAGAAGCGGAAATTTTTGGAATGCTCCTTTCGCAATGTAGATCTGTTACAAAACTTTCCCAAAATTATATTTCTTCCATAGCAAAGTATGATCATAGAAGTCTCCAGAAGGTGGAAAAAGGAACGCAATTGCCTGGTATTATCAACGCTGTAAAGTTGGTTATGGCTACAGGTGTTGATGCTGGAGTTTTTTTTGATATTTTTAGTGAGAAGCTGGAGACAATAAAAGTAAAAAAAAGAATATGAGAGCAGGAACTGTAAAGTAATGTCTGTTCGGAGCGGCACTTGTCAATATCCGGGAGTCTCTCCAGATATCGCAATACCAGTTTGCCAAAAGAACAGGTATCGCTGAGGAATACCTGAATAAGCTTGAAAACTCCAAGCGAGAGCCCAAAGCCCGGATGATCATTCGTCTTGGACGGGGGCTTGGCATTTCTCCCGGTGACTTGCTGAACGAAATGGATCGGCTGATGCGCTTGGAAGAAGATGAGTAAGAAATCTTCTCCATGCCCGTTTGGAAAAATTCTCGTAACCGCCCGTGAAGAGCGTGGTATCACGCAATACCGGCTTGCACGGCTGGCAGGGCGTTCCATTCAGCAGATCAGCCAAATTGAACGCGGTGAAAGGGAACCCAAACTTTCAGCGCTGATTTTGCTCGCCCACGCGCTGGGCATGGAGCCGGGAACTTTGGTGAATGAGGCGGCAAAAGCCATGAGTGGCCAACAAGAGCCGATGGTGCCTGTTGAGTGAGAAAACCGAAAGAACGCCATGCCCTTTTGGAGAAGTTGTTCTTGCTGCCCGGATAGAGCAAGGTGTTTCACGGTATCGTTTGGCAAAATTGATCGGGCGCACCCCACAGCAGTTGGCCAAGCTGGAAAAAGGTGAAAACGAGCCTGTACTTTCCACAATTGTGGTGATCGCCCATGCCCTTGAGATAGATCCTCGTATATTATTCCGTAAAACAGTTGAGCTGCTGCCCTCCATCCCCGTGATAGAAGAGCCTGAGGGGAGTAGGGAGCAGCCTTGACTGAATAGCTTTGGAAAATCGACAGCACAGTGAAAAAAGTTCCCTACCTCAAAGCCGCTCTTGGTGAGCAACTGAAGAAAGCCCGGAAATCCATTCCCAAGCTTTCTCAAGAGCAAGTAGCCATAGCTCTTGGGACAGAGCGATCCTACGTATCTCGCATGGAGAGGGGCATCATTCTTCCCTCAATAAACGTGCTCATTTTGTTGGGTGAAATGTATGGGGTTCCCGCCTCCACACTTTTGTTGCGGACAGAACAAGCTTTATCAAATCATGTCTCCCCCCAGGAGTGAGAGCCTTTTCCGTGGCGCCGTTCCGTATAAAATAAAGCGGGCCGATGAATATTCTCATCGGCCCGCTTCGTTTTGTTCCGTTTGTAGCGGATATTCCGGTTAGTCTTCTAGTTGCCGTCCATTTTGAGCAGCGTGTCGAGCGTCTTGAGGTCGGCGGAGAAATCGGTGACGTCGTTTTGCAGGAGCAGGGCGTGCTCCTTGGCAAAGGCGACCTTCAACCGGGCGAGCATGTCGTTGCTCCGGGCAAGGGCGCTGGCGACATCCGGGGATATGTCTTTGTCGTGGGCGAAACGCAGGTGCGTATCCACGATGCCGTGGGTGGCGGCGAGGTAGCGCTTGAGGAAACGCGCGCCGTGATCCACATCTCGCGGATCAGTAGCCATGCAGCCCAGAATGTTGTTGGCGGATTGCATGATGGCGCGCACGGAGGCTTGCGTCTCCGCAGGGAGGCCGGGCAGCTTGCATTCAAGTTCCGCGAGAGAGGCTCGGGACGCCTTCATGGACGCCGGTTCATCCGGGGAGGGGGCTGGTTCTGGCTTCGGTTCCGGTTTGGGCTTGGGTGCCAGTTCCGCCGCACGCTTGCGGGCCAAGGCCCAGAGGATGCCCTGTCCCCCGGCGAGGAGGGCGCAAAACAGCATGGCAAGAGGCAGGGAAAGGGTTTGCCTCACTGAGAAGGCCATGATGAGCAACAGAGAAAACGGAACCCATTCCGTGCCCATGCGAAAGGATTTCACCAGAAGGCGCTGTACCCATGACTGCAAGCCTCCCCAGAACAGCGCATACGGGAACGGCATACCGAAAAGGATCAGCAAGACGGCCAGCCCCGCGCCGGACACGGCGGGGACGAGCCACGACGGTTTCCGGGATGCGCCGCGCGCGACGATGCAGATAAGGCCAAGGTAGACGCCAAGAGCGGCCTCGCCCGGATGTATTTGCGGAACATGGGTAGACAGAATCGCCCCAATGATGAACGCGCTGATATGAAAGAGGATACGCTTGAAGAATCGACGTATCGCATCCCAAAACGAACCCTTCGGTTCCTCGGCGTTCGGTCCGACCACCATATGTTCCTTTTCGCCTTCGTGCATGGATTACACCCCGGAGCCGGTGCCGCCCTGTCCGGGGGCGCTCTGCCGCGTTTCCGTTCCGGATGCGGCGGCGATTTCTTCCCGGCTTTTGCGTGCGGCCAACGAGGTAAGCCTGTCCTTGAGTTCCGTTTCCATGACGGCCAGCTCTTTTTCAGCCGCCGCCCGCCGTTCCCGGCCTTCCTGCGCGATACGCAGGGTTTCCTCTATGGTGCCGATGAGCTTTTCATGCACCTCGCGCAACGTTTCAATATCCACCACGGAACGCTCCACCTCGCGGGCCGTATCGACGGCGGCCTGTTCGAGCAGTTCCGCGTTGCTGCGCAACATGTCGTTGGTCGTGTCGGAGACGGTCTTCTGAAGCGCCGCCGCGTTCTTCTGACCGTGCAGGGAAAGGGCGAGGACCATCTGGCTTTTCCAGATGGGGATGGTGGCGAGTATGCTGGTCTGGATTTTTTCCGCCAGCGTCCTGTTGTTGCTCTGGATGATGCGTATCTGCGGCGCGGTCTGCACCGTGATGGTCCGCGAAAGCTGCAAATCGTGCAACCGCCGCTCGAAACGGTTGATCTGCTCCGAAAGGTCGCGGACTTGCTGCGCCTCCATGAGATCGCCGGACGCATCCGCCTGCGCCTTGAGGCGCGGCAGTTCCACAGTTCGCGCCTCTTCCAATTTGCGCTTGCCCGCTTCAATGTACGCCGTCAATTCCGCGTGGAACCGCGCATTGTGCTCATAGAGCATCTCAAGCGTCTCGATGTCGCGGAGCAGGCCGATCATGGCCTCGTCCAGCTTGTCGACGATGATTTCGATCTGTTCCGAAAGGGTGTTGAACTTCGCCACCGTGCGCTTGGCGGAAGAGAACAGCGAGCCCACAAGCGGCAGCGACTGGAGGAACCCCGGCGAGCCCATGACTTCCGAGACGTTCACATCCTTCACTTTGAGCATAAGGTTGGTGAGCGATTCGCCGAGTTCCCCGGAATCCTTGGCCTGCACGCGGGAAAGGAGATCGTCCGCGAACCGGGAGATGCCCTGCATGGCCTCCGTCCCATACGTGACGGTCAGGGAGGGATCGGCGAGGTTTATCGAATCGGCGATGGATGCGATGCGTTGCTCCTCAGCCGTCGGGGGGACAACAATCGTGGTGGCAGATGTTTCCATAACAGGCTCTCTTTCATAAGACAGTATGCCTCTCAGTATCAGAGTGGCAGTGGTACGGCAAGGACTCCCTGTCCTTCTCAATGAAGGCGGGGGCCTGCCGGTATCGGATACGGTGCAAGAGATGCTGGGGACGGCCGCCTTCGCCCGGAGCGGGAAGGCGGCCTCCATGAAAGTTCAGTACGCCAGCACTTCGTGCCCGTCTTCCGTGACCAGCACCATGATTTCCCACTGCGCGGAGGGCGCGCCGTCCGCCGTGCGGATCGTCCAGCCGTTCGCCTTGTCCAGGACAATGGCATCCTTGCCCATGTTGATCATCGGCTCGATGGTAAAGATCATGCCCGGAACCAGCAGCATGTCCGTGCCGCGCTTGGTGACGTAGCTGACGAAGGGCTCCTCATGGAAGCGGATGCCCACGCCGTGCCCGCCCACTTCGCGGACCACGCTGTAGCCGTGCTTTTTCGCGTTGTCGTGCACGGCCTGCCCCATGTCGCCGAGGAAGCCCCACGGCTTCACTTCCTGCAATCCCAGCTCCACGCATTCGCGGGCCACGTCCACGAGCCGGCGCTTTTCCTTGCTGACCGCGCCGATGCAGAACATCCGCGAGGAGTCGGAAAAGTAGCTGTTGTAGATGGTCGAAACGTCCACATTGACGATGTCGCCGTCCTTGAGCGCCACATCGTCGGCGGGGATGCCGTGGCAGACTTCCTCATTGATGGAGGTGCAGGTGCTTTTGGGGAACCCGCGGTAGCCGAGCGGGGCGGGGACGCCGCCAAGCTCCTTGGTCTTTTCAAAAACCAGCCTGTCGATTTCGGCGGTGGTCATGCCCGCCTTGATGTGGGCCGCCACATGGTCAAGCACGGCGATGTTGATCTTGCCGCTTTCGCGGATGCCCGCGATTTGTTCGGGCGTTTTGAGGATGCTTCTGGGCGGGACAAGGTGCCCCTGATGGGCGTATTCGGTGATCCGGGCGTCGTATGGCGTGCGTGCGGCCTTGCGTTTGCGGCTTCCGCACCAGCTTGGCGTCTTGCGGTTTCGTTTCTGATCCACGTCTTTCTCCGATCTCTTTGGGCTGTGCGGGGAAGGGGGGCGCAACAGAAGGAAATCCCGCACAAAAAGCGAGCAGAGCATACTCCGCCCGGCCCGCATTGTCGAATCCGGGCGGAAGAGGCGGTTTTTAAATTGACATATCAAGGTATAGTGATATAGCCTCCACTTCACGCGGCAACACGCTTCATTTACGGCCCCTTGGCGGAGATGCCCCGCCGTCCGGAAAGGACGGATGCCCACGGGAAACGCCGCCGGGAATGCGAAGCGCCCCCGTCCGCAGGTTGCGGAGGGAAACATCTTGAACGGAGAGAACAATGGAAATCGAAACGCAATGCCTGTATGCCGGGTATTCCCCGAAAAACGGCGAGCCGCAGACCTTGCCCATCTGTCAGAGCACGACGTTCAAATACGAGTCCACCGAGCAGGTCAGCAAGCTGTTCGACCTTGAGGAAGCCGGGTTCTTCTATACCCGTCTCGGCAATCCCACCGTGGACGCCGTCGAGCAGAAGATCGCCACGCTGGAAGGCGGGGTAGGGGCGTTGTGCACCGCTTCCGGGCAGGCCGCGACCACGTTTTCCATCCTGACCCTTGCCGCCGCCGGGGATCATATCGTCAGTTCCTCCGCCATCTACGGCGGCTCGCTGAACCTGTTCGCCGTGACGCTCAAGCGGCTTGGCATTGAAGTGACTTTCGTGTCGCCGGAAGCCTCCGAAGACGAGATTCAGGCCGCGTTCCGCCCCAACACCAAGGCGCTGTTCGGCGAGACCATCGCCAATCCGAGCATTGAAGTGCTGGATATCGAAAAGTTCGCCCGCATCGCCCATAGGAACGGCGTGCCGCTGATCGTGGACAACACGTTCGCCACGCCGGTTCTGTGCCGCCCCATTGAATTTGGGGCGGACATCGTGGTGCATTCGACCACCAAATACATGGACGGGCACGCCCTGCAAATGGGCGGGGTGATTGTGGACGGCGGCACCTTCGACTGGACGAACGGCAAGTTCCCGGAATTCACCGAGCCCGACGACTCCTATCACGGGACCATCTATACGCAGGCATTCGGCAAGGCTGCCTATATTGTCAAGGCGCGTACACAGATGATGCGGGATATGGGTGCCTGTCAGACGCCGTTCGGGGCTTTTCTGATCAATCAGGGGCTTGAAACCCTGCCCCTGCGCATTGAGCGCCATAGCCAGAATGCCGATGCCGTCGCCCACTGGCTCGAGAAGCACGACAAGATCGAGTCCGTAAGCTACCCCACGCTGGAGGGTAACCCTTACAAGGAGCGGGCCGCCAAATACCTGCCCAACGGGTGCAGCGGCGTGATTTCCTTCTCGCTCAAGGGCGGGCGCGAAGCCGGGGCCCGGTTCATCGACAGCCTCAAGATGGCCTCCCTGCTCGTGCATGTGGCGGACATCCGTACCTGCGTGCTGCATCCCGCCAGCTCCACGCACCGCCAGCTCACCGACGAGCAGCTTGTCAGCGCCGGGATCACCCCCGGCATGGTGCGGCTCTCCGTCGGCATCGAGAATATCAAGGACATCCTCGCCGATCTGGAACAGGCTTTGGCGAAGGCGTAAGTTGACTTGGGGAGGG
>ERZ772816.2175-NODE-2175-length-13845-cov-3.444017_pt1 | contig 13845 bp, 8 predicted proteins | sample MGYA00511359_ERZ772816 | MGnify/ENA primary metagenome ERZ772816 (study PRJEB29015, sample SAMEA2737710) | human gut metagenome | biome: human gut; feature: human-associated habitat; material: faeces | place: China | collected 2012 ...
GGCTGGGGGACAGTCAGGTGACTCCCATCAATATCCGGGTGATCGCGGCCACCAACAAGAACCTGGAGTCGCTGGTCCGGGCAGGTAAATTCCGCAGCGATCTCTATTACCGCCTGTATGTCCTGCAGCTGAATCTGCCCCCGCTGCGGGAGCGGCAGGAGGACATCCCGCTGCTGACGCAGAGCTTCCTTCGGAACTTCCAGGCTCGGGAGGGCGACGGCTGTCCGCTGGAACTGAGCGATGGCGACTGCCGTCTGCTGCAGAGCTGCCCCTGGCGGGGAAACATCCGGGAGCTGCAGAATTTCTGTGAGCGGCTGGCGGTGCTTTACCGGCCTGGCGTCTCTGTATCTGGCCTGATCGCCCATCTGCTGGAGAGTGCCGCCTCTCCCGAGACGCCGCCCCCGTGCCCGCCGCCGATGCCGAAGGCCGCCCATACCAGGATCGACCTGTCCTATGAGGAGTTGCTGGCCGTTCTTCAGGAATGCGGCGGGAACCGGACGCAGACGGCGGCAAAACTGGGGATCAGCCGGGGGACACTGTGGCGGCTGCTGAAGAAGTATCAGGTCGGACAGACATGAGCAGAGGCATAGCCCATGACGCATGCCGACTGCGGTTTCCAGAGTATGGGCAGGGGAGGGCAACGCTGATGGACCCCAGCGTACGAGAAAAAGCCCTGTGGCTGTAAAGCCAAAGGGCTTAATGGTTGCTGGTACTCAGTATGTGCAGCATCTGTGCCGCTGGTGGAAGCGGGGCGCCGCTGCAAAGCCTGTCACCCCCACTTTCCTGCCATCACAAGCTTCGTATCCTGTATTCCGGCGTTATAGCCGGAACGCAAGCGATTCCCGACTCCGGCTCACCCCGCTCGAAGGCGCAGTGGAGGACTCAATGCTTGATGCTTGTGCTCCGCCGACAAGCCGAGTCTCCACGAGAAAAGCCCCCTGGCTTTCGCCAGGGGGCTTGATGTTTTTTGCACTTAGTACATGCCGCCCATCTCGCCGCCGGCGGGGGCAGCGGGAGCGGGGGGCTCGGGCTTATCGGCCACCAGGGACTCGGTGGTCAGCACCATGGCGGAGACGGAAGCGGCGTTCTCCAGAGCGGAGCGGGTCACCTTGGCGGGATCGATGATACCGGCGGCGACCATGTCGCAGTACTCCTCCTTGTAAGCGTCGAAGCCGTAGCCCAGCTTGCCGGAATTGCGGACCTTCTCCAGGATCACGGAGCCGTCCAGGCCGGCGTTGGCAGCGATCTGGCGGATAGGAGCTTCCAGAGCCTTGGCGATGATGCGGACACCGGTCTTCTCGTCGCCGTCCACGCTGTCCAGCAGAGCTTCCACAGCGGGGATGATGTTCACGAAGATGGTACCGCCGCCGGCGACCACGCCTTCCTCAACAGCGGCGCGGGTGGCGTTCAGAGCGTCCTCAATGCGGAGCTTCTTCTCCTTCATCTCGGTCTCGGTAGCAGCGCCTACCTTGATGACGGCCACGCCGCCGGCCATCTTGGCCAGACGCTCCTGCAGCTTCTCCTTATCGTAGTCGCTGGTGGTGTTGGCGATCTGGCTGCGGATCTGAGCCACGCGGTCCTTGATGGCGGTGGCATCACCGGCGCCGTCCACGATGGTGGTGTTCTCCTTGGTGACCTTCACCTGACGGGCACGGCCCAGCATGTCGATGGTGGCGGTCTTCAGTTCCAGGCCCACTTCCTCGCTGACAACGGTACCGCCGGTGAGGACAGCGATGTCCTGCAGCATCTCCTTGCGGCGGTCGCCGAAGCCGGGAGCCTTGACGCACACCACGTTCAGGGTACCGCGCAGACGGTTCACGATCAGGGTGTTCAGAGCCTCGCCCTCAACGTCCTCAGCGATGATGACCAGCTTCTTGCCGGACTGGACCAGCTGCTCCAGAATGGGCAGGATGTCGGAGATCACGGAGATTTTCTTATCGGTGATGAGGATATAGGCGTCATCAATGACAGCCTCCATCTTCTCAGTATCGGTAACCATATAGGGAGTGATATAGCCGCGGTCGAACTGCATGCCCTCCACGACCTCGCTGTAAGTCTCAGCGGTCTTGGACTCCTCAATGGTGATCACGCCGTCGGCGGAAACCTTCTCCATGGCGTCGGCAATCAGCTTGCCGATCTCCTCGTCACCGCTGGAGACAGCGCCCACACGGGCGATATCGCTGGAGCCGTTGACCTTCTTGGCCTGCTTCTTTACCTCGGCTACGGCGGCTTCCACAGCCTTGGACATGCCCTTCTTCACAACGATGGGGTTGGCACCGGCGGCCAGATTCTTCAGACCCTCGTGGATCATGGCCTGAGCCAGCAGGGTAGCGGTGGTGGTGCCGTCACCGGCAACATCGTTGGTCTTGGTGGAAACCTCCTTCACCAGCTGAGCGCCCATGTTCTCAAAGGGATCGGGCAGCTCCACTTCCTTGGCGATGCTGACGCCGTCATTGGTGATGAGGGGAGCGCCGTACTTCTTGTCCAGAACCACGTTGCGGCCCTTGGGGCCCAGGGTGATCTTAACAGTATCGGCCAGCTGATCAACGCCGGCCTGCAGAGCCTTGCGGGCTTCATCGCCGCGCATAATGAGCTTAGACATAATTCATACCTCCGAATTTTTCTTAAAGTGGGGGACTGCGTCCCCCCTTTGCCCGTAAAGGGCACACCGCATCCGTAAAGCAGCAAAGCTGCTAACGGCTGCGCAGTAGATTCCCCCTCGCCAGTTTGTGAACTGGCGACGCCGTCCAGGACGGCTGGGGTCAAGGAATTTTTGCCACGCACATGTCGCGGCAAAAATAATCTAAACTATTTTCGCGTTCCGCGGAATTTCTAATGGAGGTACACTCTTATGTCTAAGCTCATTAAATCCGGCGAAGAGGCCCGCAAGGCGCTTGAAGTCGGCGTCAATACTCTGGCCGATACCGTGAAGGTCACCCTCGGCCCCAAGGGCCGCAACGTCGTGCTCGACAAGAAGTTCGGCGCTCCGCTCATCACCAACGACGGCGTGACCATCGCCAAGGAGATCGAGCTGGAGGAGCCTTTTGAGAATATGGGTGCCCAGCTGGTGAAGGAAGTTTCTTCCAAGACCAATGATGATGCCGGTGACGGCACCACCACTGCTACGCTGCTGGCTCAGGCGCTGGTACGCGAGGGCATGAAGAATGTGGCTGCCGGTGCCAATCCCATGGTTGTGAAGAACGGCATTAAGGCCGCTGTGGACGCTGCTGTGGCCGGCATCCAAAAAGAGAGCAAGGCCGTTAGCGGCAGCGATGATATTGCCCGCGTGGCTACCGTGTCTGCTGCAGACGAGACGGTTGGCAAGCTGATCGCGGAGGCCATGGAAAAGGTATCTGCCGACGGCGTGATCACCGTAGAGGAGTCCAAGACCGCAGAGACCACTTGCGAGGTGGTTGAGGGTATGCAGTTCGATCGTGGCTACATTTCTCCCTATATGGTGACCGATACCGATAAGATGGAAGCTGTGTTGGACGATGCTAAGATTCTCATTACCGATAAGAAGATCAGCACTGTACAGGACATTCTGCCCCTGTTGGAGGCTGTGCTGAAGAACGGCCAAAAGCTGGTAATCATTGCAGAGGATGTTGAGGGCGAAGCCTTGCAGACCATTCTGCTGAACAAACTGCGCGGCACCTTTACCTGCGTGTGCGTTAAGGCTCCCGGCTTTGGCGATCGCCGCAAGGATATGCTCCAGGATATCGCTGTATTGACCGGCGGCCAGGTGATCACTTCCGACTTGGGTCTGGAACTGAAGGACGCTACCATGCAGATGCTGGGTACTGCCCGCCAGGTGAAGGTCACTAAGGAGAATACCATCATCGTAGACGGTGCCGGTAACAGCGACGATATTAAGGCGCGTGTGGGTCAGATCCGCACTGCCATTGAGGCCTCTACCTCTGATTTTGATCGGGAGAAGCTGCAAGAGCGCCTGGCAAAGATGGCCGGCGGCGTAGCCGTTGTTAAGGTGGGTGCTGCTACCGAGACCGAGATGAAAGAGAAGAAGCTGCGCATTGAGGACGCTCTGGCTGCTACTAAGGCTGCTGTGGAAGAGGGTATCGTTGCCGGCGGCGGCGTGGCACTGATCAACACCATTCCCGCTGTGGAGAAGCTGCTGGATACCGATGACGCAGACTTTAAGACCGGCGTGAAGATCGTGCTGAAGGCTCTGGAGGAGCCGGTGCGCCAGATCGCTGCAAACGCAGGCCTGGAGGGCAGCGTGATCGTAGACAAGATCATGGCTTCCGGCAAGGCCGGTTACGGCTTCAACTTCGCCACCAATACCTATGGCGATATGATCGAGGCCGGTATTGTGGATCCGGCAAAGGTGACCCGTTCTGCCATTCAGAACGCCGCTTCCGTGGCTTCCATGGTGCTGACTACCGAAAGTCTGGTAACTGACATTAAGGATCCGCAGGCTGACGCTGCAAATGCTGCTGCGATGGCCGCAGCATCTCAGGGCGGCATGTACTAATGCCGCATGAGATGATGCGGCACAAGGCTCCAAATCTTTGATTTGGGAGCAAAGGTCCGGTGGACCTTTGCGTAGCCGCATGGTCGATGTGTTGCGGAATAACCGCATAAATATAGCAAAATTTGGCCGTTGTGCGTATGCACGGCGGCCTTTTTGCGTGATATGGATCGGTTTTGACGGAACATGGTTTTATACGGATGGCAGAGCAGTCATCAAAATTGAACAAACTGAAATATCTGTACCACTTATCTACAATGTATTGACTTTTGACCCCTTTGGGGGTACTATATAGCAGATTTTGGTGCAGTCTGTTTTTTTCTGCCCAAAAAGGAAATCGGAGGTGCAAATCTATGCGCAAAAAATTAACTGGCAAACGGCTGATTGCAGTTTTCCTTGCAGTGCTGATGGCACTCACTTGCTTTACTGCTCTGCCTTTTGCTGCTTCTGCCGCCACCCCGGCAACTTCTGCCGGCGGTAAGTATGTTTTTGCCTATTTTACCGGCGACAATACCAGTGAACAGAAGATTCGCTTTGCTGTTTCTGATGACGGCTACAATTTTACTGCTATCAACGGCAACCAGCCTGTTGTTGAGCAGACTACCGGCACCGGCTGTGCCCGTGACCCGTATCTGTTCCGTGGTCAGGATGGTTACTTCTATATGGTAGCAACGGATATGGACGCTTCCCTTGGCTGGTGGGATGTGAACGACGCTATGACCGTGTGGCGTTCTGCGGATCTGGTAAATTGGTCCGAGGAGTCTCATATCTCCATTAAGGATGTGAAGAATGCAGACGGCACTCCTGCTTTGCCTGCCAATGAAACTGTTCATTGCTTTTGGGCGCCTCAGGTGATTTGGGACGCTTCCACCAGCAAGTATATGGTGTATTTCTCTCTGTCCACCTCCAGCTTTACCGGCGGTTCAGAACAGAAGATTTATTATATGCTTACGGACAATCTGATGGATGTGACCCATTACAGCGCGCCTCAGTTGCTGTATAAGAATCCCAATGGTGACGCCTCTATTGATGCGGATATTATGTACGATTCCGCAAACGGCATTTATTATATGTATTATAAGAATGAGGCGGACGGGGAAAAGACCATCTACTATGTGTCCTCCACGGATCTGAAAGATGCGGATCAGTATTCTGCCTGCACGCCTGTTAAGGTTTATAACAGCCGTTCCACAAAAATGGAGGGGTGCAACTCCCACTTTATTACCGGCACCAACACCATGGTGATGCTGGCAGATGAGTACGGCAACAGCGGTCACTATCTGGCGTTCCAGTCTACGGACTTTAAGAACTTTGAAAAGCTCACGGACAGCCAGTATACCTTGAACCAGTTGTCTCCCCGTCACGGCTCCGTGCTGGCCATTACCGATGAGGAATATAATACCATGCTCAAGGCCCAGCGCTCTACGGATATGCGCTATCGCTTTGACTCCGACCTAAACCTGACCTCTGACTGGACCTATACCAAGCAGACGGATTCCAGCGGCTACACCTATGAGTACCAGCTGAACAAGGCCGGTATTGCAGAGCAGGGCGGCAAGCTATGGCTCAATCAGGGCCAAGTGTTTGTCAATGACCCGGTGATCCAGGCACTGATGAAAACGGACAGCTTTACCGTCTCCTTTAGCCATACCCGACAGACGGACGATAACGACCTGAGCACCAGCGGCACCGTGTTTGCACTGGCTGCTGCGGACAAGGACTTTATCCGCCTGGGCTGCGACGGCACGCTTTCCGTTTATTCAGGCGGTACAAATAAGACCGCTGCCCAAAAGGTGACCGTACCTGCCGGCCAGGAGGCCAATTATACCATTTCTTATAACGGCAAAGAGACGGTCCTGTATGTGGACGGCAAGCTGGCTGCCACTGTTGCGGGCGTGATTGATGCGCGGGAAGTGGCCGATGGGGCTGCATTCTATGTGGGTCTCGGCTATTCCGACGCAGCCAACAAAGATAACGCTGTTCGTATGATCGGCAATTACGGCAATTTGCAGTTCTCTGCCACTTCTGCCCAGGGCACCCAGTCCGAGTTGACTTCTCAGGTGGCTGCCTTTGAGGCACTGCTGCAAGGCGGCAAGCTGTACAGCCATGCTTCTGCCGCTTATGCTGCTTATGTGCAGGCCAACCGCCTGCTGGACGCTGTGCGTTACGGCGGGGCCGATGTGTCTGCTGCTCGTCTGAAAGCAGCCACGGACGCACTGATTGCCGGTATGGCTGCCATGCAGGAATACACCCGGCCCCAGGTGGGCAAGGGCTACTTTGGCACCACGGAGGCCACCGACGGCTACACCGATGTGCTGTACAGCACCAAGGATTATGTGTACAGCGGCGAGACCACCGCTGACAGCTACCAGGGCATCGGTTATGTAAACTTTAAGATCGCCAGTCCCAGCACCACCGTGCTGCTGAAAAACGGCGACAGCAACCCCGGCTTCCCGGTGGTTGTGGAGAGCAAAAAGATAGAGAACAGCAGTGGCAGTATCTTCAACAAAAAGACCACTTACGGCAAGATCGCCTATGTGGCGCCCCTGAGCAATGACTTAATGCTCAATCACCTGTGGTATGGTTATGCGGAAGGTGCGTATAGTACCTGGCCCGGCAAGACCGCCACCAGCAAGAACGCTACTTTTGGTTATCAGGCGGGCACCACGGCAGATATGACGGCCAATCAGGATAATACCGGTACTTCTCGCTTCTGGAACAACCAGGCATTCCTGAACCCCACCTTCGGCACCAATGAATATGCCAAGACCTACACCGGCTTGCAGTTCACGGCTAAGGTGATCGGTAACCGGAACAATGAGAATACTGACAACGCAGCGGAGAACCTGACCCTGAACAGCACCCAGTATGTGCTTAATTACACGCCCCTGGCAAATGCTGTGGCCGGTCTGGACACCACCACCCAAAAGCAGGTAGCCGCCCAGTACAAAGAGGGCGGGCTGGCAGATCTGCTGGCCAAGGCAGATACCGTTAGCAGTGTCAACCCGGCAGCTTATAACTATGCCTTTGATCTTGCCGGTGCAGTGACCAGCTATCAGGCTGGCGCAGACGCAGCGATGACTGCTTATAATGCAGCTACGGTAAACACCGCTGCCGATGTTTATACCAACTTGCGCACGGTAATGGACAACTGCATGAGCACCTACGCCGTAGGCAACACGGTTCTGGATAACGGTTCTACCAAGTATGTGGCCGCTTTGTGGAGCGACTTTGTACAGGCTTATCAGGCAGCGCAGAGTGCTTTTGCCGACCTGAAAGATCATGACTATAAAAAGGACGGCAGTGCCCTGCAAACCTTGGCCGATAACTTGCAAAAGGCGTATGACGCCCTGTGCGGTTATGGTGCATACGAGGCACTGGACAGCGCAGTCAGCCGGGTAAAGACTGTGGTGGCTGCCGGTAAGGACGGCTACTATGCCGCCGACAAGTACCAAGCACTGGAGCAGGCTTTGACCGAAGTGTTGGCAACTGCCTACACCAATGACGGCACCGCTTATGCGCTGAGCGAAAAGCAGCAGGGTGCCATTGATGCTTGCACGTCTCAGCTGCTGTCCGCCTATACCGACTGTATGTATAGCAACCGGTTTAAGGTGACCTTTATTGCAGACGGTCAAACGGTCAGCACCGATTCTTACGACGCCAACGCCGCCGTGACCTTGACTGCGCCCAATGCCACCAACGGCACCTGGACCGTCAACGGCGTAACCGTAGCAGGGGAGGGCGCCAGCTACACCTTTGAGGTGGTGGCTGACAGTACCGTGACCTTTACCTCCGCTGCCAAGGCAGATACCGTGACGGTGACGAACCTGTCCGCTTTCGGCGACAGCGTGTATAGACAGTATGCGGTGACTGCGGACAAGACCCTGTCTACCGTACTGGCAGCAGCGCCTGCCCGCACTTTGGTGGGCTACCACTTGGACGGCTGGCTGGTGAACGGCCAAAACGCCGCCAAGCTGGATAGCAGCCTGGCAGTGACCGCCTTTGCAAAGAACGGCACCGTCCTGATCAAACCGGTGTACAGCGCCAATGCAGGTACATACACCTTTGACGCACCGTATACCCTCACTTCCGACGCAGCGGACTTCCTGTGCTGGGCGCTGCCGGTAGACGGCAACACCTATCGTGTGGTCAGCTACTCTGCCACCTATAACTGCTACGCTACCGGCGCCAAGAGCGACTTTGTGGCAATCACCCAGTCCAACTTCAATCAGTACACCCTGCAGGGCGTGACTTCCATTGCCCAGTTACAGCAAAAGGCGCCCATTGCTTCCCTGCGTGGCGCTGCGGAAGATGCTTCTTCCCAGAACGGTCAGGTGTGGAACACTGAGATCGGCAAGCTGACCTTTGTGGCGCAATACACCCAGGGCGCAGACCCGGCCTATACGGTCACTGCCTGCGGTTTGGAGTTTAATAACGGCACTGATGGTAAGGGTGCCAAGACGGTGATTACCAAGTCCAACAGCCAGACGGACAGCTGTCAGTACCTGATCAGCTACACCTTCAGCAATCCGGCAGGGCAGACCTACTCTGCACGCAGCTATGTGGTTTACACAGACGGGCAAGGCCAGCGCCATACCTCGTACAGTCCATGGACGAATGTGACTTTGGCAAAATAAGGAGAAACAGTATGAAGAAACTGAAATATATCAAGCCTGAGGCGGAAGTGGTGCACTTCCATCTGATGGACGGGGATCTGTACACTCTGTCCGGCGGTCAAAACGGCAACGAGACCGGCGGCGGCAGCGACCCCTTTGACGACAGCCAGTTTTAACGGCAACCTTGCAGACGGCAGCGTTTTTGCTGCCGTCTGTTTTTATGTCTTAGGCAAAAATGTGAAAGATCGTGCGCATAAAATACAAAACGCTTGGCGAATACCGCATATAAATAGACAAAATCACGAAAAAATAATAAGAAATTCGTGAGTAATCGCTCACTTTTCTATTGCAATTTGGATTTAATGATGTTATGATGAATTTGGCAAGGAGATACTGGACAGAATTCTGTTTCTGTTCAGTACCAAATTATAACTGCCTGGGGGATTTTGTATGAATGCATATATTCAAAGCGTAATTGATACCGTTAAGCGCCGGGATAATGCCAAGCCTGAGTATATCCAAAGCGTGGAAGAAGTGTTTAGCTCCCTGACACCGGTGATAGAGCGGCACCCGGAGTATGTGGAGGACGATATTCTTACCCGTATGGTGGAGCCGGACCGACTGATCACTTTTCGTGTGGCTTGGGTGGACGACGACGGCAAGACCCGTATCAACCGAGGCTACCGTGTGCAGTTCAATTCATCCATTGGCCCGTATAAGGGCGGCTTGCGGTTCCATCCCAGCGTGAACTCCAGTATTATGTATTTCCTTGGGTTTGAACAGACCTTTAAGAACAGCCTGACCGGCCTGCCTATGGGCGGCGCTAAGGGCGGCTCGGACTTTGACCCTCGTGGCAAGAGCAAGGGTGAGGTTATGCGCTTTTGCCAGGCGTTTATGACAGAGCTGTACCGGCATATCGGCCCCAATGTGGATGTGCCTGCCGGTGACATTGGCGTAGGCGCCCGGGAGATCGGCTTTCTGTTTGGTCAGTATAAGCGCATTTCTGATGCATTTGAGAACGGCGTGATCACCGGCAAGGGCCTGTCCTACGGCGGCTCCTTGATCCGCCCGGAGGCCACCGGTTACGGCGCAATTTACTATACCTGTGAGGTGTTTAAGCACCAGCGCGATGATATCAAAGGCAAAACCTTTGTGGTCTCCGGCTTCGGTAATGTGGCCTGGGGCGCGATTAAGAAGATCACCCAGTTGGGTGGCAAGGCGTTGACCATCAGCGGTCCGGACGGCTATGTGTACGACCCGGACGGTATCGCCACGGAGGAGAAGGTCAATTATCTGCTGGAGATGCGGGCCTCCGGTCGTGACCGCGTGCAGGACTATGCAGACAAATTTGGCGCAGAGTTCCACCCGGGAGAGAAGCCCTGGGGCGTTAAGGGCGATGTGATCCTGCCTTGCGCTACCCAGAACGAGGTGACTTTGGAGGACGCCAAGAAGATCGTTGCCAACGGCGCGAAGTATTACATAGAGGTATCCAATATGCCCACCACTGCGGACGCCCTCAATTACTTAATGGACCAAAAGGATCTGATCGTTGCACCGTCTAAGGCTGTCAATGCCGGCGGCGTGTGTGTGTCCGGTCTGGAAATGAGTCAAAACTCCCAGCGCCTGTCCTGGACGGCGGAGGAAGTGGACGCCAAACTGCATCAGGCGATGATCAATATTCATAAACATTCCGTAGAGGCGGCAGCGCGCTACGGCTTGGGCTACAACCTGGTGGCCGGTGCCAATATCGCCGGTTTTGAAAAGGTCGCAGACGCTATGCTGGCGCAGGGCATTTATTAAAATTCAATTTTATCCCATAAATTTGTAACCCCCGGTACGCGTTGTACCGGGGGTATTTAATTGGCAATTATTGCTAAAATGTACCGCAAATGTTTGTGTGAATTGTATAATGAATTTTTATTGTAAATGTGTTATTGTTTAGTTGAGAATAAAAAATGAAGAAATGATAAAGTTGGAGGTGATTTGCACATATTTTGTGTTGCTGTTTCATTAACTGACAAAAAGGAGAGAAGAACAAATGAAAAAGACATTATCTGTATTTTTAAGTTTGGTTATGTTGCTTAGTTGCTTGTGCTTTGGCAGTATAACTGCCCAGGCGGCTAATGTGAAAGCGGATAATTTAACATCACTTTATGACGCTGACACACAGACACTGTATATAAAAGGCAAAGGCAAAATTCCGGCGTATTACATGGGCTTTAGCGGGAGAGAATACGATAGCTATGTAGCTGAAAAAGATTATATATCGGACGCCTCCATAACTATTCGTAATCCTAATGGCGATATTGCCGAAGTGATTACGGATCCAAATGATCCGCGTTTGCAGGAGCTTATTATACGTCGCACTTATCCCAGTTGGTATGTGGATATTACCCGTCATGTGAAGAAACTGGTGATCGGCGAGGGCATTACGGATATTGGACACAGCGCCTTTAGTTCTTCTTTTGACTCCTTAGAAAAGGTTGTGCTGCCCAGTACATTGAAGACAATAGGGGATTGTTCGCTGGTTAATGATAGCTTGAAAAGTATTGTAATACCTGCGTCTGTTGGATTTTTGCATAGTGAGTTCTTGGACAGTGACAGCTATGCCAAAGTCGTTATCAAGGGTAAAAATACTTATTTCCCTGAGGATGGAAATGGTTACATCAGTCGGTTGAACTATAAAATTTATTGTTTGCCCGGCTCAAGAATGGAAAAGCAGTGCAAGAAATATAATAAAGGCAAAAAAGCGCCGTACACGATCGACTATAAAGTTATCAAAACGCCGGCGCAGGTGAGCGGGGTAAAAGCCGGCACCACCGGCAGCACGGTAAAGCTTACCTGGAACAAGGCCAAGTACGCCGATCGGTACAAGGTGCAGCGGTATGTAGTCAGTCAAAAGAAGTGGAAGACTTATGCCACTGTCACCGGCACCAGCTATACTTTTAAGAATATGGCCGGCTCTACCAATTACCGCTTCCGTGTAATTGGCGTGAACCGCATTTGCGACGCAGATTTTAGCGGCAAGGCCAGTAAAGAGTGCAAGGCAAAGACTAAGTTCGGCAAGGTGCTGGGCGTGAAAGTCAGCGACAAGAACGGCACGCTGAGCGCTAAGTGGAACGCCGTGCGGGAAGCGAAGAGTTACCAGGTGTATTACGCTACCAAGAAAGACGGCAGTTACAAGAAGCTGGGCACTGCCTCAGGCACTTCCTTTAAGAAAAAGGTCACCAAAGGCAAGACCTACTATGTAAAAGTTCGTGCAGTTAAAAAGAACAGCAAGGGCAAAACCGTCTACGGCGCGTACTCTGATGTAAAGTCTGTATATGTAGATTGGTAAAATCGTTGCGGCGGTCGGGCGTGTGCTTGACCGCCGCTGCTGCGTATGTTAAAATGAAAAAAATCCTTTTGGCGGTGATTTTATGGCCCATTATGAAGCCTATATTGCCCGGTACGGCGACCGGGATTTTAACGAAATGCCCTTTAATGAGGTAGATGGGCTGATCTTTTCTCAGCTGGCGTATGTGGACTATGCGGGGATCGTTGGCGGCGCAGACGCCCAGTTTCAGACCCTGCTGGACGATGCGGCGCGGCAGTATTTTGCTCTGCACCCGGCAGAGGAGATCGACAATGAGATCGGCATTGTGCAAAAGGCGATTTATCTTTTACAGCTATGTGCAGACACGCGCCGCTATGGCAACACCCGGCTGTCCGCTTATGTGAATAATGTAAACATCAAGATCGACAAGCAGTTTTCCGCCGTTGGCTTTCACCTGAACGACGGCAGCCTGTTGGTGGCGTTTCGGGGCACGGATACCAGCATTACCGGGGTGAAAGAATCGGCTATGCTCAGCTATATGTTCCCGGTACCGGCCCAGATTGAGGCGCTGTACTATTTTCAGGAGACGGCGTCTCTGACCGAGGGCGATGTGCGGGTGTGCGGCCACTCCAAGGGCGGCAATTTGGCTGTTTTTGCAGCCGTGTCCTGCTCCAATTCACTGAAAAAGCGCATTCGCGGCGTGTATGAATATGACGCGCCCGGGTTCCCGGAGCCCATGGTGCACCGCTATGACTATCTGGAAATGCGGGACCGTCTGTTCTCTTATGTGCCGGAGCGGTCGGTGATCGGCTGTCTGTTGGAGCACAATGCAGATACCAAGATTGTGCAAAGCGAGAATGAGGGATTAAAGCAGCACCAGGCTGCCTCCTGGGTGGTGGAGGACGATCGCTTTTGCTATGTGCCCAGTCGGGACGAGGCGTCGCTGTTTATTGAAAAGTACATCAAGATGGTGATGGACGATGTGGGGCCGGAAAATATGGAGACGGTGTTTGAGACCCTGTTTGCCTTTTTCGAAAGCGCCGGCATTACCGATTATGAGGCGCTGCGGAGCTTTGACGCCGGGGATATGCTGCGCACCCTGTACTCCGTGACCGACATTACCGAGGATCAGCGTCACCTGCTGGAGCACACATTGAAGTTGGCTGTGAGCGATTTGTCCCGCCTGCTCTATAAAGAGAAGATTGAGAGTTACATTAAGCGTCTGGACGCGGTGATTGCCCCGGAGGAGGCAAGCCGCACAAAATCCGGTCTGCGCCGCACCTCGCGAGAGAAGAAAGAATCGGCCGATAAAGAGAAAAAAGAAAAGGAAGAGAGAAAAGAGCCAAAACCGAAAGAAAAAGCGAAGAAAGAACCAAAGCAGAAGAAAGAAAAGCCGGATAAGCCGGCAAATAAATAGGCAAAAG
>ERZ772816.2190-NODE-2190-length-13786-cov-5.065035_pt1 | contig 13786 bp, 7 predicted proteins | sample MGYA00511359_ERZ772816 | MGnify/ENA primary metagenome ERZ772816 (study PRJEB29015, sample SAMEA2737710) | human gut metagenome | biome: human gut; feature: human-associated habitat; material: faeces | place: China | collected 2012 ...
CAAAGCGACATCAGGCCCGTGGACGATTTCGACGATGCCTCGCAAGTGCTTTTGTCACAATACCTCAATAAAACCGCACCTTGGAACGTAGCCAAGGAAATGACCATGGAAACCCGGAAGACCGGGCACACCAAACGCAGCTGGAACTACTTCGAACTGCTCACTGCTTTATGCACAGATACATCGACCAACAAGCAATGGTTCCCGCTAAGCAAAGGCGAAAACGTCACATGGGACAGACCCGATCACTTCATCGTAAGCAACCAAATCACAGGCGAAATCGTCACCGAACGGTACATGCACGGGAAAAACCAACTATGGCGAATCATTCACGAATTGGAAGCTGTCATGAAAACCTTGCGCCCATACCGCATCAGCAACAAGCCACGTACGCAAGACTCACAGCTTGATCGCGCATGGTCGGCATTCCTGTGCAACAGTCACGGCCTTGAATCCAACGACGCCAGCACCGTCAATCAGCGGACTGGCGTCGGCGAAATCGTCGGCTACATCTCCCCTAGCGAATGGATGTCCAACTACGTGAACCATCCTGAGAACATCATCAGAACGGTTCACGCTGCCGCACGTACACGAAAGGACGAATAAGTCTATCTATCTATCGAAAGGACGAATAAGTCTATCTATCTATCCATCACCATCCATTACCATGGGAATCTCCTCCTATAGTGGCGGACCCATCTGGGTTGATGTTGTTCTTGGTGAAGGGAGCGAAACCCCCTCCCATAGAGTCCTTGGCATTCTTCCAATCCCAAGTGCCACCATTGGACGTTCCACTGCTGGTGGAACCTCCTGAAGGGGAGCCGGTGTTCGAATACGATGGAGCGGACTGGTTTGTCCTTCCGGAATACGAGCCGCCTACGTTCGGATAGGCGTAGCTGGAATAACCGCCTGACGGGGTGCCCACAGACTGGGCCTGAGCCTGTTGCGCCTGTTCCTGAGCCTGCTTCTGCGCGTCGGCCTGAGCCTTGGCGTTCTTGGAATCATTCACGGACTTCACGGCCTTGGAGAGCGCATCATTGGAGGCGGTCAACGATTTCACGTCCGCCTTCTTATCGCCACTGGTCTTCTTGGCGTTGTCGATGGCGGTTTTCAGGCTTTCACGGGTCTTGTCGTCCTGCACCTTGCCTTCGGAATCCTTGTACAGGTTTTCCGCGTCGGCAATGGTCTTGCCGAGAGCATCCTTCGCATCCTTGACCTGCTTGGCTGTCTTGGACGCCTCCACCCCGCGCATGGCCTTGCCGATGGCGTTGATGGAATCGTTGGCTTCGGTCATGTCATTGGAGACGATGGCTTTGGCCTTGGATACGCTCCACAGATTCCACTTGGCGGCATGCGATGATGTGGGAACGCCCTTCCGGGATTCCCCAACCTTAAGGCTCTTGCTCAACGAGTCCAACACGGCCTTGTCGAGCACGTCCGACTCCTTCGTGGCCTTGACAAGGGATTGCGCTTCCGCAATCTTCTTCACAAGCTTCGAATCAGCCTCCTTGGCCGACTCAACCCGAGACGCGTAGGAATCATACGCACTGTTCGACGCATACGCGTAGCCACCAACACCAGCAAACACAACAACGGCGGCAACGGTGGCAATTATGACGGTGCGTTTCTTGCCGTTTTTTTCGCTCACGTCCGGAGTCTTCTCTTCTTCGGCCATATGATCTCCCTTTTCTATCCCTTGTATTCTACCCCTAAGTCAGATAGCTACATATATGTAGCCACATAAATGTAGCACGGTTGTTGTCTGAAACCATGGCTGAACGCATCAACGCAGACATGGATTGGACCCAGTACACCCGTGAGTTCGAAATGAATCTCAGACGAATCCGAGCACAACGTGGCTTCAGCCAAGAACGCGTGGCATACGACGCCGGCATGTCGCGGTTGCAGTATCAGAGGCTCGAAGGCGGCGGCTCTTCAAAGGACCGTCCCGCAAACCCCACCGCCAAAACACTTATCGCATTGGCTCAGGTACTCGACGTGTCCATAGACGAACTGCTGCCGACACCATGGCCGGACTTGCGCGCGAGATAACAGAAGGTAACAGATAGTCATCTCAGCCTATTGCAGGAACCACATTCTCCAGAACTTGTTACCTCAGAGTTACCTCAGAAAGTTTTGACAACAGTCGAAATGAGGTGAAAAGGCTGCAATTCCAAAGGTTTCGTGTGGAGCGGATGACGGGAGTCGAACCCGCCTCTAAAGCTTGGGAAGCTTTCGTTCTACCGATGAACTACATCCGCAAAAAATGTGCCTTTTGGACACAATCATTTAGTCTAGCATGCATTCGCAGGATTCACGGCCATCGACCGATATTCGATACCGTCACCCACTTGCCAAATCGCATATCAATCAACGCGCAACAACCACAACAGCATTAATGTCACTCATCAGATGACATCAGAATATTCTGCAATGCATCACCGCAGGAAACAACACCAGGAAACGCACACAACTCGCAACAGAATCAGCGCGGAATCCTATGCAATCACATGGGCTTGCGCAACCTGCGGACATTGCAATTGCCGTCGATCAGCGACCATACCCGCCTTGTACGGGATTCTGCGAATAATCTCGCGAATAGCCCCCACCGGAGTATCCCCCCGAACCGAAGCCGGCACCAGAGACACCCCCATCCTGCCGACGAATATCCGCCGAAGCATGCCCGCTCGTCGCATAACCGCCAGCCAAATAGCCGGACTGCACGCCCCGCGCCTTCATCTCCTGACTCATCTGCATCAGCCGCGCGATGCGATCCGAGGTCGCCGGATGCGTGGAAAACAGGCGAGAAAAACCTTCCGCAGAGAACGGATTCGCAATCATCATCGCAGCAACCGACTGCGTACCAGCAGTCTTCTGCATCGGCATCGTCTCAGCGCCGTTCGAGATCTTATTCAATGCGGACGCGAGCGCCTCCGGATCTTCCGTAAGCATGGAACCATCTTCGTCGGCATCATATTCTCGCGTACGTGAAATCGCCATCTGAATAAGCGAAGCGGCGATTGGCGCAAGAATCGTGCTCAACAGCACACCCAGTAATCCAAGACCATTAGAGGACGAGTCATTGCGATCATCGCGCGAATTGCCACCACCGAAATACATGAGCGAATATCCGAGATACGAAATGACCGTCGCCATTGCGGACGCGATCGCAGACGTCAGGATATCGTGATTGTACACGTGCATAAGCTCGTGCCCGAGCACGCCGCGAATCTCGCGTTCGTTCAGCATCCGTAGAATACCCTGCGTGCAGCAGACCGCCGCATGACGTTCATTGCGTCCTGTTGCGAACGCATTGGGACTCATGGTTGGGGCGATATAAATACGCGGCATCGGCTTGCCCGCCTTCGCCGACAGTTCGCGCACGATTTTGTACAGTACCGGCGCTTCCTGCTCGCTGACTTCCTGCGCGCGCATGGATGCGATCGCGAGTTTGTCGGAAAACCAGTAGGATGCGAACGTTGAGCCAAGTCCGATGAGAATGTAGATACCAAGCGTGCGCTGGCTGCCACCGGTCGCCCACCAAATGAGCATGATGACACCCCACATCAACGCGAATAACAGCGTTGTCTTCAAGCCATTGCAATGGCCATGCACCTGCAATTTGCCGTTCATGGTCACCAGCGTAGAAACGGAGTCTGAGTTTTTGCTGGATATGTGCTGGAGACTGGACTGCGGAAAGGACTAGGGGGCAGTTGCGGAAGTTCGCATGCTCAGCTTCTCCCCGGATGTCCGATTCTGGAGAAACGGACATCCGATGCATGCCAAGAGGCCTTTGGGTGACCGAATCGGGAGAATCGGACAAGTAGCAAGTCCTTCGTCCACATCACATGTCCAATTCACCAGAAACAGACATACAGAACATGTTTCGGACACTCCAGATGTCCGATTCACCAGAAACAGACAAGCACAGGATAAAAAACGTCTTGGGTGACCGATTCTCCAGAATCGGACACCCAAGACGCATAAAAGAAGCTTGAAACCTATCGGACCGGGTTCCAAACACCCACCTTAAGCGTGAGCCAGGGCGCGCATCTGCTCTGGATCGATGACCTTCTTGTGCTCGCGACCTTCCTTCGCACCCTCGGCGCGTTCGAACGCATCGATCTTCTTCCAACCGGCGAAGTCGATCGGCTTGACACCGCGCGACTCCAGCAGTCGGTCGATGGACTCCGGATCACGATCAGCGGCCACACGGCCACCCTCGGCAGCCTTCGACAGATCTTCCAGCATGTTGGTGACGATCAGCAACGCGTCGGACTTGGTGGAGCCGATCAGACCAACCGGACCACGCTTCGCCCAACCGGTCGCATACAGACGCTCGCGCACTTCATCCGTGGCTTCAGCGGCCGTAGTGATACGACCGTCACCGTTTGCGTTCGCCAAGTGCGCATGACGCTCGTCGTACGCGATGCCCGGCGCGGTGGCCGGCTTGTAGCCGATCGCATGGTATACGGCCTGCACCGGATACTCCTCGAATTCGCCGGTGCGGCTCATCTTGCCGTCCGCCGATGTCTCGGTCTTTTCCACACGGATGCCAACGACCTTGCCGTCCTCACCCAACACTTCGACCGGAGCGGAATTGAAGTGCACGTAATATTTGCGGTCAGCCGGATTACCCTCATAATCCACGTCACCGTCATCTTCCATGTCTTCCGCCATCTCACGAATCGTGAACAGCTCTTCGACCATCTGACGAGTCAGCTTGTCTTTGCCGGCCTCTTCAATCGTGTCTTCATCCAAATCGAAATCGTCTTCGTTGATGATCAGCTGCACTCCCGGCAGCTTCTCCATCTCACGCAATTCCTGCACGGAGAACTTGGCCTGCGCCACACCGCGACGGATGAACAAGTGAAGCACACGCGCCTTGTTGGACTTGATGCCCTCATATACGTTGTCCGGAATGTCGGTGCGCTCCTTCAGATCATCGGCATTGCGCATGAGCTCGCGAGCCACGTCCATGGCCACGTTGCCGCCGCCGATCACGGCGACTTCCTCAGCTTCAAGCGGCCATTCGCGAGCGCCGGTCGGATAACCGTCGTACCATTCCACGAACTTGGCTGCGCCGTACACGCCGTCCAGATCGGCGCCCGGCAGTCCAAGCGGCTTGTCTTCGACGGCACCGGTGGCGAACAGCACGGCATCGTAACGTTCGAGCAGTTCGTCGAGCGTCACGTCCTTGCCGAATTCCACGTCGCAGTACAGGTGGATGTCCGGATTGTCGAGCGTCTTTTCGAGTGCCGACGCGATGAATTTGATGGACGGATGATCGGGGGCCACGCCGTAGCGCACCAGACCGAACGGCACCGGCAGCTTTTCGAACAGGTCGATTCGGGCGGCAGTGCCGAGGCCGAGCTCCTCGCCGAGCTTCTTCAACTGGCGCAGGAAAATGTCAGAGGAGTAGACGCCTGCAGGGCCGGCGCCGATTACAGCAATACGAAGTTCATGAGTTTCAGTCACGCGCTCTAGCCTAATGCATTCCCTGCATTTGCAACAGGGGCGCTCATGTACTTTCTTACGACTTCTTCGCCTCGCCTTCCGGTTTCGTCCTTTGGAATTGCTCACGTATGCCCATCCGTCATGTCGTTTCCGTCACGTCTCGGTTGTCTCGTTTGTCCGATTCTGGAGAATCGGACATTCAGAGTACCGAAATGTACGTCTTTTTGTCCGTTTCTCCAGAATCGGACACGCAAGGCACCAAAACGTACGTTTGGATGTCCGTTTCTCCAGAATCGGACATCCGGAATCAAAACACGTGTTTGGTTGTCCTATTCTGCAGAATCGGACAACCTGGCGTTGGAAGAGGGGCACGGACCGTGGCCACTGACGCACTATGAGCGGAATGTCAACAAACGGTAAAGAGCCGTCCATATAATGTATGCGGCATTCACACAGGGGTAGCAATTATGACGTCGGTGCGGCCAGCTTTCGCGAAACCGCTTCGCCGGAACAGCTTCGCGGAACGACTTTCGTACAATAGTTCCGTCGGAAAATTGCGACGCTGCAGTCGAAATAAATAAAAGAAAACCAGAGGAAATAGAGAAAAGAACTATTACTATGAGTAATTCCAATACCTCGCCAAGCGCGACGCAGCAGTCGTCTGCGCAGAAGCAGGATAAAAGTGACGCGGGCTATGCGAAGGATTTGAAGCCGCGTCATATTCAGATGATCGCGATTGGCGGTTCTATTGGCACCGGCCTGTTTTTGGGCGCTGGTGGCCGTCTTGCGCAGGGTGGCGCAGGTCTTGCGATCGCATACGCGGTGTGCGGTATTTTCGCGTTCCTGATGGTTCGCGCGTTGGGTGAGCTTGCGATTCGCCGTCCATCGTCGGGCGCGTTCGTATCGTATGCCCGCGAATTCTTGGGTGAGAAGGGCGCATATGTGACCGGCTGGCTGTTCTTCTTGGACTGGTCCGTTACGGTTATGGCTGATATCACCGCTGTTGCCGTGTATTTCCACTATTGGAAGGCGTTCCAGGGGGTGCCGCAATGGCTGATCGCCTTGTGCGCGCTGGCATTGGTATTTGTGCTGAATCTGCTGAGTGTGAAGATGTTCGGCGAGGCGGAATTCTGGTTTGCCGCCATTAAGGTGGCCACGATTATCGCGTTCATGGTTATTGCGATTTGGGCGATTGTTACGGGCGCTCCGGTTGGCGACGCGCACGCCGGTGTTGCGAATATCACCGACAATGGCGGTCTGTTCCCGAATGGTATCGCTCCGGTGTTCGCGCTGACGCTTGGCGTGGTGTTCGCATTCGGCGGCACTGAAATGGTTGGCGTGGCAGCCGGTGAGGCGAAGGATGCCGGAAAGGTGCTGCCGAAGGCCATTAATTCGATGATTATTCGCATTTTCGTGTTCTATGTGGGTTCCGTGGTGCTTATGGCGCTGGTGCTGCCATACGCCGCCTACTCGTCGAATGAGTCCCCGTTCGTCACGTTCTTCTCCGGCATTGGCATTCCGCATGCCGGCGATGTGATTCAGGTTGTGGTGCTCACCGCGGCGCTTTCCTCCCTGAATGCTGGCCTGTATTCCACTGGTCGTACGTTGCGTTCGCTGGCTGTGGCCGGATCTGGTCCGAAGTTCGCCGCACGTATGAACAAGCATCATGTGCCGTATGGTGGCATTATCATCACGTCCGCACTTGGCCTGATCGGCGTGGTGATGAACGCGGTACTTCCTGCCGACGCGTTTGAAATCGTCATGAATCTGGCAGGTATTGGCATTGCCGGAACGTGGGCGGCCATTCTGGTCACGCATCTCGCGTTCCTAAAGAAGGTGAAGGCTGGCGAGGAGACTCGTCCTGACTATCGCATGCCGGGCGCTCCGTACACGAATTATATTTCGCTCATCTTCTTCGCGGTTGTTGTGCTGTCGAATCTCAACAGCGCTGCCGGCCGTTGGACGCTCGCCATGTTCGTGGTGGTGATCATCGCCATGGTTGCGGGCTGGTTCTACGTGCGCGGCCGCATCAACGGCGATCTGATGGACGAAATGCTCGACGACAATGGCAACGACGTGCCTGACGTGCTTGAAACCACGGAAGTGCCGGGCAAGTAGTCGCGAAATCGCAGTTCAGCTGGATTTGGCCGGATCTCACTAAATCAGGTCAGATCAGGTCGAATCCAGCCAAACTCATCCAACGTACGCCTGCACCAATCGCACGCAACAACGTACGGCAGGCGCACGTACAATCGCAAGTAATTCAAGTAATCGCAGAATCGCAAGCAAGTACTTATTAAGTACCAGGCAATCGTAAGAAGGTGGCAATGCGCATTCACATCACATATACCGGCGGCACTATCGGCATGATTGACTCGCCGAACGGCCTGATTCCGGGCGCCGACACTCGCGGATGGCTGTTCCGTCTGCTGGAGGACGCGCACATGGACGCGAGCCTGTTCACGTTCACCGAGCTTGATCCTCTTATCGACTCGTCGAATGCGACTCCCGACAATTGGCAGACGATGGTCGACGATTTGCGTGCGCACCGCGATGATGCCGACGCGTTCGTGGTGTTGCATGGCACCGATACGATGAGCTATTCGAGCGCCGCGCTTGCGTATGCGTTGGCTGATTTTGGCAAGCCGGTGATTTTCACGGGTTCACAGCATCCGCTTGGCAAGATCGAGTCGGACGCCACTGCGAATGTCACGGGCGCGCTGAATGCCGCGATGAGCGGACGATTCCACGGTGTGGGACTGTTTTTTGGACATCACCTGTTTGCGGGCAATCGTGTGAGCAAGTCGTCGAGCTGGGCATTTGAAGGTTTTTCGGCGCCTTCCGTCGGCCCGCTGGCACGCACTGGCACGCCATGGCATTGGTATGCGGGCGATTCCGCTGCGGTTGGCTGCGGTTGGACGTCGCCTCAGCCTTACTCTCGCCATGATGTTGCGGTGATCGATATGGTACCCGGCATTTCCGCGGCACGGTTGGAAGCGATGCTTACGCCGCGGCCGGAAGCGGTTTTGTTGCGTGCGTACGGCGTCGGCAATGTGCCAAGCGACGAGCCTGGACTGACTGACGTGATTGCCGACGCGCTGCATGATGGCGTTCCCGTTGTGATTGCATCGCAGTGCCAGCAGGCGGAAGTACTGCTCGGCCATTACGAGACGGGCGATGCGATCGCACGCGCCGGCGCAATTGGATCTGGCGATATGACGCTGGAAGCCACGTATGCGAAAATCATGTTCCTGCTGTCTCAAGGCGTGACCGGAGCCGACTTCGGCAAGTGGATGCACACATCGATCGCTGGAGAAATCTCCCCGAGCTCGCTGTAAACAATCCCAAAACTTCCGATTCTGCCTTATATATGCCTTATGTATGGCAGAGCTGTTTTGAGAAACCGGACTTAGAGGGTGTATTCTCGCCCCTAAGTCCGGTTTTCTCATATGGCCCTGCCATATATAAGCGAAATACTTGCTGACAGACCTCCAAATCTGCCATATATAGGCGAGATACGGGGTTTCGAGGCGCAATCAGGCTGATTCGCCACGGTCGAAAAGCACGGTGAGCGCCCACAGAATGCTGACAACATCAATCGCTTCCTGCATGAACGCGCCGACAACCACGGGAATCAGATTGAACGCGGCCGCGATCATGCCGATAATCGCAAGGCCGAGGCCGATCAGCACCGCCTGCAACATCACCTTTTTCGTGCGGCGCGCGATGGCGATGGCCCGCGGAACGGAAGCGATGTCGTCATTCATGATGACCACTTGCGCAGATTCGGAAGCCGCGGTGGACGTGCCGTCGGTCATGGCCATGCCGATATCGGCAACCGCAAGTACGGGGGCGTCGTTGACGCCGTCACCGACCATCATGGTGATTTGACGATTCTTGGATTCGCCGGTTACGCGTTGCTTGATGCGATTCCACAACGACAGCTTCTGGTGCTTGGATTCAGTGGCGCTCTTGACGGCGGCAACCTTGTCTTCAGGGAACAGTTCGGACTGCACGTCGTCGATACCGACTTCGTTTGCGATGATGCGGGCGGACGCAGCCTTGTCGCCGGTAAGCATGGACAGTTCCTTGACACCCAACTCGTGCAGGCGAGCCAAAGAACGCTTCGCATTCTCGCGAGGCACGTCACGAAGTACGATGCGGGCGGCAAGACGGCCGTCAATCGCCACGTATGCAGCCATTTCGTCAGGAGCGAGCGGGGCAAACAGCGAGTTTGCGGTTTCAGGCTTGCGAGCGGCGGATTGGGTTGCGACGGACGCGGAAGTAGAGGGCGCGGCTGCAGGCTGCGCATCGTCAGGCACCCCGTTCCTCACTCCCATAGTGTCCGATTCTGGAGAATCGGACAAGTAAACACGCGTTTTAGCCCTCTGGATGTCCGTTTCTGGTGAATCGGACATCCGCAGCGCATTCTGAACCTCCCGTTTGTCCGATTCGGCAGAATCGGACACGTGATACGTCGCATCCGGCATATGCAGCACCGGCGTGAATCCGGATTCGTCAGCCGTCACGTATGAGAACCGCCCCACGCGCACCTGATGCCCGTTCACTTCGCCGGATATACCCTTGCCGGACTCCTCTACAATGTTCTTCACCACCGGATAGTCGCGCCCGTGCCCCGGCAAATCGCGCTCGACGCACAGCCTCTGCCCCGCCGCATATCGCGCATACAAATCATCCATAGCCTTGCGTCCGGCCGCCGCGATGCCTTTCGACAGAATGTGCACCGAATAGCCTTCCACCACGCTGGCCATCATGAGAATATGGTCCTCATTGAACGGCGAACTCGTCTCAAACGGCTTCTCCACACGTACGACCTGCGGCTGCTTGACGGTGAGCGTGCCGGTTTTGTCGAAGAAAATATGCGATACGCGACCTAGATTTTCCAGCACATCCTGCGCTTTGATCAGAATTCCCGCTTTGGCAAGTCGCCCGGTTCCAGCCACATATGCGACCGGCGCGGCAATCAACAGCGGACACGGCGTAGCAAGCACCAATACTTGCGCAAATCGCAGCGGCAATCCGGAAATCGCCCATGCAATCCCAGCAATCGCAAGCGAAAGCACGGTAAACGGCACTGCAAGCATATCCGCGGTCTTTACGACAGCGGGGCGCGACTCTTGCGCCGACGAAACCAGCTCGAGAATCTTCTGATACTGCGAATCCTGCGCAAGTTGCGTGGCACGCATGGTCAATGTTGTGGAGCCGTTGACCGCACCGGACATCACGCGAGCGCCCGCATATACTTCGCGGGGAACGGGCTCGCCGTTGATGTTGCTTAGGTCCAACGTGGCCACGCCCGACAGCAGCTCACCGTCGACCGGCACCGTTTCGCCGGGCAACACCAGGATCACGTCGCCGAGCTGTACCTGATCAACGGGGACCGTTTCGAAACGCTCTCCAGCCGCATCATACGTTTGCGAAGCACCTTTTGTGTCCGTTTCTGGAGATTCAGACGCAAAAGCACGCTTTTCACCGTCTTGGTTGTCCGTTTCTCCAGAATCGGACACTCTGACAGCACGAAATCCGTCGGCTGTCACGTCGGCCGTATGCTCGCTGCCCGACGCGTGCACATGCCCCCGCATGCCAGGCAGCACGACCACGTGCGCGGTTCGCGGTGCCGCGTCGATCAGCGCGGTCAGGTTGCTTTCGGCCTTTGACTGCGCGAATTCCTCGATCGCTTCGCCGGACGAGATCATCAGCACCACGGCCCATGCGGCCCAATATTCCTGCACTGCGACCGTCGACGCAATCGCGACGACCGCCAGCAGATCGACGCCAACATGCCCGTGCCGCAGATCGTCGATCATGCCGCGTACCGTCACCACAATCGTGTACGCAACCAACGCGATCACAATCCACTGCCCAACGCCCGGATTGAACGCACTCAACCCGTCAACGCCGACTTGCGAAATCCACGAATCCCACGCAGCCTCGCCCCACGGCTTCCACTCCCCCAGCAATGCCAACGGAATCGCAGCAAGAATAGTAATCGGCAATAGCGGAACCTGCTTGCACAGTCGCCAGCAAATATCGATGATTCTACGCATGAGAATCTCCTTACGCTCGTATCGGACGCCTTGTTAACCCATCGGCGCCTCGCCTGCGCGAACCATCGATACACGGCGTAAAAAGATATTTTCAGCATAGCAAATATTTGCGATTTTTTTGTCGTAATTGCCAAAAAATAGAAAAGCAGGACTGTACGATTGTTCGCACAGTCCTGCTTCTGCTTTTAACTTTTATCGGTTTTCCGCGGCTTTACCGTTCTCGCGATGACGTTCACAAGACGTTCTTGCGATTAAGCAACTCCAGTTACGTCTTCGCCGTCAGCCTATCGGGTGGTCGCCACCTGTATTGCAGCCCGCCGTAGCCGATCGCAACCATCCACGGCCAACCGCGGCGGTCTGCCGCGCTTTACCACAGGCCGAACGGGTCGAACAGGCCGCCACCGTCACCGTAGCCGTTGCTACCGTTGCCGTCGCTCTGTCCATTTCCGCTGCCGTTGCCGTCATTACCGTAACCGTTGCCATTGCCGTTCTGGCTCTGGCCATCATTGCCGTTGTTCCGCTGGTTCTGGCTGTTGGAGGAGTTCGTTTGGGATTCCTCCTGGTCGAGTGTCACGTCAAGCTCCATGGTGTTGCCGTCGCGCACGACCGTCAATGTCACCTTGTCGTTCATGGCGGAGGCGCGCACGTAGCCGAGCAGCGAATAGTTGTTGTTCACCGCCTTGCCGTTGAACGCCACGATGGAGTCGCCGGCCTTCACTCCGGCCTTGGCCGCCGGGCTGTTGTCGACCACGGACTGCACCTGCGTGCAACCGCGGGTCACGCCGTCCGCCTCAACCGTGGAGCTCTTGATGGTGACGCCGAGCGCCACGTGCTGCACGGTGCCGTTGTCGATGATCTCGTTAGCCACACGCTTTACCAAGTTCGACGGAATGGCGAAGCCGATGCCGATGGATCCGGCGGTGCCGGAAGACGTTGTGGTGGATGCGATGGATGAGTTGATGCCAATCACCTGGCCGGCCGCATTGAAGGTCGGACCGCCGGAATTGCCTGGGTTGACGGCCGCGTCAATCTGCACGGCGTTGGTAACGATGTCGTTGTTGTTGTCATCGGACACGGTCACCGGGCGGTTGAGCGCGGAAACGATGCCGACGGTTGCGGTGTCATCGTAGCCGAGCGGATTGCCGATGGCCATCACGGATTCACCCACGGCAAGATTGTCGGAATCGGCAAATTCCGCGGCTTTCAGATTGCTCGGCGGATTGTCGAGTTTGATTACGGCCAGATCGGTGGTGGTGTCGGTGCCGACGATTTGCGCTGAGTAGATGGTGCCGTTGGCGAGCGTCACTTGAATCTGCTTCGCGCCGGAAATCACATGGTTGTTGGTGACGATGTAGCCTTTGTCGCTGATGATTGCACCGGAGCCTTTGGCGCTGCCGTCGCTGGTTGCCACATCAATGGACACCACAGAATCGGACACTTCCTTCGCCACCGCGCTCCAGTCCGCGGCCTCGCCGGATTTGGCTTTCGCCGAACCGGATCCGGACGTGTTGGACTTCACGCTGGTCAGTGAGCTGGAGGTGGGTACGGTCACCCATCCATTGGTGATTGCCGCGTAGCCGACGCCGAGGCACAATGCCGCGGAGACGAGGGCCGCCACCACGCCGGTCATCACATGCCCGGTCACGCCGGAAGCGGACTTCGGCTTGGTTGCTGCGCCATTCTGCTGCGGGGCACCGAACGGATTACCGTTATTCGGATTCCCAAACGGGTTGCCGTTATTGGGAGTATTCGGCGCTGCTGGCGACACGTTGGCTCCGCCTTGCGCAGCGGGCTTCATAAATGGATTGCCGTTATTCGATTGCGTATTCTGCTGATCGTTCTGCTGATTTCCACCCATATACGGATTTCCGAAGAAAGGATTGCGACGCTGCTGCGGCTGCTGTCCGGAAGCCTGCCCGTAGGCGCCATACTGTGGCTGCGGAGGCATGTTCGGCGCGCCATTCGCGTCTGCCGGCGGCGTCGGTACCGGTCCGTATGCACCATATTCCGGCGCCGGACGGTACTGCTGGGTCGGCGCATCCTGCGCGGAACCGCCAACTACCGTGCGTTCGCCCGCTGCGGAGGCATAATCCGGCACATCATCCGCCGTAGCCGCGGACCCCGTCGAAGCATCACCGTTCGCAACGGGCATGGCAGCCGTCGGCTGCTCCTCGGTATCACTCTGCAGGTCGATCGGCTCGGTGGCCGGCTCGGCGGCATACGGCTCGCCCGTATAAGCTTGCGTCTGTTCCGCATCAACC
>ERZ772816.2192-NODE-2192-length-13779-cov-12.096473_pt1 | contig 13779 bp, 9 predicted proteins | sample MGYA00511359_ERZ772816 | MGnify/ENA primary metagenome ERZ772816 (study PRJEB29015, sample SAMEA2737710) | human gut metagenome | biome: human gut; feature: human-associated habitat; material: faeces | place: China | collected 2012 ...
CAAGCGGTTCCTGTTCATTTCCTAAATCGATGAGGAGCTGATAGCGGTCCATCCAATCGTCGAAATCACTGAATTCAGCAATTACTTCATCTTGTACTTCATTGATACTCATAATAATTTATCTTTAGTATTTATTTCTCTTTATAGATAACTTCCATAATGGTCTGGCCCACCGCTTTCAGGGTGTTGCGGTCAATTCCGTCCATATCATCCTTCAAGGTGTGCCAGTTTTCGTAGAATCCGGTTTCCTCACTGCATTGGATGATGTCGATAGTGGGAATACGTGCATTGCGGTTAACAAAAAGGTGGTCGTCCGTTACGGTGTTCCCTCTTTCTTTTACGAAATACCGTCCGTAACCCAGGTTGTTGGCTGTGTTCCATACCTTCCGGTTGATGCCTTTGGCAAATTCTTCGGAATAGCCTTCGTAGAGGAAGGTGGCGTCTTTGGCCCCCACCATGTCAAGAAGAATACCAAAACGTGCGTTATATCCTTGCACATGAGGATTCTGGGCCCAATACTGCGAACCAAGAGCCCATTGCTCCTCCTTATGTGTGCCCTCATAAGACTGGTGAGGGCCGTAGTCTTCGGCATCCACCAATACGATATCAATGCCCAGTTCCGGTTGTTGCTTGTGAAGCTGGCGGGCAATTTCGAGCAATACGCCTACGCCGCTTGCACCGTCGTTGGCGCCGAGGATGGGTGTGTGCCGGTTCTTTTCATCGGGGTCGGCATCTGCCCAGGGGCGGCTGTCCCAGTGCGAGAGAAGCAAGATGCGTTTTTTCGTTTCGGGTTTGTAGCTGCCGATGATGTTGCGGGCTTTCAGCAATGTGCCGTCATAGGCTATTAAATCTACTTGCTGGCTGTATACGGTGGCTCCGAACTGCTCCAGCTTCTTTACGAGATACTCTCCGCAGGCTCTATGCGCTGCCGTATTGGGTACGCGCGGGCCGAAATCCACCTGTGCCTTGACATACTGATAAGCGCTGTCCGCATCAAACTGGGGGACGTTGACTGTGCTTTGGGGCTGTTTGCCTTCGCTGTCTGCGTTGTTTCTGCTTTTATTGCTGCATGCCACCATAGCTACGAACAACAGTAGGAATAGTGGGATAATTGTATAATTCCGTTTCATTCTTTGTGAGTGTTAAAACTTAGTTTCACTTCTTTTTTCCCGACTTCCAGCGTGACCTGTGCGCCGTTGATCATCGGCACATTCATTGTGACGTGTCCCACCGGAAAGCCGAAGCATATAGGGTAGTCATATTCTTTTACCAGATCGGCCAGTGCGCCATACAAGTCTTTGCCTAAAGACATATTCTCCTCGTATTCGGTGAACTGTCCGATGATCAGTCCGGACAACTTCTCAAGTATGCCGCCCAGTTTCAGGTTGTACATCATGCGCTCCACTGCATGGGGGCGCTCTCCTATGTCCTCGATGAAGAGTATCGTGCCTTCTGCCGGAATGTCATAAGGTGTGCCTCGCAGACCGTAGAAGACGGATATGTTTCCTCCCCGGAGTATTCCCGTTCCCTCGCCTTTGTGGTTGAGCTTATGGGCAGGGCAGGTGTAGCCGAACGCTGTCTCTTCTTGCAGCTTGTTGCCGAACAGAATATCTTTCAGAGCCAGGGTGCAGAAATCATCTTCCGGTTCTACGGTAAGATGACGCGCCATTGGAGCATGCAGCGAGGCAAAGCCGTTATGCTGGAATACATTATGCAGGGCTGTGATGTCGCTGAAGCCGATGAGCCATTTGGGGTGCTGGCGAAACTTGGTGAAGTCGAGCTTCCCTGCCAGATGCACAGCGCCGTATCCGCCGCGGCTGCAAAGGATGATTTTGGCTTTCTCGTCGTCCATAGCTTCTTGCAGGTCTTTCAGTCGCTGCTGTATGCTTCCTGCATAGGTTCCATGTGCACTTCCTGCATGTTTGGCGATGACCACTTCCAGTCCCCATGATTTCAACCGTTTCTTGGCCCCTTTCAGGAAGGACTTGTCTATCTTGCTGGAAGGAGAGAGGATTATCACCCGGTCTCCCTCATGCACGTATGGCGGAAAAATGAGGCTGTTCATATTGTATATCTCTGTATTTATGGCAAAAGTACATAATTCACCACAGAGGACACAGTGTTTCACAGAGTTTTTTTCTTTTATATCATATTCAGGCATAAGGACGAAAGAGCAAATATCTGTTGTGTTGCATAATCGGTATCTGTCTGCATGGTTTATGTCCTTATGCTCCTTTGTCTCAAAGGAAACGCTGCTCTTTTGTCTCGATTCTGTCAAAATGATATTAAACATAGAAAATAAAATAAGGTGTAACGTTTATTTTCTCGGCATTTTTTTAGATATTTGCTAAAAATCTAACGTTATGGAACCTATTCGGAACTTTGATCAATTGACCTCCCACCTGAAAACCCTGAATAAGAGGAAGCGCATTGCCGTAGTTTGTGCTGATGACCCCAATACAGAATATGCCATATCCCGCGCTTTGGATGAAGGTATTGCGGAGTTTCTGATGATTGGCGATTCGGCTATTCTGGAAAAATATCCTACTCTGAAGAAGTATCCTGAGTATGTGCGGACTTTGCATATCGAGGACAAAGATGAAGCCGCACGCGAAGCGGTGCGCATCGTGCGTGAGGGTGGCGCGGACATTTTGATGAAAGGCATAATCAATACAGACAACCTGCTCCATGCCATTCTCGACAAAGAGAAGGGCCTGCTGCCCAAAGGAAAGATTCTGACGCATCTTGCTGTAATGCAGATTCCCACCTATGATAAACTGCTGTTTTTTTCGGATGCCGCTGTCATTCCCCGGCCCACTCTGCAGCAGCGGATAGAGATGATTTGGTACGCCATTCATACCTGTCGCCATTTTGGTATCGGGCAACCGCGCATCGCCCTTATCCATTGTACGGAGAAAGTGAGCGCCAAGTTTCCCCATTCGTTGGACTACGTCAACATTGTAGAACTGGCCGAAGCCGGCGAATTCGGGAATGTCATTATCGACGGCCCGCTGGACGTAAAGACATCCTGCGAGAAGACGAGCGGTGACATTAAGGGCATCGTGTCTCCCATCAATGGGGAGGCTGATGTATTGATTTTCCCGAATATAGAATCGGGCAATGCCTTTTATAAGGCCGTTTCCCTCTTCTCTCACGCCGATATGGCAGGCTTGCTTCAGGGACCTGTCTGCCCGGTGGTGCTGCCGTCGCGCAGTGACTCCGGCTTGTCCAAATATTACAGTATCGCCATGGCATGCCTCACCTGCTCCGGTGTTGCAGATGAAGGACACGCCATGACCGTAGGAAACAAATAGCAGATATATAAATGAAAATACTCGTCATCAACCCCGGTTCCACTTCGACCAAGATTGCCGTATACGAGAACGATACTCCCCGTCTGGTGCGTAACATCCGTCATACGGTGGACGAACTGTCCTCTTTCTCACACGTCATCGACCAGTTTGAGTTCCGCAAGAACCTGGTGCTGAAAGAGCTGGAGGCTGATAATATACCTTTTGAGTTTGACGCCATAGTGGGACGCGGCGGACTGCTGAAACCGATACCGGGCGGCGTATATGAGGTGAATGATGCCATGCTGGATGATATTCTGCATGCCATGCGCACCCACGCCTGCAACTTGGGATGCCTCATAGCTTCCGAACTTGCCGCACTGCTTCCCGGTTGTCGTGCGTTCATAGCCGATCCGGGCGTTGTGGATGAGCTGGATGAGATAGCCCGTATCACAGGGTCTCCTCTGATGCCCCGCATCACTATCTGGCATGCGCTGAACCAACGCGCCATTGCCCGCAGATATGCGGCCGCACAGCATGTCAGGTATGAAGACCTGGATCTGATTGTTTGTCACTTGGGCGGTGGCATATCTGTCGGTGTCCATCATCATGGCAAGGCTGTCGACGTCAATAATGCGCTTGACGGCGAAGGACCGTTTTCGCCGGAGCGTGCGGGGACACTTCCGGCAGGACAGTTGATCGACCTTTGTTGCTCCGGCCGCTACACAAAAGACGAACTTAAAAAGCGTATCTCCGGGCGTGCCGGTCTGACGGCCCATCTGGGCACAACAGATGTTCCTGCCATCGTCCGCCGGATAGAAGAGGGGGACAGGCATGCCGGACTGGTACTGGATGCCATGATCTATCAAATCGCTAAAAGCATTGGCGCGGCTTCAGTTGTGTTGTACGGCAAGATAGACGCCATTCTTCTGACGGGTGGCATGGCACATTCCGATTATATCATTTCCCGGCTGAAAGAACGTATCTCGTTCCTTGCACCGGTGCATGTTTATCCGGGTGAGGACGAAATGGAAGCATTGGCATTGAATGTGCTTGGAGCATTGAGGGGGGAACTGCCGATACAGGTATACAAATAGATTTATACTGTCCATGATTTGAATGAGATACCTATACCAAATTTATACCCTCCTTTGGTATGAGTTGTTCCACCCTTTGGTACTTGTCCTACCAACCTAAGGAACACGTTGTACCTACGGCTGGTACATCCCGTACCAACCGTAGGTATTCTCCAAACCCTCCGAGCTTATCTGCATAGCTCCCGGAGCGTAAGAAAACGGGCCCCTTGACTATCAGCATATCTCCTTTTGCTCACTTCATAAAAAGAAGGAGCAAAGTCCCCCCGACTTTGCTCCTTACAATCTTTTTACCGTAATAACTAATACAAAGAAAACGTCATTAATCAAAGAATATACCTTTGTATTATTTAGAAGTTATTCCCTCCGGCATCCCACCAAAGGCGCGTGCCACCGTTGTCTGCACCGTCCAGCTTGCTGACTAAGGCGTCATATAGAGCTTTGTTGTCCGTCTTGTAGTCTTGGTTGAAAAAGACACGGCGAATCATATCGTCGGTGCTGATGGTGTTGCCGCTGTTGTTCACTGCAACCTTGATGAGCCGGGGATAACCGGTGCGGCGTTGTTCCGCCCATGCTTCACAACCTTCCGGATAGATAGCCAGCCACTTTTGGGTGATGATTCTTTCCAGTTTCAGTTCCAGTGGGGCGCTTTCATCCCATTTCGGAGTGATGCTTGTCGGTGCGTCCGCATCGAATTTCTTATCGAATGCGTCTACATAAGCCGCCGGAGTTTCTTCGCTTTCCAAATATTCACTGACGCCGCTGGCATCCCATTGTGCGAAAGAAACGGTGATGCCCTGCTTATAGCAGTTCTCTACATTCTCGGACGTGTAATTTCTCAAGGCTGCTTCTGCACGCAGGAACCATACTTCGGCTGCACTCATGACGATGATTTTACTGCCGGTTGTAATGGCGGTCTGAGAATGGGTGGAGTAGCGGTTGTCGGCTACGCCTGTTCCCTGGCGGACGCCTTTGTATTCACCTTCGATGCTGTTTAGCTGTTTCACACCGGCAACTTCCTTAATAATGTTTCCCTCTTTGTCCCTGCCGTCTTGTGCGAGGTTGAAGTAGGATTTGATGCGAGGGTCGTTATAGCCTTTCAGGTACGACTCCAAACTTGCATTCATATATACTTCGCTCCAGCCGGCAACACCACCCAGCGGGTTGCGGATGCCGTATTGCCCCACTGTTTCGTTAGCAGTTTCCAGTACGCCACCGTTCTTGGAGTCCAAAGCTGCCTTGGCTTGTTCTTCTGCCAGCGCGGGAGCCACATTGGATACACGCATGGCAAGACGCAAGCGCAGGGAGTTGGCAAATTTCAGCCATTGTGCGGGAGTGCGTTTGCCTTCAGGCATCATGAAGTCGGCGCTTTCAAAAGACACGCCGCCCTTATAGTCTTTCAATATATTCACCGCTGTGGCGAGGTCTTCAAAGAAACGTTTGTAAACTTCTTCTTGTGACTGTGGCTTTTGGTCGGCGGTTCCGAATCCGTCGTAAAGGATTGGACCGTAATAGTCGCTTACCCGGTGAAGGGTTGCCACTTTAAGGATTTTGGTGATGGCGTGGTACAGAGGCCATTCCTTTTCTGTGTTCAGTTTCTCGGCATCGGCGATGGAAGGCATGACATATCCGTAGGTGTACACCCACATGGCACTTGTCCAACCGTTATTCAGGTTGTAGGTGGAGTTGTTTGCATTGAACGCGCCGTTCATGTCGTGGAAATATCCGCAGAACATATCGGCAGCCAAGTTCTGTATGATTTGATATTGCCAGTCGGTCCCGTTTACACCGGTCTGGTAGATGATGCCTTTCTGAATGGTGGAGAAGGGTACGAGGTTGGTTTGATTGTCGTACTTCTGTAATTCGTCTGTATAGGCTCCGTCGGTGCTGTTGAAGTCGGTAAAGTTATCGGTACAGGATGAGAAACTCAGGAGTCCGCCGAGGAGTAATGCGGTTGTATATTTTATCTTATTCATATCGTTCGGGTATTTAGAAAGTGAATTTAATGTTGAATCCGATGTTTCTTGTTGAAGGCATGCCGAAGGTGTCCAGACCTTGGTTGTCATTGCCCACTGACATTGTTGCATCCGGATCGAACGGGGCGTCTTTGTAAATGAAGAACAGGTTGCGTGCCACCAACGAAAGGTCTACGCCTTTGATGAATCCGGTCTTTTCGAGCATCCGTCGCGGGAAGGAATAACCCAATGAGACTTCACGCAGGCGGATGTTCGTTCCGTCGTAGCGGTAAAATTCGGTTGTGCCGTTGCCGCGGTCGCCCACCATTTGATAGAACTTCTGTACATCGCTGATCTTGTGTCCTTCCAGCATATAATGACCTGCGTTGCGGGCGTCACCGGTTGCTTTGCTTACCCCTGCATAGTCCAGTCCGGCTTGTGTCAGTGAAATAACGTCGCCGCCTACGCGTGTGTCAATCAGGAAGTAAAGGGAGAAGCCTTTGTAGGTCAGAGTGTTGCTCCACCCCAGCGTCCAGTCGGGATTGAAATTGCCAATCTTGGCGGCCTTGTCCGTAGTGACCTGTGGCAGTCCGGCCTTTGCATTGGGTTTGCCGTCTTTGTCTGTTTCGGGTTCCAGCAGGATTTTGCCGCTTTCGTCGCGTACAAATACGTTGCCGTAAATATCGCCCAGCGAACCGCCTTCTACGACCATCATCTTATAAGGCATGCTTACGTTGCCCGATGCGTATTGGAAGTTGGGGGTGCCACCCAGGGAAACAATCTTATTCTTGTTGGTGGCGAAGTTGAACTGTGTTTTCCAACGGAAGTCATCGTTCATCAACGGAGTTGCGCCTAAAGTGATTTCAACGCCTGTGTTGCGGATTTTACCTGCATTTATCCAGCGGTAAGGACGTTGCTCGGCTGTGGTGTTGACGCGAATCAACTGGTTCTTGGTATCGGTGCGGTAGAACGTGAAATCAAAGTCCAAACGGCTGTTGAAGAATTTCCATTCGGTACCTACTTCGATGGAGTTACTGATTTCCGGTTTCAGGTCTTCCGCAAAGTAATAGTCGATAGGCTGCACCACACCGCCTGCCGTAATTGTCTGTGCCGGACTGGTGATGCCGATAGGAAGGTCGTTACCTACTTGTGCCCAGGAAGCGCGCACTTTGCCGAAGCTGATCCATTCCGGCAGGTTGAGAGTCTTGTTGATAATCCATGAAAGGCCGACTGACGGATAGAAGAATCCGGAATTTTCACTCTTGGTATTGGCAAGCGTGGAGGACCAGTCGTTGCGTGCGGTAACATCCAGGTAGATACTCTCTTTCCAACCGATCTGAGCCGTTGCGAATAAGGATTGGATGGTACGCCTTTGGTTGGCTGTCTCATCAATGAATGAAGTGCCTGCACCGCCCAGGTTCATGTTGGGGACTGTGAATACATTGGCTTTGTATAAACCGGACTTACCGGAATCAAGGCTTAAGGAATTCACTTTTGTGGTATTGATGCTGCTGCCTATGGCTGCATTCAAAGTCCAGTCATTCCATGTCTTGTTGAACATAGCCATAACGTCACCGTAAATCATGAAATCCTGACGGTTCATTTTGATGTAACGTCCGTTTTGATGTGCCACATCGGCTGCTGTGCCGGCATACATCTTCTGTTCGTAATTGTCATTGATATAGTCCACGTTGCCACGAGCCTGAATGCTGAACCAGTCGTTTATTTTCAGGTTGGCGCTTAATGCGGCCAATGTGCGGAAACGCTTGTCATTGCTGGTAACCCTGTTGGTCAGCCAATAAGGGTTCTGGTTGAACCCGTTGATGTCCGTATACCAGTTTTGCAAGGGCATGGCTCTGTTTTCATCATATTTTTCGAATCCGTTGTTGTCACGATAGGTACTGAGGTCTTCGCCGCGCGGGAAAGTGTACAACCCTACCAATGGGTTCATGTAGTAACCACCGGAAGTGGGGCGGTTCTTGATTTTCTGAGTCATCAGGTTTACGTTGGCGTCCAAGGTCAGGCGGTCATTGAACAGAGAAGCCGTTTCGCGGAAAGTGATATTGTGCTTTTGCAGCTTATTCACATCGACTATGCCTTTGGCGGTCGTGTTGGCGTAAGAGAAGTAGGTTTGCATTTTCTCTTTGCCTGTCATGATAGATAATGAGTTGGTTGCAGTAACTCCATTGCTGAAATAGTCGTCTACATTATTGTAGGCCTTCAAATTCTTATCTTCGGTTCCCCAACTGGTTGCACCGCTTGCACCGTATCTGTCTTGGAATTCGGGCAGGCAGATGGCATGGTCTACGGTGAGGTTGGAGTTGAATACGATGCGCTGCATACCGGCTTTTCCTTTTTTGGTAGTAATCAGGATTACACCGTTGGCGGCTTGAGACCCGTAGAGGGCTGCTGCGGAAGCGCCTTTCAGGATGCTCATGCTTTCAATATCGTCCGGGTTTAAGTTGGAAATACCGTCGCCGGAGTCGCGGTTGCCGGCGTCGTTGTTGCCACCCATGGCGGAGTACGCCTGTTCGGCCACGCTGTTCAGCATGGGTACACCGTCGATGACGTATAGCGGTTGGTTGTTTCCGTCGGCGTTGGCAGAACGGATACCGCGGATGGAAACTTTGGCAGAGCCGCCTAAACCGGAGGCGTTGCGGGTGATAGACACACCTGCTGTTTTGCCTGCCAGTGCGTTAATCATGTTGGGATCTTTGGCGCGGGTCAGCTCATCACCGCCTACCTGCTGGGTGGAATAAGTAAGGGAGGCTTCCTTTTTCTTGATACCCATAGCTGTTACAACAACGGTCTCCAATGCCAGAGCTTCCTCTTTCATTTGTACTTTCAGCGATGTCCGGCCGTTAAGTGCAATGCTTATGGGCTCATAGCCGATATAGGAAATGACTAAAGTGGCATTGGCTGGTGCATTGAGGGTGAATTCACCGTCCAGATTGGTAATGATGCCGTTGGTTGTTCCTTTCTCCAGAATGTTTGCGCCGATGATCGGTTCGCCTTTAGAGTCTGTGACGACACCTTTTACGGTGACTCTCTCTTGTTGCACTCCGTCAGTGTTTTCGGTGTTTTCGCTTTTCTTGGTCAGAACGATGTTTTTGCCTTCCATTACATATTTGATGCTTGTTCCTGCAAAGACTTCATCCAGAAGTTCGGCTACCGACTTGCCTTCTGCTTCTACATTGACAGTGCGGCGTACATCTACGCTTTTTTTGTTGTACACAAATAAATACTCTGTTTGAGATTCAATTTGGGAAAGCACCTGTCCCACTCTCAACTGGGAGCTGGGGATATTTACTTTGGCATTTTGAGAGTAACTATTCCCGCAGTATGCTTGGAATGTTACAAACAGAAGAAGGAATAGTGTGATCTTCATAGCGCGCAATAATTGCTTAATTTCAAAACTTTTTGGACAAAAAAGCCCATTCAAAGAAATTTTTCTCATATCTTTGTCACTGTGTTAAGTTAATAAATTGATTAAGGTCGATTTTTGACTGTTTCGGATCGGAAAGTATGGGGGTACTTTCCGATCTTTTTTATCAAAAAAAGGGGAAGTAATTCTCAGACTGTTTCTGCTATGGTTTCATAATCTTTATTTTTAAGGGGTTAGTACTAAATTTAAAGGTTCTTTATCTATTCATATATGATTATCGAGTCTTTGTTTTCATTAATGCGGAATTTGAACGGGTGCTCTTTGGAGATGGTCCGTAAGATATGCTCAATGCCGTCTTGTTCCCTGAATTTGCCGGTCAGACCTTCGTGGGTCAGCAGTCTGGGGCTGGTAACGGCTATTTTTACATTGTAGTATTTTTCAAGTTTGTCTAAGATGACGCTGAACGGGACATCGTCGAAACAGTACAGGCCTTCTTTCCAACGGAGGTATTGGTATGAGGGGAGTATCGTTTTCTTGCAATGACCGTCATAATTGGCAAAGAACTCATCTTTTTGCAGGCGGGTAATCACTTGGTCGTTACAGCTCGGATAAATATCTACAATGCCTTCTACCAGAGTCGTCTCAAATTCCTTACTGCCCTTGTATGCGCAGACATTGAAGCTGGTTCCGACTACCCGCACCTTATTCATCTCCGTATGTACGTAAAATGGTAACTTTTTGTTCTTGGCAACTTCAAAGTAGGCTTCACCGTCTAATTCCACATTACGTTCGCTGCGACCGAAGTTGGAAGCGTATGTCAATGTCGACTTGGCGTTCAGCCATACGCGTGTACCGTCGGCAAGCGTAATCTGGGCGCGTTGTCCGGCAGGGACGGTAATGGTTTGGGGCTGTGCGCCTTTGTTGTATATATACTCCGTGGTCATATAGTAGGCGGATACGGCTATGATGATAGCTGCTGCGATGCGTGCCGTCCAACGGAACAGGGGAATGAGATGCGCTGCTCTTTTTTTTCCGTCTTGCTTGGTGGAGAATAGGGATACATCGAACAGCATGCGCTCTTTCAGAAAGGCTTCCCGGTTTTCTTCAGAGGCTTCAACCCAGTTCAGTATCTGCTTCTCTTCTTCAATGGAAGTTGTTCCTCTAAAATATTTGTGTAGTAATTCCTGCTTCATCATAAAAGAGTTACTTGGTTATAAGGAGGACTTCTGTGCCCCTTCTGTATATATAACCGATGAGACGGCAGTAACCCTATCGGAAAATGGAACTTTTTTTGAATAAAAGTGATTTTAACGTTTACAGGAGTATGGAAGCCAGGTAATCCTTTAGCTCCAGACGCAGTATGCGTAAGGCTTTGGTGATATGTGCCTCTACGGTTTTCAGGGAGATATGCAGCTGTTCTGCTATCTGCCTGTTGGGAAGGTTCTGATAACGGCTCAGCATGAAAATAGTCCGGCTTTGCTGAGGCATGTGTTCTAACGCCTTATGGACAATGTGCTGTATCTCATTGTCGAATATTTGTTCGGGTTCACAGGCCTTCAGGGTCGATATGCGTAAATTCAATTCTCGCTGGCTATGGCTGTTGATATCTTCTTCGGCTCGCAGACGTATCTGTTTGTGCTCTAGAATATTAAGGGATTTGTTTTTGATGATTGTCAGCAACAGGGCATGCAGATTGCTGCCTTCTTCCCAACGGTCGCGATTTTCCCATAAAGTAATCATGGATTCCATTAACACATCTTCGGCTTCAGCTCTGTCTCTGAGGTAGGAGTAGGCAAAAGTCAGGAACTTTTCTCGATTCTCTTGGAAAAAGCGGGAGAAAAGATCCATTGTATGTAATCTGGTAAGATCGGACATTCAGTTTGATGTTTTTCGGACAATTTAAGGTTTTGCATGACAAAACAACGCAATCTTTTTGTAATATGCAAATATATCTGTTGTTTTTATAACTGCCGTCGGTGCATTGGGACAAAAAGAAAGCCCGACAGCAATCTGCTGTCGGGCTTGTTGCATCCTGATTGTATTTAATGAGGATTATTTTTCTTTCTTTTCCGGTCTTTCTTGTCTTTCCGGTCTTGGAAGCAATACTTTACGGGACAGTTTGAACTTACCGGTTTTAGGATCGATATCGAGTAGTTTCACGTCGATTTCATCACCTTCCTTGATTCCGGCTTCTTCTACTGTTTCCAGACGTTTCCAATCAATTTCGGAAATATGAAGCAAACCGTCCTTGCCCGGAAGGAACTCAACGAATGCACCGTAAGGCATGATGGAACGTACTTTTCCTTTGTAGACTTCACCTACTTCCGGTACGGCTACGATACCCTTGATGATACGCATTGCATCTTCAATGCACTTCTTGTTGGTTCCGGCAATTTCAATTCTGCCGATGTTGTCTATTTCTTCAATAGTGATTGTTGCACCGGTCTCTTCCTGCATACCCTGGATGATCTTTCCGCCCGGGCCGATTACGGCGCCGATGAATTCTTTAGGAATAGTCATGGTTTCGATGCGGGGAGCATGAGGCTTCAGGTCATCATGCGGCTCTGCAATACATTCGGTGATTTTGCTCAGGATGTATTCGCGGCCTTCTTTAGCCTGCAGCAATGCTTTCTCCAAAATCTCGTAAGACAGACCGTCTACCTTGATGTCCATTTGGGTAGCAGTGATACCGTCTTTTGTACCGGTTACTTTGAAGTCCATATCTCCGAGATGGTCTTCATCGCCGAGGATGTCCGACAATACGGCATATTTCTCTTCACCTGCGTTCTTAATCAATCCCATTGCGATACCTGATACCGGTTTTTTGATTTTTACACCGGCATCCATCAGGGCCAATGTTCCGGCACATACGGTAGCCATAGAAGAAGAACCGTTTGATTCGAGGATATCGGATACTACGCGTACTACATAAGGATAGTCTGCCGGAATTTGTCCTTTCAATGCACGCCATGCCAAATGACCATGACCGATTTCGCGACGGCCTACACCGCGCTGTGCTTTGGCTTCACCCGTAGAGAACGGAGGGAAGTTGTAGTGCAGTAAGAAACGTTCTTTTCCATGTTCCAGAACATCGTCGATAATCTTCTCATCCAGTTTTGTACCTAAAGTAACGGTGGACAAAGACTGGGTCTCACCACGTGTGAAGATGGCAGAGCCATGAGGTCCGGGCAAATAACCGATCTCACACCAAATAGGACGGATTTCGGTAGTCTTACGTCCGTCAAGGCGTTTGCCTTCGTCCAAGATGGAACGGCGCATGGCTTCTTTCTCAACGTCGTGATAGTAACGGTCGATAAGCGGAGCCTTTTCTTCCAACTCCTCTTCGCTGAACTGTGCTTTGAATTCTTCACGAATAGCATCGAAAGCATCCATGCGTTCGTGTTTGTTTTTGTTACCGGAAGCGGCGATAGCGTAAGCCTTGTCATAGCAAGCGTCGTGAACAGCCTTGCGGAGTTCTTCGTCGTTTACTTCATGGCAATATTCGCGTTTTACGGTAGAGCCAACCTCTTCGGCCAGTTCCATTTGGGCTTTACATTGTATCTTGATTGCTTCATGGGCGGCTTTCATGGCTTCCAGCAAGTCTTTTTCGGAAACCTCGTTCATTTCACCTTCCACCATCATGATATTCTCATAAGTAGCGCCTACCATGAGATCCATGTCTGCCTTTTCCAACTGGTCGAAAGTCGGGTTGATGACGAATTCGCCATTGATACGTGCTACGCGCACTTCGGAAATCGGTCCGTTGAAAGGAATATCTGATACGGCAAGCGCTGCTGATGCTGCAAGTCCTGCCAGCGCATCCGGCATATCAACGCCGTCTGCAGAAAAGAGGATGATATTTACATATACCTCTGCATGGAAATTATCGGGGAATAGGGGGCGGAGAGCGCGGTCTACAAGTCGGCAAGTAAGGATCTCGTAATCAGAGGCACGACCTTCACGTTTTGTGAAACCTCCGGGGAAACGTCCGAATGCAGAAAATTTTTCTTTGTACTCTACCTGTAACGGCATGAAATCTGTTCCGGGAACTGCGT
>ERZ772816.2214-NODE-2214-length-13617-cov-6.008185_pt1 | contig 13617 bp, 10 predicted proteins | sample MGYA00511359_ERZ772816 | MGnify/ENA primary metagenome ERZ772816 (study PRJEB29015, sample SAMEA2737710) | human gut metagenome | biome: human gut; feature: human-associated habitat; material: faeces | place: China | collected 2012 ...
CAAAAATCCTATCGGCACAGCCGATTTGGAATGGATTTTTGCGCGTAACTGTGAGTACCGAACAGTTACGTATCGGTAATACATGCAGCTGGAGGAGCGTATGAAATTCAAACAGAAAGTTTTTATTTTTATTGTGATCCTGATCGTGGATATGATCCTGGCTTGGGGGGCAGTGCGGATGTGGAAGGGAAGAGGGGAAATATTTGATACGCACGAGGGAAAACCGGTCGATACGGGAAGAATCCCTGTGCCGGGCGAAGGGATGACCACTGAGGTTTCGGGACATGATCACAGCGGAGCCGGACGATCGGAAAAGGCTGTATCAGATCTGTACGGCCAGCAGGAAGACATCGCAAAAAAGTATACGGCACTCACCTTTGATGACGGCCCGAATCCCAAATACACAAAGCCGCTCTTAGACGGCCTCAGGGAACGTGGAATCCGCGTGACCTTTTTCCTCGTGGGCGAATGCATCGACGGAAATGAAGATCTCGTAAAGCAGATGGCAAAGGACGGACATCTCATTGGTGTTCACTGCCTGACCCACAAAGACCTCACAAAAGAGAAGCTTTCCGACGCAGCGAAAGAACTCTGTGACACACGGGAGAAGATCCGGGCAGTAACCGGGGACTGGCCGGAGTATGTCCGTCCGCCATATGGGAGCTGGAATGCGAAGCTGGAGGAGGCTGTGGACATGATTCCCGTATTCTGGGATGTGGACTCCATCGACTGGCGGTTGAAAAATACGGAGAAAGTCACCGCAAAAGTGGTGAAAGATACGGAGGACGGGGACATTATCCTGATGCATGACGAGTTCAAAACCTCTGTGGAAGCGGCGTTCCGAATCATTGACAACCTGACAGCGAAAGGGTATACTTTTGTTACAGTAGACGAACTGATGGTCGATTAAGACCTGCAAAAAGAGCGGGAATGGATGCAGCGCGCAGATGGTGATATTTCATGCGGAAACGGAGCGCTGCAAAACGCAGAAAGGCAGCAGCCATGGATTTATTTGACTATATGAGAGCGAACACGATGGAAAAGGAGTCGCCGTTAGCATCCAGGATGCGTCCGACGACTCTGGACGAGGTGGTCGGGCAGAAACATATTATCGGGAAGGACAAGCTCCTCTACCGCGCGATCAAGGCGGATAAGCTTGGATCCGTGATCTTTTACGGCCCGCCGGGAACGGGAAAGACGACTCTGGCGAAAGTGATCGCAAACACGACAAGTGCCCGGTTCGAGCAGATCAATGCGACTGTAGCCGGGAAAAAAGATATGGAAGAGATCGTAAAGAACGCCAAGGATTCCATCGGTATGTACGGGCAGAAGACGATCCTCTTCGTGGACGAGATCCATCGCTTTAATAAGTCCCAGCAGGACTATCTGCTTCCGTTTGTTGAGGATGGAACGATCACCCTGATCGGCGCGACAACGGAGAATCCGTACTTTGAGGTGAACAACGCCCTGCTGTCAAGATCCAGGATCTTTGAGTTAAAACCGCTGGAAAAGCAGGATATCCGGGAACTTGTGATGCGGGCGGTTTATGATACGGAAAAAGGAATGGGAACCTACGGCGCCGATATTACCGACGAGGCGGCGGATTTCCTGGCGGATGTGGCGAACGGCGACGCGAGAGCGGCGTTGAACGCAGTGGAGCTGGGAATCCTGACGACAGATAAATCCGATGACGGAAAGATCCATATCACGATCGATGTGGCGGCGGAATGTATCCAGAAACGGGTGGTGCGCTATGACCATGACGGGGACAACCACTACGATACGATCTCCGCGTTCATTAAGAGCATGCGTGGTTCTGACCCGGACGCTGCGGTCTACTACCTGGCGCGGATGCTGTATGCCGGCGAGGACGTGAAATTTATTGCCCGACGGATCATGATCTGTGCGTCGGAGGACGTGGGAAACGCGGACCCGAATGCCCTGGTGGTGGCGGTGAGCGCGGCCCAGGCCGTTGAGCGGATCGGCATGCCGGAGAGCCAGATCATCCTCTCCCAGGCGGCAGCTTATGTCGCCACCGCGCCGAAGAGCAACGCGGCATACATGGGGATCGCAAAAGCGATGAAGACCGTGGCGGATACGCGGACCATGCCGGTACCTGCCCATCTTCAGGACAGGCACTACAAGGGCGCTGAAAAGCTTGGACATGGTCTCGGCTACAAGTATGCCCACGACTACCCGAACCACTATGTCACCCAGCAGTACCTGCCGGACGGAATGGAGGGAATGCGGTTCTATGAGCCGTCGGAGAACGGGTATGAGAAGAAGATCCGGGAGCATATGGAGTTTATCAAGAGAGAAGCCGGGGAGACAGAATAAAGAATTTTGTGAAATAATTCGCTGAGCTGCCTGAGCGCTGTATACGCGGTAAGACAATTAAGCTGTAGATGCTGCAGACAATAAAGAAAGAGGGAACTGTGCAGATGCTTCGTATTCCAAATCTGTAAAATTCCCTCTTTCTTTTTTATAATGTGTGCGTTATAATGAGATATACTGATCCTCCGATACTGCGTAATTGCGGTGATCCCATCGGAGAAGAGTTTCAAATCTAATGGTTCAAAAGCAGCCGGGCCGGGGACGGAGAGGCTGTTACAATCTTTTATGATTCCCAACGAGACGATAAAACCGGAATAAGAATGAAGGAGTATCCATTATGCGTGAAAAATTAGCGACATTACCGCTGACTCAGTTAAAAGAGCTGGCAAAGAGCCAGGGAATCAAGAATATCAGCGGCTTACGAAAAGCAGAATTAATTGACCGTCTCTGCGAGACAGCGGAGAGCGCCGACAGCCAAAAGGCAGCGGCGGGAAACAGTGAAAATAGAGAAAGTACAGCAGTGCCGGCACAGGGGACAGCTGTAGAGGCAGCAGCTTCTGGAAACGGTTTTGGAAGCGCGAGAACGGAAAGCGCGGCACCGGAGAGGGTGTCTGCGGAATCGGAGCGTGCAGACCGTCAGGAACATACAGGACGTCAGGAGAGAACCGAACGCTATGAGAGATCTGATCGTCAGGACCGCGGCGAGCGCCAGATGAGAAATGACCGCCAGGGCGGATACCAGAGCCGCCAGAATAACTACAGAGAACGCCAGAATAATTACCAGGACCGTCAGGGCAGCTATCAGGACCGTCAGAGCGGCAGTTATCAGGACAGACAGAACAGCCAGTCCGCAGGCCAGGATGCACAGACACAGGGCACTTCCTATCAGGACCGCCAGAGCCAGAACAGTGTCCAGGACGCCCAGGGCATCCAGGAGAGCACAAGAACCTATCAGGCAGGTTACCAGACAAGAAACCAGGGAACCCAGAGCTACACTGCGGACCCGAAGAACGACCTCCAGGACCTTGACAGCGGCATCGAGGCAAACGGAATCCTGGAAGTTATGCCGGATGGCTTCGGATTTATCCGCTGCGAGAACTTCCTCCCGGGCGACAACGACGTCTATGTAGCTCCGTCCCAGATCCGCCGCTTCAATATGAAGACCGGTGATATCATCCGCGGAAGCCGCAGAGTGAAATCCGCAACAGAGAAATTTGCGGCACTCCTCTATGTGAAGACGATCAACGGCTACCCGACAAGTGTCGTGGAACGCCGCCCGAACTTTGAGGACCTGACCCCGATCTTCCCGAACCAGAGATTGAATCTGGAAGTCAGAGGCGGAAAAAATACGACGGCCATGAGAGTCATGGATCTTCTCGCCCCCATCGGTAAAGGACAGCGTGGTCTTATCGTGTCCCCGCCGAAGGCAGGTAAGACGACCCTGTTAAAACAGGTGGCAAAAGCCGTGACGACAAACTATCCAGACATGCATATGATCATCCTCCTGATTGACGAGCGTCCGGAGGAAGTCACAGATATCAAGGAATCCGTTGTGGGACCGAACGTGGAAGTCATCTATTCCACCTTCGACGAGCTCCCGGAGCGCCACAAACGCGTTTCTGAGATGGTGATCGAGCGCGCGCGACGTCTTGTAGAGCATGGACGCGACGTGATGATCCTTCTGGATAGTATTACGAGACTGGCGAGAGCCTACAACCTCGTTGTTCCGCCTAGCGGACGCACACTTTCCGGCGGTCTTGATCCGGCGGCTCTCCACATGCCGAAGCGATTCTTCGGTGCAGCGAGAAACATGAGAGAGGGCGGAAGCTTAACGATCCTCGCAACAGCCCTCGTCGATACCGGAAGCCGTATGGATGACGTGATCTACGAGGAATTTAAGGGTACCGGCAACATGGAACTTGTACTCGACAGAAAACTTTCCGAGAAGAGGATCTTCCCGGCCATCGATATCTTAAAGTCCGGCACAAGACGCGACGACCTCCTGCTTACGAGCGAGGAAGCGGAAGCTGTGGATATCGTCCGCAAAGCGACAAACTCCATGAAGGCAGAAGAATCTGTGGAGAAGATCCTGGATATGTTTGCCCGCACAAGGACGAACAGAGAGTTCGTGGAAATGACGAAGAAGACACGGTTTATATGATCGGCAGTGGACTGCACGGCAATCCGCAGATTTGCCAAACAGGCATAAATTAAGAAATTGCGCAGGAAACTGCAGTTATATCTGCGCGAATACCCGGCTGGCAGGAATGATCTGCCGGGTTAGATAGGAGAACAAGCAGAATGGAAGAAACAGGAAAAAATCCGATCCAGGTTGCGGAGCGCCTGTTCCAGGTGATCGAGCGTCTGGCGGAAAATGGTCCTATGGGGATCATGGATCTGAGCGCTGAGCTTGGATTTCATAAGAGCACGACGCACCGCCTCGTGACATCGCTCCAGTACATGGGCTATATCCGTCAGGATGAGGAATCCTTAAAATATGCGCTGTCCTTAAAATTTCTGGAAATCGGAAGTAAGATCCTGGAACAGACGAATATGGCGTCCCTGATCCATCCGTCTCTGAAGAAACTCTCAGAGCAGACGGGAGAGACGGTACATCTGGTCCGCAGAGAGGGAACGGAGGCCGTGTATATCGATAAAGTGGAGTCCACAGTCAGCTCGATCCGCATGGTGTCGAGAGTTGGGAGCCGGATCCCGTTATACTGCTCCGGTGTCGGCAAAGCGCTGCTTGCGGAATTGCCGGATCCTGAGATCGAAGATATCTGGAACAGTTCTGAGATCACCTCCCTGACACCGTATACAGTGACGAGTCTGTCAGATCTCATGGATCGGATCCGCGGGGTTCGGGAAGCCGGATATGCGATGGATGATGAGGAGAACGAGGAAGGTGTACGCTGTATTGCGGTCAGCATCCCGGACTACCACAAGGAACCGGTCTATGCCCTCAGCATCTCCGCCCCTGTAAGCCGCATGACTGATGCCCGGATCGCGGAGCTTTCCACAGATGTGCTGACGTTTAAGAAGGATCTGGAGAAGACACTGGGATTTTCCAGAAGCTGAGAAAAATGGTGCAGGCAGCAGATAGTTACTGGACACAGGCAGGAATTTTCTGAACTGAAAATTCCGTACAATACAGTGGTGGCAGTGGATTATGCCAATCTGGAAAGCATCGGCAAAATCAGTTACTGTTTGCGCAAGGAGGAACAGTAACTGCATATAAAAATACAGCTTTAAACGTGTGTTGGGATATTGCAAATAAAAAACACATATGATATAATGCCGTTAGGCAAAGAAAATAAAAACTGCATATAGCAAAAAAGAATGAACCCCTCAGTACTGCGAATACTGAGGGGTTCTTCTTATTTTTTATGGTGGACAAGAAACCACCAGGCTAGTGTTGCCCTACTTGTCTCCATCTAACCATTTGATGATGTAGTGGCAGGCTACACCAGCCGCACAGGAGACAAGAAACGAAAGTATCAAATTCAAAAGACTCACCTCCTCCCGTTGCCGGGTATCGGTTGGACAACATAATAATTGTACGATAAAAGTGCTGATGAAGCAAGATTACATAAAACGTAACTGTTCAGTAGGTCTGCGCACTTGCTGCGCTGACCGTAAGAAAACATAGGCTGGAAGGCAAAAATCCCATCAGCGAAGCTGATCTGGAATGGATTTTTGCACGTAACTATGAAGGTACTGAATAGTTACCATAAAACTATATTTATTGTAACTGTTCGGTACCGTTACTGTTTACGCCCTCAATGTTAGAAATTCGGTACCTTCACAGTTACTAATTTTTACTTTGATTTTACATTCACCGTATTGTATAATAAATCTAATAAGAATCAGAGCAACACACCGAAAAATATTTTAAAGATGCCAAAAGCAGACATACAGGAGTGATGAGAATGCCGGAAAACGAAAAGACGAGACTTCAGAAATTTATGGGTGGAGGAAAACAAGGATACCAGATCGCATTCCAGATGGCTTGGCCTGCGGTGATGGAGTCCTTTTTTATTGCCCTGGCGGGCATGGTGGACTCGCTGATGGTGAGCTCCATCGGCGCATACGCGGTGGCGGCAGTAGGTCTGACAACGCAGCCGAAATTCATCGGCTTGTGTATCTTTATCGCCATGAATGTATCCGTATCTGCCCTGGTGGCGAGACGTCGCGGTGAGAAAGACCGGATCGGCGCGAACCAGGTTCTCCTGATGGCGCTGATCTTCACAGTCGTTGTCGGAATTTTGATCAGCATAGCGGCGGTGGTTTTTGCGGAACCGATCATCCGCTTCTGCGGTGCCAACGAGGACACTCAGGAGAGCGCGGTCCTGTATTTCCGGATCATCATGGGCGGCATGATCTTCAATATCATCTCCATGGCCATCAACGCCTCCCAGCGCGGTGCCGGAAACACGAAGATCGCCATGCGAACCAACGTGACTTCTAACGTGGTCAATATGATCGGAAATTATCTCCTGATTCAGGGTCATCTTGGCTTTCCGGCGATGGGAATCGCGGGTGCGGCTCTGGCGACTGTATTTGGAACCGTGGTTGCCTGCATTATGAGCATCTGCTCCCTGATCCCGAAAGACAATTTTGTCAGCATTCCCTACATTATAAAAGAGCGCGTCCGCATCACCCTGGAACCGGCAAAGAATATGGCAAAGATCGCCTCCAGCGTTTTCATCGAGCAGGTGTTCATGCGGACCGGTTTCCTTCTTGTATCGATCATGGCGGCGAGACTAGGAACCTCGGCCTACGCGGCGCACCAGGTGGCCATGAATGTCATGAACCTGTCTTTCTCATTTGGTGACGGCATGCAGGTAGCCGCTGTGGCGCTCTGCGGACGAAGCCTTGGGGAGAAGCGCCCGGATCTGGCGGTCATGTACGGGACGATCTGCCAGAGGATCGGAAACATGATCTCCATCGTATTGTCGATCCTGTACCTGACGTTAGGAAACTGGTATTTTCACCTGTACTTTGTTGAGGAAGATATTATCGCCATGGGTGTCCGGATCATGCAGGTCATGACTGTGATTGTACTCCTGCAGATCTCCCAGGTCATCTACATGGGATGTCTCAGGGGTGCGGGAGATGTGGTGTTCACCACCTGTGCTTCGACTCTCAGTATCACCATCGTCCGCCCGTCCTGTGCGTACCTGTTCTGCTATGTACTGGAGATTGGAGTTGTCGGTATCTGGCTCGGAATCGTGTGCGACCAGATCGTGAGAGTGTGCCTGACGAACTGGAGATTTAAGAGTGGAAAATGGACGAAAATAAAGATATAGCGAGCGCAGAGGAAAAACAAGCGGCGCCTCCGGCGACATTTGTTTTTCCTGCGCCGCTAACGAGCAAACTGTCTGCGAAGCAGACAATAGAGCGCGAAGCGCGTGTTTGCGAGTGAGCGATTCGACTCAATGAGTCAATACCCCCAAAAACGAAAAGAGCCATATGCCCCGAAAACTGGTCATTCCAGTTCCGGCCGCATACAGCTCTTTTTTATGTAACAGGAAATTCCGAGAAATTCCCTGTTACATAAAAGGCACTAACGTGCCAATGATGCGCACTCGCGCGAAGATGTAGACTGTCACAAGCGTCCGCGCGAGGTGCGCATTAGTTGCCGCATTCAATACTGATCGCGTTAAACATGTCAAGGATATCATCCACCTTCGTGTTCGCCTTTTCCTCGCCTTTCTTATCCATGACCGCATGCCCCTGATGCATCATCAGAAGACGGTTTCCGTACTCTACAGCGAACCGGAGATTATGTGTGACCATAATGGTCGTCAGGTGCTTTTCCGCAACGATCTTTCCGGTCAGTTCCATAATAATATCTGCCGTCTTCGGGTCAAGGGCGGCCGTGTGCTCATCAAGGATCAGAAATTCGATGGGAGTCATGGTTGACATTAAAAGAGCCATTGCCTGACGCTGTCCACCGGAGAGGACGCCGACTTTTACCCCCATCTTATCTTCAAGACCGAGACCGAGAATCTTTAACTGGTCGCGGTAGAAGTCAATGCGGGCCTTATTTGTTCCGGGAAGAAGATTGAACGGCTTTCCCTTATTGTCCGCGAGAGCCATATTCTCGAGGATCGTCATATTCGGGCAGGTTCCCATCGCCGGGTGCTGGTAGACGCGGCCGATGCGGCGCTGGCGCTTGTACTCCGGCATTTTTGTGATATCGGTTCCGCCCATGACGATGGTGCCGGAATCCACCGGAATGCTGCCGCAGATCAGGTTTAACATGGAAGTTTTGCCGGATCCGTTGCTGCCGACAACGGAAACAAACTCGCCGTCATCGATGCTGAGGTTGAAATCGTTAAAGAGGCACATTTCATTTACAGTGCCTGCGTTGTAATATTTACTGATGTTTTTTAACTCAAGCATGGTGTGCCCCCTTTCTCTTCATGGAATCACTGACGATCAGGATCAGAAGAAGAATTGCCGCAGTGATAAGTTTCAGGTCGGTCGCCTTTACGATCCGCATGGAAATAACGAAAGCGACACACGCTTTATAGAGAATTGCGCCTGCGATAACAGCGGTGGTCGCCTTCAGCTTTCCGAAGCGGTGGAACAGCTGTGTTCCGAGAATCACGCTTGCGAGACCGAAGACCATGGTTCCGGTTCCGATGGAGATGTCGAAGAACGCCTGCTTCTGGGCGAGAACTCCGCCTGCGAGGGCTGCGAATCCGTTGGCGATCGCAAGGCCGATGATCTTTACCCGGCCTTTGTCTTCTGCCAGAGATGTAACAAGAGCATCATTGTCACCGGCTGCCCGGAGAAGATAGCCGGATCTCGTATTTAAGTACCAGTCGAGAACGAACTTGCAGATCAGGACGATCACAGCCAGAATGATCACAACGATGTACGGTCTTACGGATGCCGGAAGACTGTTTCTGGTCCACTCGTTGTCAAAGATCGTATCCTGGGACAGGAACGGAAGGTTTGCCTTCATTCCGGCGATCCTTAAGTTTACGGAGTAGAGGGCTGTCATGACAATGATACCGGAAAACAGGTCGCGGACCTTACATTTTACATGAATGACACCGGTCACGCATCCGGCGAGAACACCCGCAAAGAAGGAGAGCGGAAGTGCCCACACTGGGGAAACTCCTTTTACGATCAGTCCCGCGGTCAGCGCTGCGCCCAGAGGGAAAGTTCCGTCAACCGACAGATCCGGGAAGTCCAGGATCTTGTAGGTGATGTAGACGCCCAGGGCCATGATCGCGTAGATCAGCCCTTCCTCAAAGATTCCTAATAAGATTGCCATGATATCCTCCGAAAATCAGTAACTGGGGAAAATCCCGCAATTACATGTTGCTGCAAAGTCCGGCAGAAGCGGAAAATCGCTTTGCCGGACCATGATTGTTTATGTTGCCGATCATCCGACTTCCTTATTAAAAGTGGATGAAATTTGTTGAACTACTGTGTGATCTCAGTGAATAACTCTTTTGCGTTGGAAGCAAGATCCTCCGGGAAAGTGATTCCAAGATCCTCAGCGACTTTGGAGTTTCCGTAGAAAGCAGCAGTCTCGATCACCTCGAAGTTCAGTTCACTTGCTTTCTTCTCGCCCTTTAAAACTTCTGCAGCCATGCGTCCTGTCTGCTTTCCAAGATCTACATAGTCAAGTCCCATAGCAGCGAGGCAGCCAATCTTGACCTGCTCGATCTCACTTCCGAATACCGGGATGTTTTTCGCATTTGCCTTGGAAAGGATCAGCGGAAGGGAGGCAACGACGGTGTTATCTGTTAAGTTGTTTAAGCAGTCGACCTGCTCTAAGAGGCTGTCAGCAGCGAGTGGAATGTCTGCTGTGGAGGAAACGCCGGATTCAACGATCTCGAAACCGTAGTCAGCGGCTTTTTCCTTGTACTCAGCCAGAGTGGAAGCGGAGTTTACTTCGCTTGTTGTATACATGATTCCGATCTTTTTCGCATCAGGAAGGATCGCGCGGATCATTTCGAGCTGCTGCTCGACCGGAAGCTTGTCGCTGGTACCTGTCACTTCGCCAACCGGAGTTCCGTCAGCGTTTGCAAGCTCAGCTGCAACCGGATCCGTAACGGCTGTATAGATGACCGGGATGTCGTTCTTTCTGCCGACGCTGTATGCGCTCTGGGCGCTCGGTGTTGCGATCGCGCAGATGAGATCCACCTTCTGTCCGGCGAAGTTTGTGCTGATCTGTGCTGCTAACCCTGGGTCAGCCTGCGCGTTCTCTTCTAATACGGTAAGGTTCTTTCCTTCAACGATACCGTTCTCTGCAAGCCCCTCAAGGAAACCTTCACGGCAGTTGTCGAGAGAGCCGTGGACTGCGAACTGGTTGATGCCGATGGTGTAGGAACCGTCTGCAAGAGCTGTATCTGCTGCGTCTGCGGATTCAGCCGTTGTTGTCTCTGCGGCAGCTTCTGTTGCTGTGGCTGTCGTTGTCTCAGCAGCTGTTGTGGTGGAAGCTGTGTTAGAAGAGCAGCCTGCAAGGAGTGCTGCGGTGAATGTTGCTGCGATGATTGCTTTGATTGATTTTTTCATAATTTTGTTCTCCTCTTCTACTTTTGATAAAGATGTTTTGCAGCTGCGGCAGGTCCTGTTGCGGCGACCGCCGTTTTGCCGAGTAGTTGTTGGAGGTGTGGAGCGAAGGTTTTTGGGGATCGGGATGTTGTCCGGTGCAGAGCACTTATTTTTGTATAAAAAAATCCCAAGTATCAGATATCGATTTAAAATCTGATGCTTGAGACGAATTTCATATCCGCGGTGCCACTCAATTTGACCTTTCGGTCCGCTTTTTTCGTATACCAACATATACGCCGCTCTCTTAACGACTGCGGTAGCCGTCAGTCCATACTAAAATTCAGGACTGCCCTCGAAAGTCCATTCCATTTCCAGTGCAATACTGCAATCCCACCGCCTGCAGCTCTCTGTGAAAACACGATCGAAAATGTACTCCTCTTTCTCAACGGTTTTTCTTGTTTGGTTATGGGTATCATAGTACGAAAAGGATTGTTTGTCAAGAAGAACAATAAAAAAAAGTTTGGAAACCTGCAAACTCCGCCGGACAGAAAGAAAAATGGTAATTTCTAAAAAAAATATAATATTTCAGAAACTTCCATAAATTCCATTGACTTTCAATGTTTCCTGATATAGGATAAATATCACACGAAATGACAGGGTGTCATCTCACGCAGATCTTCAGAAAACAAAGCATGTAAAAGGCAGAAAAAGTAACAGCAGAGGCTCGGATGCGATGAAAAGCTCTGCAGAAAAATGAAAATCAAGGAGGCAGACGTATGGGTACCAAAGACGGCGGAAAAAAGCCGAACCCGAATGATCTCAATTCATTTAAGGGATTTTTCTATTATATGATCATAATTCTGGTCATGACGGTCCTGTTAAACGGACTCGTATTCCCGTCCGCACTGAAAAGCCAGGTAAAGGAAGTCGGCTACAACGAGTTCCTGACCATGGTGGACAACGGACAGGTCGCACAGGTGGAAAAAGATGACACGAACGGCGAGATCGTATTCATCACAAAAGACAGCAATGGGAAACAGCAGATCTACAAGACAGGTCTCTGGGATGATCCGGATCTGACAGAACGGTTATACAGTAAGGGAGTGACCTTCGACAAGGTGATCCCGCGGAAGGAATCCGCTATCATGGCAGTCTTCACAAACTGGATCCTTCCATTCATGATCATGATCGGACTTGGACAGATCTTAAGCCGCAGCATGGCGAAGCGCATGGGCGGAAACGCGATGACATTTGGAAAATCGAATGCAAAGATCTACGCGGAGAGTGAGACCGGTGTTACATTCGCGGATGTCGCAGGTGAGGAGGAGGCGAAGGACGCCTTAAAGGAGATCGTTGATTTCCTTCATGATCCGAAAAAATATTCCGATATCGGTGCCACACTTCCGAAGGGCGCGCTCCTCGTAGGCCCTCCAGGAACAGGTAAAACATTACTTGCAAAGGCTGTTGCCGGTGAGGCGCATGTTCCGTTCTTCTCAATCTCCGGCTCTGAGTTTGTTGAGATGTTCGTCGGCATGGGTGCCGCGAAGGTCCGGGACCTCTTCAAGCAGGCAAATGAGAAAGCGCCGTGTATCGTCTTTATCGATGAGATCGATACCATCGGTAAAAAGCGTGACGGAAGCGGCATGGGTGGAAACGATGAGCGTGAGCAGACCTTAAACCAGCTTCTTACAGAGATGGACGGATTCGACGGACGAAAGGGTGTTGTGATCCTGGCGGCCACAAACCGTCCAGAGACCCTCGATAAGGCTCTTTTGAGACCGGGCCGTTTCGACAGAAGAATTCCGGTGGAACTCCCGGATCTCAAAGGCCGTGAGGCGATCCTGCGGGTACATGGAAAAGATGTCAAGATGGATGAGTCCGTTGACTTTAACGCCATCGCGAGAGCGACTGTCGGAGCCAGCGGTGCCGAGCTTGCGAACATTATCAACGAGGGCGCGCTCCGTGCCGTCCGCATGGGACGCCGCGTTGTATCCCAGGCTGATCTGGAGGAGAGCGTTGAGACTGTTATCGCCGGTTACCAGAAGAAGAATGCGTCCGTATCTGAGAATGAACGCCGGATCGTCGCCTACCACGAGATCGGTCACGCCCTCGTTGCAGCGTGCCAGAGTAACTCTGCTCCGGTCCACAAGATCACAATTATTCCGAGAACATCGGGTGCTCTCGGCTATACGATGCAGGTGGAGGACGGCGAACGCCTTCTTATGAGCAAGGAGGAGGCACTCAACAAGATCGCAACCCTGACCGGCGGCCGTGCGGCGGAGGAATTTATGTTCCACTCTATCACGACCGGTGCCTCCAACGATATCGAGCAGGCCACAAAGCTTGCCCGCGCTATGGTGACCCGCTACGGTATGAGCGACCAGTTCGGTATGGTTGCCCTTGAGACCGTGACGAACCAGTACCTTGGCGGAGACACCTCCCTCGCATGCTCACCGGAGACAGCGAAAGCCATCGATGACGAGGTGATCGCCACCGTGAAGGCACAGTACGAGAAGGCAATGGGAATCTTAAGAGACCATGCAGCAAAATTAAACGAACTTGCCGGATATCTTCTCGAAAAGGAGACGATCACCGGGGAGGAATTTATGGAGATCCTGAACCGGTAAAAGCAGTATATCAGTGTGAGAAGACTCAGAGACCATGCAAAGTGGCTGCTCTGAGTCTTTTTTCGTTTTGGGAAAAGAATCAGTTACTTTTCATGGGTAGGAATTTTCTGAACTGAAAATTCCGTACAATACAGTG
>ERZ772816.2235-NODE-2235-length-13509-cov-3.807195_pt1 | contig 13509 bp, 9 predicted proteins | sample MGYA00511359_ERZ772816 | MGnify/ENA primary metagenome ERZ772816 (study PRJEB29015, sample SAMEA2737710) | human gut metagenome | biome: human gut; feature: human-associated habitat; material: faeces | place: China | collected 2012 ...
GGCCCGGCGTCAGCCGGAGCCGCCGGAAGGAAGAACGGATGAAACAAGAAAACGGCAAAAGAGCCATGACCGCCGGACTGCGGCGGACGATGGTGATCTTCGTGCTGGATATGCTGTGCATCGCCGGGTCCTTTTTCCTGGCGCTGTGGATGCGGTTTGAGTTCCGTCTGGGGGCCATCCCTCAGATGTACCTCAACGAGTATTTGAAGATCATCGGGCCGTGGATCGTCATCTGTCTGGTGGTGTTCCAGCTATTCCGGCTGTATAACAGCATCTGGAGCTTTGTCAGCATCGACGAGCTGTTCCGCATCATTCTGGCCTATGGCGTGCTGCTGGCAGCCGGACTGGCCTATGTGCTGATCCTGAAGATCGATATGCCCCGCTCCTTCTACTTTGCGGGCTTTATCATGAGCTTCATGTCCACCACGGCGCTGCGGTTCTCCTACCGATTCATGCGCCAGTTGATGGCGGGGATCAGCACGGAGAAGAGCGAGCGGGACCGCATTCTGATGATCGGCGCCGGCGAGGCCGGACGCCAGCTGATCCGGGAGATCAATTCCAATCCCCGGCTGGGCAGCCGGGTGGTGTGCATCATCGACGACAACCCCAGCAAGCGCCGCCGGTATCTGGACGGTGTAGAGATCGCCGGCGGGCGGCAGGAGATCCCCGATGCGGTGAAGAAGTACCAGGTCAATAAGATCATTTTCGCCATCCCCACCTGCGACGGACAGGACCGCAAGGAGATTCTGGACATCTGCAGCAAGACCGGCTGCCGGGTGCAGGCGGTGCCGGGGATGTTCCAGCTGGTCAACGGCGAGGTCAGTGTCAGCAAGCTCCGGGACGTGGAGCTGCAGGATCTGCTGGGCCGTGACCCTATTCAGGTGAATCTGGAGGAGATCTGCCGGTATATCTCCGGCAAGGTGGTGATGGTCACCGGCGGCGGCGGTTCCATCGGCAGCGAGCTGTGCCGCCAGATCGCCAAAAGCAACCCCGAACAGCTGATCATCTTCGATATTTATGAGAACAACGCCTACGATATCCAGATGGAGCTGCGCCACACCCATCCGGAGCTGAATCTGGAGGTGCTCATCGGCTCCGTGCGGGACATGGGCCGTCTGGACGATGTCATGGCCAAGTACCGGCCGGAGCTGGTGTTTCACGCCGCCGCCCACAAGCACGTCCCCCTGATGGAGGACAGCCCCAACGAGGCCATCAAGAACAACGTCTTCGGCACCTATAAAATGGCCATGGCCTCGGTGAAGTACGGTGTGAAGAAGTTCGTGCTGATTTCCACGGATAAGGCGGTGAACCCCACCAACATCATGGGCGCCTCTAAGCGCCTGTGCGAGATGGTGGTGCAGATGATGAACCGCCGCAGCCCCAATACAGACTTCGTGGCGGTGCGCTTCGGCAATGTGCTGGGCAGCAACGGCAGCGTCATCCCCCTATTCAAAAAGCAGATCGCTGAGGGTGGCCCGGTAACGGTGACGCACCCGGAGATCACCCGCTTCTTTATGACCATCCCTGAAGCGGTGTCGCTGGTGCTGCAGGCGGGATACTACGCCAAGGGCGGCGAGATATTCATTCTGGATATGGGCCAGCCGGTGAAGATCGACACCATGGCCCGCAACCTTATCCGCCTGTCCGGTCATGAGCCGGATGTGGATATCAAGATAGTCTACACGGGCCTGCGCCCCGGCGAGAAGCTGTATGAGGAGATCCTCATGGCGGAGGAGGGCCTGCAGGAGACCTCCAACAAGCTGATCCACATCGGAAAGCCCATCGTCATGGACGACGAGGAGTTCTGCCACCAGTTGGATCGGCTGGAGAAGGCCTGTGAGGAGGAGACGGAGGACATGAAGGACATCGTGGCCTCGGTGGTCCCCACCTATCGCCGCAAAAAATAATTCTGCAATGACCAAAGCCTTTCAAGGACAACAGTAAGAACAAAAGCAGCCCCGGCGGAATTTTCCGCCGGGGCTGCTCTTTTACTGTCGGGAGACTGCTCTGTAAGGCTGCTCTGAGAGACTTCCCTTCCGCCGGGACGGTTTTGTGACGTTTTTGTAATGAAACCTGTCACCGAAACGTCACCTTCGTGTGGTATACTGGACACCAGAAAGTCAAGGAGGGACACGACTATGGAGCTGATGCAGATCCAGCATCTCAGTAAGGTATACGGACAGGGTGAAAATCAGGTGCGGGCGGTGGACGACATTTCCTTCACCGTAGAGAAGGGGGAGTTCTTGGCCATCATCGGCCCCTCCGGTTCCGGTAAATCCACTCTGCTGCACATTTTGGGCGGTGTTGACTGCCCCACCTCCGGCAAGGTCTTTGTGGATGGGCAGGATGTCTACGCCCAGAACGAGGATCAGCTGGCCATTTTCCGCCGCCGGCAGGTGGGGCTCATTTACCAGTTTTATAACCTGATCCCCGTGCTGAACGTGGTGGAGAACATGACCCTGCCGGTGCTGATGGATGGGCGACAGGTGAATCAGGAGCGGCTGGAGGAGCTGCTGGACGTGCTGGGTCTGCGGGGTCGGGAGAAGTACCTGCCCAATCAGCTCTCCGGCGGCCAGCAGCAGCGGGTGTCCATCGGTCGGGCGCTGATGAACGCCCCGGCGGTGGTGCTGGCGGATGAGCCCACCGGCAATCTCGACAGCAAGAACAGCCAGGAGATCGTGGAGCTGCTGAAGATGTCCAACAAGAAGTACGGCCAGACGCTGGTCATCATCACCCACGACGAGAACATCGCCCTGCAGGCCCACCGGGTCATTGCCATCGAGGACGGCCGCATCACACGGGATGAGCGCATCCGGGAGGTGCTGGAATGAACGTCTTTCACCGCTACACCCGGCAGGCCCTGCGGGAAAACCGCTCCCGGACATGGGTGACCATCGTGGGCATCATCCTGTCGGTGGCCCTGTTTACCGCCGTGACGGAGGGTGCTTACAGCGGCGTGCGGTATCTCATAGGGGCCGCCGAGTACACCGTAGGCCGGTTCCACGGCTGCTACCAGAACCTCACGGAGCAGCAGGCAACGCAGCTGAGCCGTGATGAAAAGGAGATCACGGAGCAGTCTGCGTGGCAGCTGGTGGGCTGGGGGCAGGTAGGGGCGGACAATGCTTATAAGCCCTATCTGAGGATCATGTCCATGGACCCCGACCTGCCGGATCTTCTATCCATCCGCCTGACCCAAGGCCGCCTGCCGGAGAAGGCCGGGGAGATCCTCCTGCCGGAGCATCTGTGGTCCAACGGCAGCGTCCGCCATGCGCTGGGGGACACCATGGAGCTGGAGCTGGGCCACCGGACGCTGGACGGGGAGGAACTGACGGCCGATGACCCCTATACGAAGGGGGAGACGCTGACAGATACCACGTCCCACACCTACACCGTGGTGGGCTTTTACCAGCGGCTGGATATGACGACGGAGCCCTTCTCCTGCCCCGGCTATACTGCCCTGACCTGTCAGGAGCAGGGCTATCAGACGGATGAATTTTTCCGGGTGGCCCATCCCAGCCGCTTTTACAGCTATATGGAGGGAAATGCCGAGAAATATCCGGGACTGGCGTGGTACTCCAACTCCGACCTGCTGAATTACTACGGCGCCACCACCTTCTTCTCCGTGAACCGGATGATCTACAGCTTTGCGGTGATCCTGCTGCTGATGATCTCCTTCGGCTCGGTGTCGCTGATCTATAACTCCTTCTCCATCTCCGTGGCGGAGCGGACCCGGCAGTTCGGTATCCTGAAATCCATCGGCGCCACCCGCAAGCAGATTCGGGACAGTGTCCTCTATGAGGCACTGGTGCTGTGCGCCGTGGGGATCCCACTGGGTCTGCTGGTGGGCTGTCTGGGCATCGGCATCACTCTGTACTGCCTGCGGGACAGCTTCGGATTCCTGATGGGGGAGAGCGGCAACGCCCTGCAAATGCACTTTGTGCTCAACGGCTGGGCGCTGCTGGCGGCGGCGGGCATCGGCCTTGTGACGGCCATCATCTCGGCATGGGTCCCCGCCAAGCGTGCCGTGCGGGTGTCGCCGGTGGAGGCCATCCGCCAGACCAAGGACGTGAAGCTCCGGGGCCGGGAGGTCAGGACCTCCCGCCTGACGGAAAAGCTCTTCGGCTTCTCCGGGATGTTGGCCGCCAAGAACTTCAAACGCAACCGCAAGCGCTACCGCTCCACGGTGGTGGGCCTGTTCCTCAGCGTGACACTGTTCATCTCCGCCTCCTCCTTCTGCGCCTATCTGACGGACGCCGTAGACCAACTGGGGGGCAACAGCACACTGGGCGTGCAGCTGTATTACAGCGAGGCCCTGCCGGAGGGCGTGACGCCGGAGCAGCGGCTGGGACAGCTGGCCGCCGCCGACGGCGTGGAATCGGGTTTCTACACCGCCGACAGCTACGCCAGCCTGCACTTTGCCAAGGAGGACATGGATCCGGACTACTGGAAGGACACTGGGCTGGAGGGAGACCGCAGCGCCGCCATGTACTTCCTCCGGGATGAGGATTTCCGGCAGCTGCTGCGGGACAACGGCCTGTCGGAGGAGGATTACTTCCGTCCCGATGCACCTCAGGCGGTGGCGTGGGATATGCTGGACATCTGGCGCAGCACCGAGGGCAGTAAGTACAATAAGCTCTACCATTACCACCTGCTGAACGGCAGCAGCCTGCCCATCACCGGAACGGAGAGCAGCTATCAGCCCATGGATGGCTGGTTCACCACGGGCGACCGCATCACACGGGACGGTACGGAATATGTGCTGTACTATCCGGAGGACTATATAGACGATTACTATACCGCCCGCAGCGAGGGGGAGACCCCGGACGAGAGCCGGGCACAGGCGGTGCCGGCATCGGAGGCCGTCCTCACCCGGAGCTATACCGTGGGCGCTATTTTGAAGAAGGCTCCCGACTTCCTGGGTACCGGCGACCTGTATCTGCTGTACCCGTACAGTATGTATGAGACCGTCACCGGGCAGGCCCCTGCCGCCGATGCCTTCTGGTTCAGGAGCAGCGACCACGCCTCCTCCTACGAGAGCATGGGGCAGATCATGATGGAGCTGGGCAACAGCCGCTCTGAGCTGCAGGATCTGGCCGCCAACGGTGAGAGCCAGCGGGCCATGGTGACGGTGGTGAACGTGTTTTCCTACGGCTTCATCATCCTCATCTCCCTGATCTCCATGACCAACGTGTTCAACACCATCTCCACCTCCATCGCCCTGCGCCGCCGGGAGTTCGCCATGCTGCGGTCCGTGGGACTGACCCAGCGGGGCTTTGCCCGGATGATGGACTACGAGTGCATCATCTACGGCGCACGGGCGCTGCTGTGGGGCCTGCCGGTATCGGTGCTGGTGACCTATGGCATCTATCGCAGCGTGGCCCAGAGCATCGCCGCCCGGTTCTACATCCCGTGGTACAGCGTGGCCATCGCCGTGGGCAGCGTGTTCGTGGTGGTGTTCGCCACCATGCTCTACGCCACCCGGAAGATCCGCAGCGAAAACCCCATTGAGGCGCTGAAGCAGGAGAACCTGTAAGGCCCGTCTCGCAAGTCGAAGCAACAGCAGCCCCGGCAGAATTGCCGGGGCTGCTGTGATAAGCTTGCTGCATGGCCTGAGACAGGGCCGGATACCGGTGCGCCGGGCTAAAAGGGATTGACAGGCGGCGGCCGGGAGGCTATCATGAGGGCAGGAAGAAAAGGAGGGCCGCCATGTCACAGGTCACCAAGCGGGCGCTGGAGGCGTCACTGAAGCATCTGCTGCTGCAAAAGCCGCTGAACAAGATCACCATCAATGATATTGCGGAGGACTGCGGCATCAACCGCATGACCTTCTACTACCACTTCAAGGACATTTACGATCTGGTGGAGTGGAGCTGTCAGGAGGACGCCAGCCGGGCGCTGGCGGGGAAAAAGACCTACGAGACGTGGCAGCAGGGGCTTTTGCAGATCCTTCAGGCGGTGCTGGACAACAAGCCCTTCATCCTGAATGTCTATCGCTCCGTCAGCCGGGAGCAGGTGGAAAACTACCTCTACCGGGTCACCTATGACCTGCTGGAGAGTGTGGTGGAGGAGGAAGCTCAGGGGATGTCCGTGCGGCAGGAGGACAAGGAACTCATCGCCACGCTCTATAAATATCTGTTCGTGGGACTGATGCTGGACTGGATCAAGGGGGACATGAAGGGCGACCCACAGGTCATGGTGCAGAAGCTGGAGTTGGTGCTCCACGGCAATGTGGTGGCCGCCCTGCAACGGATGCGGACGGACAAGCCTGCATCAAACGGAGCGGAATGATAAAAAACTGAACACCTCCCATCCCGGTGATAAAAAACTTATCACCGGGATTTTTCTGTTTATTGAACAAATTGCGCCCAAGGTGTATGTTTTCATCATCAGAGGAAAACATACCAGCGAGACGCCGCCGACCTCCCGTGTGCGTGCTGAGAAGGGGACGGGCGGCGCAGCGGTCAACAGAAAGGAGCGCATTTCTATGTATTATTCCAGTGGTAACTATGAGGCCTTTGCCCGTCCCAAAAAGCCGGAGGGCGTGGACAACAAATCCGCCTACATCGTGGGCAACGGTCTGGCTGCGCTGACTGCCGCCTGCTATCTGGTGCGTGACGGCCAGATGAAGGGCGAGCGGGTCCACATTCTGGAGAAGGGCCCCACTGCCGGCGGCGCTTGCGACGGCTGGAGGTTCGAGAACATCGGCTATGTCATGCGGGGCGGCCGTGAGATGGACAACCACTTCGAGGTCATGTGGGATCTGTTCCACTCCATCCCCTCCATTGAGACGGAGGGCGTCAGCGTGCTGGACGAGTACTACTGGCTCAACAAGGCCGACCCCAATTATTCTCTGTGCCGGGCCACGGTGAACCGTGGCGAGGACGCCCATACCGACGGCAAGTTCGACATCTCCGACAAGGGCGCCATGGAGATCATGAAGCTGTTCTTCACCCCCAACGAGGAGCTGCAGGACAAGCGCATCAGCGACTTCTTCGACGATGAGGTGTTCGGCAGCAACTTCTGGCTGTACTGGCGCACCATGTTCGCCTTCGAGAACTGGCACAGCGCTCTGGAGATGAAGCTGTATATCCAGCGCTATATCCATCACATCGGCGGTCTGCCCGACTTCACTGCCCTGCGCTTTACCAAATACAACCAGTATGAGTCCATGATCCTGCCCATGGTGAAGTATCTGGAGGGCTTCGGCGTCCAGTTCCACTTCGGCGTGCAGGTGACCAACGTGGAGTTTGACTGCACCGCCGAGCGGAAGGTGGCCAAGCGCATCGACGTCCTCCGGGACGGCAAAAGCGAGGCCATCGACCTGACGGAGAACGATCTGGTGTTCATCACCAACGGCGGCTGCGTAGAGAACTCCTCCATGGGCAGCCAGAACACACCCGCCCCCTACAACACCGAGATCAAGGAGGGCGGCGGCTGGGATATGTGGCGTAAGATCGCCGCTCAGGATCCCTCCTTCGGCCATCCGGACAAGTTCTGCTATGATCCGGAGCAGACCAACTGGATGAGCGCCACGGTGGAGACGCTGGATCAGCGCATCATCCCCTATATCAAGAACATCTGCAAGCGGGATCCCTTCACCGGCAAGGTGGTCACCGGCGGTATCGTCACTGTGAAGGACTCCAGCTGGCTCATGAGCTGGACCATCAACCGCCAGCCCCAGTTCCGCCAGCAGCCCAAGGATCACTGCTTGGTATGGGTGTACGCCCTGTTCACCGACAAGCCCGGTGACTATGTGAAAAAGCCTATGCGGGAGTGTACCGGTAAGGAGATCTGCATGGAGTGGCTGTATCACATCGGCGTGCCGGAGAGCGAGATCGAGGACATGGCCGCCAATAGCGCCAACACCGTCCCTGTGATGATGCCCTATATCGACGCCTTCTTCATGCCCCGTGCCTACGGCGATCGGCCCAAGGTCGTACCCGACGGCGCTGTGAACTTCGCTTTTCTGGGCCAGTTTGCCGAGACGCCCCGTGACACCATCTTCACCACGGAGTACTCCATGCGGACCGGTATGGAGGCCGTGTACACCCTGCTGAACGTGGATCGTGGCGTGCCGGAGGTCTGGGGCAGCGTATATGATGTCCGGGATCTGCTGGATGCCACCGTGAAGCTGCGGGACGGCAAGAAACCCATCGATATGGAGCTGAATCTGGTGGAAAAGATGGCCCTGAAGAAGGCCCTCAGCAAGATCCACGGCACCGATATCGAGAAGCTGCTGAAGGAGTATCAGGTCATCTGACGCCCGTTGGTTCGGCTGCTGCGGCAGTCGATGACCTTCTGAAAACAGAAAAAGGAGAGGCCATGTCACAGCCCTATAAGGCGGTAATTTCAAAATACGGAAAGTGACATTCGCAAAGGCAAGCAATAAGACTCTGGCTCACAAGGTCGGAGCCTTATTGTTTTCTACCTGTCATATATCGCATCTTTGTGCCTCGGCAGCTTTCTGCGTATCATGAAAACGTCAGGAGGTGTCGGACAATGAGAAAACAGAAATATCACATTCCATGAACGTACCTTCCTTCCTGTAACTTGGCAGTTAGGGGAATTTGACCACCGGGTAAAATGCTTGGTTAGAATGGGCGAACCGATATCCCTTGGAAAAGCCACACCGCTGCAGCCTTCCCCTGTTAAAACAGCTCCCGGCAGGCCCCGTGGACCAGCAGGGAGAGGACCTGCGGATACAGCTGCCCCATCTGATCCTGATGGGAGACCGTCAGGATCAGGCCCCGGCCAGCGGCGGCGGCCAGAGCGGTGCCGCCACGGGGACACAGGCCGCTCTCCTCCGGCAGCGCCCGGATGTGTCCCTCATCGTCATGGTAGTGGGTGGAGAGGATGTCCTGCGGCAGACGGCGCAGCAGGGACTCGGCGTCGTTTTCGATGAACACCAGCGCCCGTGTCTCCGACAGCCAGCGGCAGGCCGCCGGAATGGCCCCCGCCGCACGCTCTGCCGGGGGCAGGGCGGCGTTTCCCTGTAAGGAGTGCTGAGCTGCGGCGAAGCCCTCGGTGTGGATATCCTTCGGCACCACGAAAAAGAGAAGCTCCTTGGAGTCAAAGAATTTGTAGGCGGTAAAAATAACGGATCCCCATTTTGTTTTCGGCATAGAACGGCCCTCCTGCGTTCATTGGGGCTGCTCTCATATCCCGGAGCGCAAAAAAGAAATGCCCCTTCGCCGTCCGACATTGGCAGAGTGACATTTATGATCTCACGACATGGGCAGAGTGACATTTATGATCTCACATTCTCTATGGGATACCCGGCCAGATCCGCCGGATATATGTTCTGTTATAACCGAAGTATGATCCATCTGGCAAGTGTTTTTTCCGGAGGCTTTTTCGGTCGAGAGGAGGAAGATTTCGACTTGACGCAGGGCGACTTTTGTATTATGGTAGGCTTACCATTGCTGTCAGGCGTGGTTGCCCCTATCCATTGGCGATATCGATCGAGGTACCAAAAATGGACATTGACAGGACAAAATTCCTGTCAGCGATGGGTGAGAAAAGTGTCCGGTCTGTGTCAGAAATCGGTCAGATCGGGGGAGACTTTGTTGTGACCGTTTCACCGCACCTGCTGCCAAGAGCATTTCGGCAGCAGAGAACACTTTAACAGTGAAGGATATTTTTAGTAAGGAGGATTTTCCATGCCTACCATCAAAACCGGCATCCGCTTCTCCAAAAAGCAGCCGCTGAGCGAGCAGGAGCTGCGGCAGCTTCACGCCTACTGGCGGGCTGCCAACTACCTGACGGCCTGCCAGCTGTATCTGATGGATAACCCCCTCTTGGAGCGCCCGCTGGTCAAAAGCGACCTCAAGCAGACCATCGTGGGACACTGGGGGACCTGCCCCGGCCAGAACTTCATCTATACCCATCTGGATCGGGTCATCAAGCGCAATGATCTGGATATGATCTATCTCTCCGGCCCCGGCCACGGCGGCAACGCCATGGTGGCGCAGGACTGGCTGGACGGCAGCTATACCGAGGTCTATCCCAACATCACCCGAGACAAGGAGGGGATGCAGAAGCTCTTCAAGCGCTTCTCCTTCCCCGGCGGCATCCCCAGCCATGTGGCGCCGGAGACCCCCGGCTCTATCCATGAGGGCGGCGAGCTGGGCTACTCGTTGGCCCACGCCTTCGGCGCCGTGGCGGATAACCCCGATCTGATCGCTGCCTGTGTGGTGGGCGACGGCGAGGCGGAGACCGGCCCGCTGGCCACCTCGTGGCACGGCAACAAATTCGTCAACCCCATCACCGACGGCGCTGTGCTGCCCATTCTGCACCTCAACGGCTTCAAGATCGCCAACCCCACCATCTTCTCCCGCATGAGCCATGAGGAGGTGGAGTGCTTCTTCCGTGGCTGCGGCTGGGAGCCGTACTTTGTGGAGGGCGACGACCCCATGGTCATGCACCAGCAGATGGCGGCGGTGCTGGACCGGGTGATCCGGGAGATCAAGCGCATCCAGCGGGAGGCCCGCAAGACCGGCGAGGCCAAGCGGCCCCGCTGGCCCATGATCGTGCTGCGTACTCCCAAGGGCTGGACCGGCCCCAAGGAGGTGGACGGGCTGCCGGTGGAGAACTGCTGGCGAGCCCATCAGGTGCCTATCTCCATGGGGACAGACACCGACCGGCACCTTGCCCAGCTGGAGGCGTGGCTGCGCTCTTATAAGCCGGAGGAGCTCTTTAACCCCGACGGTACGCCGGTGGAGCTCATCGCCTCCTTCCCGCCCACGGGCCGCCGCATGGGCGCTAACCCTCATGCCAACGGCGGACTGCTGCTGCGGGACCTGCGGACCCCCGATTTCCGGGACTACGCCGTGGACGTCAAGGCCCCCGGCGCCGTGGAGGCGCAGGATATGTATGTGCTGGGTACCTACGTCCGGGACGTGATGAAGCTGAACATGGAGTCCCGCAACTTCCGCATCTTTGCCCCCGACGAGACGGCCTCCAACCGCCTGCAGGCGGTGTTCGAGGTGACGGGACGCCGCTTCCTGGACCAGCAGATCCCCGGCATCGACGACCATCTGGACCCGGACGGCCGGGTCATGGATTCCATGCTCTCCGAGCATTTCTGCGAGGGCTTTTTGGAGGGCTATCTTCTGACGGGACGCCACGGCTTCTTCGACAGCTATGAGGCCTTTATCCGCATCGTGGACTCCATGTTTGCCCAGCACGCCAAGTGGCTGAAGATGTGCAGCGAGCTGCCGTGGCGGCAGGATATCGCCTCGCTGAACTATATTCTGGCCTCCAACGTCTGGCAGCAGGATCACAACGGCTTTACCCATCAGGACCCCGGCTTCCTGGACCATGTGGCCAACAAGAAGGCGGACGTGGTGCGGATGTATCTGCCCCCCGATGCCAACTGCCTGCTTTCCTGCTTCGACCACTGCATCAAGAGCCGGAACTATGTGAACGTCATCGTGGCCAGCAAGCATCCCCGCCCCCAGTGGCTCACCATGGAGCAGGCGGTCAAGCACTGCACCCAGGGCATCGGCATCTGGGAGTGGGCCTCCAATGATGCCGGCGAGGAGCCGGACGTGGTGATGGCCTGCTGCGGCGATACCCCCACTTTGGAAACGCTGGCCGCTGTCAGTATTCTGCGGAAGGAGCTGCCGGAGCTGAAGATCCGCGTGGTGAATGTGGTGGACCTGATGAAGCTCCAGCCCCACACCGAGCATCCTCACGGTCTGACCGATTCTGAGTATGACACGCTCTTTACCAAGGATAAGCCTATTATCTTCGCCTATCACGGCTATCCCACCCTGATCCATGAGCTGACCTACCGCCGTCACAACAAGAACCTCCATGTCCGGGGCTACAAGGAGGAGGGCACCATCACCACGCCCTTCGATATGCGGGTCCTCAATGACATTGACCGCTTCGATCTGGTCATCGACACCGTGCGCCGTCTGCCCAAGCTGGGCAACCGGGGCGCCTATCTGGTGCAGAAGATGAACGACAAGCTGGTGGAGCACCGCCAGTATATCCGGGACAACGGCATCGACCTGCCGGAGGTCCGGAACTGGAAGTGGGAGGGCTAACGCCGAAAGAACCCCCAATATGCGCAGGGCGGCCGGATCACGGCCGTCCTGCTTTTTTTCTGCGCCGCTGCGGGGATTTTTGCAAATTTCAAAGGTTTTAACCGGCAAAAATTGACAGCTTCTTAACGTCTGGTGTATAGTAGAGACAGCGCGGGTCTCCGCGCCTACTACATGATCGGAGTTTATCTATGCTTTCTGATATTTTCAGCAACCACCTGTTGATGAACGCGCTGCTGGCCTGGGCCACGGCGCAGCTCCTGAAGTTCTTTATCTATCTGGCGGTGAACCGCACCATCGACTGGAAGCGGCTTACAGGGGACGGCGGAATGCCCAGCGGTCACTCTGCCACCGTGACCGCACTGGCGGTGACCTCCGGTCTGGAATACGGCTATGACTCCCCCGTTTTTGCCGTGTGCGTGATCCTGGCCGTCATCGTCATGCATGACGCCATGGGCGTCCGTCGGGAGGCGGGACGCCATGCCAAGGCCATCAATGAGCTGCTGGAAATGCTTGATAGCGAGGAGACGCCGGAGGTGAAGCTGAAGGAGTTCCTGGGCCACACGCCTATGCAGGTGTGCTGCGGTGCGGTGCTGGGCTTTATAGTTGCTCTGGCCCTGGGGTGAAATGGTTGACAACAGGGGAAAAAGACGATAAAATAAGACGTTATGAGTTCAAAGGAGACTGTTTGCCTCCAATTCTGGAATAAAGTTGAGGGAAGAATCATGGCACAGGACAAAAAAGTGGAACAGATCACCAGTATGGAGGACGATTTCGCCCAGTGGTATACGGACATCTGCAAGAAGGCGGAGTTGATCGACTATTCCAGCGTGAAGGGATTTATGATCCTGCGTCCATACGGCTACGCTATCTGGGAAAACATTCAGCGGATCATGGACGGGGAGTTTAAAAAGACCGGACACGAGAACGTGGCAATGCCCGCGCTGATCCCGGAGAGCCTGCTGAAAAAGGAAGGCGAACTGGTCAACGGCTTTGCCCCTGAGGTGGCTTGGGTCACCATGGGCGGCAGCGACAAGCTGGAGGAGCGGCTGGCCCATTTCGACGCCCAGCTCACCGATGCCTCCCGCCGGCGGGACGAGCAGCGCCGGGAGCTGGAGCAGATTCAGGCCCGCTCCGCCCAGACCGAGGCGGATACCGCCGCCGCCGGCTGTTCTGAATTTGTTGTCCCTGCGCGGCGGGGCCGCGCGTTTGATATTTGAACGCAGGGGGACGGCCGCAGTTTTTACAGAGCCGCGGCTGGCTGAATGTGATTCGAGGAGGAGAAACCGTGAAACAGCAGTATCAAATTGTGAAGAAGAAGGTGCTCACGCCGGAGATCAGTCAGATCTCCGTCCATGCGCCCCTGGTGGCTGCCAAGGCGAAGGCCGGGCAGTTCATCATCCTGCGTGTGGATGAGAATGGAGAGCGCATCCCGCTGACCATCTCCAGCGCGGACCAG